>MDSZ01129590.1_pt1 | contig 13419 bp, 12 predicted proteins | sample 811201 | NCBI WGS metagenome assembly MDSZ01 (sample SAMN05326647, study PRJNA326480) | marine metagenome | isolation source: seawater | place: Indian Ocean: North | collected 2010
CTTCAAATCTTAAATCCATTTCAATATTTGTGATTTCTCTTAAAAGATGGACAACTTCAATAAGCTTTAATCTTTTTGTTTTTGTAACAACACTTTCCACAATATAGGCAAGCAACATTAGAGCATCGAGCTCTTCATTAAAAATTTTTTCTATATCTGGCCTAAGAATTTTAATTGCTACATTTTTAATTTCGTTATCAATTTCTATTTTTGCTAGATGCACTTGAGCGATGGAGGCGGCTGCTATAGGTTCACTCAATTCATTAATTTTAATAAAATTCAGGCTTCCTATCTCTTTCTCAATAATTTCTTTTGCTTTTGAACTTCCAAAAGGAGGCAACTTATCCTGAAGTTTTTCCAAATCGTTTGCTATCTCACTTCCAATGATATCAGGTCTTGTTGCGAGAAATTGACCTAATTTAATGAATGTTGTTCCCATGCTTTCAAACGCTATGCAAAGTTTTTCACCGGGTCTTTTATTAATCAAATCTACTTTTTTTGAAGACCCAATATTCAAAACATCAAAAAAAATTTTTAAAATAATTGGCATTTTATAAATTTCATTGACTACATCTAGGGAGCCTGAAGATCCGAGTTTTCTTGCGATTTTTATCAGTTGAGTTAGTCTTTTTATCAATTTATTTATTCTTTCCAGCCACAATGAATAGCGGCTATACCACTTGCTAAATTTCTATATTGAACATCTTCAAATCTACTATTTTTTAATAACTTAGATAAGTCTTCTTGATTATAAAAATCTTTTATACTTTTGACTAAATAGTCATACGGTTCATTATTTCCAACTACAATTTTACCAGCCTGTGGTAACAATTTAGAATACTTATCATAAAAAAAATTTATAATTTCATTCTCAACTTTTGAAAATTCGAGGCAAAAAAATCTTCCTCCGGGTTTTAACACTCTGAAAGCCTCATCCAATGTTTTTGGTATATCTGTTGTATTTCTCAAACCAAAACTGATTGAATAGATATCAAACATCTCATCGCTAAAAGGCAAATCTTCAGCAGAATTATTAAACCATTTTATATTTTTATGATCTTTTAACCTCGATTTACCCCGTTCTAACATTTTCTTATTAGGTTCAACACAATAGATTGAAGATTTATTTTTATTTTTTTTATTTATTAATCTCGGTATATCTCCAGTTCCTGTCGCTACATCGACAAATATTTGATTTTCATTTGGAGCTATCCATTCAATTAATCTATTCTTCCATACTCGATGCAATCCCAATGACATAATATCGTTCATTAAGTCATACTTAGAGCTTACAGAATTAAAAACATTATTTACTAGATTTATTTTTTTTTGACTATTAGAATTCATGAGTAAATTATATGCCAGAATTACCAGAAGTTGAAGTTGTTAAAAAGTCACTACAAAGTATACATAAATTAAAAATCAAAAAAATACAAATAAATAATATAAATTTAAGATATCCTATAGAAAAAAAGAAATTATTAAAACTACAAGGAAAAAAAATCTTATCTATAAGTAGAAAATCAAAATATTTAATTCTTAATTTTGATAATAATAAAAGTTTAGTCATCCATCTTGGAATGACAGGAAGATTCTATTTTAAAAAAAAAAAAAATTTAAAAAACACAAGTTTTTATTTTAGCACTGATAATAAGATAAAAAAACACGATCATGTTATTTTTCATTTTTCTAATAAATTAAGACTTATTTATAATGATATACGTAGGTTTGGTTTTTTTCTAATCATGAACAAAAAAGATATTCAGTGCTCTTCCATTTTTAGTAAATTAGGACCTGAACCTTTATCAAAAAAATTTAATTTTTCATATTTTGACAAAAAATACAAAAATAAAAAAAAAAATATAAAAAATCTTTTAATGGATCAAAAATTTGTTTCTGGACTTGGGAATATATATGTTAATGAAATTCTTTATCTTAGTAAGATCAATCCATTTAAATTGTCAAAATCTTTAAAAGAAGATGATCTCAAAAATATAATAAAATTTACAAAATTGACTATTTCCAAAGCAGTAAGCCTTGGGGGTTCATCGATAAGAGATTTTTCAGATACAAATAATCAAAGCGGTAAATATCAAGATAATTTCTTTGTATATGGCAGAGAGGGTTTAAAATGTAAAACATCGAAATGTGTTTCAATAATTAATAGGAAATTTATTTCCAATAGATCAACATTTTATTGTAAAATTTGCCAAAAATAATAAGTTGACCTATAGAATCACAGCATATATATAAATTTGCATGCCAAATACAAAATCTGCCATTAGAAGGGTGAGAAGAGTAAAGGTTCAAACTGCAGTTAATCGCTCCAGAAAAGGAAAATATAAAGCTGCAATAAAAAAAATGGACAAGCTATTACAGGAAAAAAACAAAGATAAAGCAAAAAAATACTTTTCAAAATTCCAATCAATTCTAATGCAGGTTGCTAAATCAAAAATAATAAGTAAAAAAACTGCATCAAGAAAAATTTCAAGAGTCTCCAAAAAAATTTAATTTTATCAAAACCATTCAATACACGATTTAGTATTAAAAAACTAAATCTAGATTCTTTTTTCATTTTGAAGTTGTAAAGAAAATATTTAAAATTTTTAACTTCTCCTTCTACGCTAAGACTACAACCTAGGTTGTTTTTTTTTTTAAATTTAAAAAAAAAATCTTGCACAACCCATGTTTTGAATGTTTAAGATATTATTCTCAATGCAAAACAAAAATCAAAAATTAAACCAGTCATTTATTTCTGAAGAAGAAAAGACAATAGATTGGCACGAAATTCAAAGTACCTTAGAAAAAAATTTTGGAACAGAAATATATAATAGCTGGTTAAAAGATATTTCACTTTTAAAAGAATTTAATGATTATTTGATATTGGGAGTACCTACTAGATTTTTTAGAGATTGGATAGTTTCAAGATATTTAGACAAAATCTTAGAAATAGTGAAATCAATAAAAAAAAGCGTAAACAGAGTTGAGTTCAAAATTACCGAAGATTTTAAAGACGCTAAAATTGATAGTTTAAAAATAGACAGTCTTAAAAATATTACTGAGATAAAAGACTCTGTTTTAAACTACAACAGACTAAACATGAATTTAAGTTTTGAAAACTTTATTCAGGGTTCAAGTAATGAAGTCGCATTATCATACTCTAAAAAGGTTTGTGAACATATTTCTCGATACAATCCTTTATATATTTATGGCGGAGTAGGATTAGGTAAGACGCATTTATTGAATGCAATTGGATTAAAACTCCAAGAAAATAACAAAGTCATGTTTATTTCTGCTGAAAGGTTCATGTATCATTTTATAAAATCGATTAAAAAAAATGACATGGTTAATTTCAAAGATTTTTTTAGAAAATCTTCTATTTTTATTATTGATGATATTCAATTCATAAGAGGTAAGGAAAGTCTACAAGAAGAATTCTTCCACACTTTTAATAGTTTGCTGGATAAAGGATCCCAAATTATAATTTCAGCGGACAGACCGCCTATGAAACTAGATAGAGTTCAGGAAAGAATTAAATCTAGATTATCAGGTGGTTTAATAGTTGACATAGATACACCTGATTTCAACTTAAAAAAAGATATTTTAAAAAACAAAATTTTAGAAATGGAAAATCAATTTAGAGAAAATATACAAATAAGTGAGGAAGTAATTCATTTCATAGCATCAGAGAGCAAAACAAACATTCGTGAGCTTTTAGGTGTTTTAAATAGAATAATAGCTTTTAGCAGAATTCATAAAAAGTCGTTAAACACTGAGGAGTGTAAAAAAATTCTCAAGGATGTGCTTAATAAAGCTAAGATTGTGACAGTAGATAAAATTCAAAACACTGTTTCTAATTTTTACAGTATCACTCTCACTGACATGTTATCTCAAAGAAGATCTAGACCTTTAGCGAGGCCTAGACAAATCGCGATGTATCTATGCAAAAAAATGACAACTAGATCCTTGCCAGAAATTGGAAGAAGATTTGCTAATAGAGATCATACAACAGTTATTCACGCCGTAAAAACAATTAGTAAACTTATTGAATGTGATGATGAAATGAAAAAAAATTTAATTCATTTAAGAGAGATGTTACTTGAAGAGTAAATGGAATTTACGCTTAAAAAAGATATTTTATTACAGCCCTTAAGTAACATACAGGGCGTTGTGGAAAAAAAAAACACTCTTCCTATTCTCTCAAACGTTCTTATACAAATAAAAGATAACAAATTAAATCTTCTAGCTACTGACCTAGAATTATTTTATTTTGCTGAAATTAATGAAATTAAATCCTCTAATGATGGAAGCACTACCACATCAGCAGCCGTTCTTCACGATATATTAAGGAAAATTCCTTCAAATGAAGAAATTAAATTTCATCTCAGTGAAAAAAATAAATTAAGTGTCAAAACTACGAGTTCAAATTTTAATTTATTATGTATACCACCGGAAAACTTCCCGTCATTTCCTAGCGATGATGAAAACGAAAGCTTAAAAATTAATAAAAAAGATTTTTTAAAATTATTAAATAAAACAAAAATATCAATATCGGCAGATGATACCAGGCATTACTTAAATGGTGTTTTTTTGCATCTCACAGAGAGTAATAATAAAAGATATCTTACAGGTGTTTCTACCGACAGTCATAGACTTTCATATAGTAGCATAGAACTGAGTCAAAATTATAATTTTCCCTCAATAATTTTACCAAAAAAAACAGTCTTTCAATTGTGTTCTCTATTGTCTGAATCATCAGGAGACTTGTTAATTAATATAGGTGAGACAAAAGTACAATTTACAATTGGCAAAACAAGACTGATTTCTAAAGTCATAGATGGAAAATTTCCAGATTACACTCAAGTAGTGCCAAAGGAAAATAAAAAAATGTTTAAGGTGAATAAAAAAGAATTTATTAACTCTATTGAAAGAGTTATAGCCGTTTCCCTTGATAGAAGAGAAGGAGTGAAGCTTAACATTGAAAAAGATAATGTAAAACTATTTGTTAATAGTGCTAATTCGGGAGAAGGAACAGAAGTCATCAAATCTAATTACGATGAAAGTAGTCTTAATATTAGTTTTAACTCAAAATATTTAATCGATATAGCATCTGAAATTGAAGATGAAAAAATTCTGTTTAATTTTAAAGATTCATCTTCACCTGCCTTAGTGCAGGATAACGCAGATAAAAACTGCTATTATGTAATAATGCCTATGAAAATCTAATTTTGCTGGAGTCTTAAAAAAAAAATTCTTAATCATCTAGAATCGTTGGTATTCAATGAAAATTCTCGTTATATCTGGTAAGCGATTTTATATTCTCACCAATAAATGATATAAATATTGCTCTTATAAAAACAATATTCATGAAAAAAAATTCAAATTTAAACTCAAATTCATACGGAGCAGACTCAATAAAGGTTTTGAAAGGTCTTGAGGCGGTAAGAAAAAGACCCGGAATGTACATAGGTGACACCGATGATGGAACGGGACTTCACCATATGGTTTTTGAAGTAGTCGACAATGCAATTGACGAGGCTTTAGCGGGATACTGTAAAAACATTAGTGTAATGATGAATAAAGATAACACAATTACGGTAGAGGATGATGGGAGAGGAATTCCAGTAGATAGTCATAAAACTGAAAAAATTTCTGCTGCTGAAGTAATTATGACACAATTACATGCGGGTGGAAAATTTGACCATGAGTCATATAAAGTTTCTGGAGGATTACATGGCGTTGGGGTATCTGTTGTAAATGCTTTATCTGAAAAATTAAGTCTTAATATTTACAGAGATAATAAAGAATATGAAATTATTTTCGCAGATGGCAAATCATTGAAACCTTTAAAAAAGATAGGTAGTACAAAAAAACAAGGAACCAAAATAACTTTTCTACCGTCTAAGGAAGTATTCTCAACAACTAAATTTAGTACTTCGATTTTACAAAAGAGAATGAGAGAGCTGGCCTTTTTAAACAAAGGTATAAATATAAAACTAATCGACAGCACGCTTTCAAAAACCAAGGAACAAAATTTTAAATTTGATGGCGGTATCACTGAATTTGTTAAATATATAAATCAAAAAAAACCGATTTTGGTAAATAAAAATGAAAAAGAAGTTTTTAAAAAACCTATTTTTGTAAGTGGAGTAAAAAATAATGTAACAGTAGAATGTTCTTTTGAGTGGAACGCTGGTTACTCAGAGGAAGTATTAGCATATACTAACAACATTAATCAAAAGGATGGGGGAACTCATTTATTAGGATTTAGAAGTGCTTTAACAAGAATTATTAATAAATACTCAAATGATCATAGTAGAAAAAATAAGGTCCAACTTTCAGGTGAAGACATCAAAGAAGGTTTGTCAGTGGTGCTATCAATTAAAATGCCAGATCCTAAATTTTCTTCCCAAACTAAAGACAAACTAGTTTCTTCGGAAATAAGACTTATTGTGGAAAGTATTATAACAGATAAAGTTTCAACTTGGTTGGATCAAAATCCATCAGTTGCAAGAGTAGTTTTAGAAAAGATTACTCAAGCTGCTATCGCAAGAGATGTTGCAAGAAAAGCGAGAGATAGCGTAAGAAGAAAAGGATCTTTTGAGTTAACGGGGTTACCTGGAAAGTTGGCTGATTGTCAGATATCGAAAAGAGATGGAACAGAACTATTTATTGTCGAGGGAGACTCAGCGGGAGGTTCAGCTAAACAGGGAAGAAACCGCGAATTTCAAGCTGTGCTACCGTTAAGGGGAAAAATTCTTAATACCTATGTAAATTCTAATAATAAAAAAAATAGTAATGGCGAAGATTTAATTAATAAGACCCTATCAAAAATGATGTCATCCAACGAGATCGTTACTTTAATAAATGCTCTAGGCACTGGTTCAAAAGATTTTAAAATTGAGAATTTGAGATATGACAAAATTATTATCATGACAGATGCTGATGTTGACGGTTCTCATATCAGAACATTACTTCTGACTTTTTTTAATAACTTTCCATTTAATCAACTTATTGAAAATGGTCACTTATATCTTGCACAACCACCTTTATTTAAGATTACAAAAGGAACAAAAAGTTTGTATATAAAAGATGAGAATGCATTGGAAAAACATTTAATTGCAACTGCTGATAATAAAAATGGTAAAATTAAAATAAAGTCAAAAGAATATGATAAATTTATAGAAGAGCAAAAAAAGAACATAAGTATTCAAAGATTTAAAGGTCTTGGAGAGATGAACCCCGAAGAATTGTGGGATACAACATTAAATCCAGATAATAGAACATTACTTAAAGTGCAATACAGCAAGGGTACAAAAGTTAAATCTATAGAAGATCAAAAAATTATTAAAATTTTAATGGGAGACGAAGTAGCTCCTCGAAAAGATTTTATAACAAGTAATGCTCTCGATGCTAGCAATCTTGACATTTAGTAGATGAATTTTGCTACTTTATTTAGATTAAAAGAAAATCTGAATTTAGATCGAAAAACCTTGGTGATATTAAGGTGGATTGCTCTCACAGGTCAATTTGCTGCTATAACAATAGTATATTTTTTTTTAAAATTAAATTTTCCTATATTAGTAACTTATTTAGTTATTCTTATTGGAATTGTCACAAATATTTACTTAAATTTCAGAATTAAAGTTACTCAACTTAAAGATTTGTATTCTAGTCTTTTTTTACTTTATGATCTATTTCAATTAGGACTCCTTCTTTATCTCACAGGTGGAATTCATAATCCTTTTTCTTTTTTATTAATAATACCTGCTATAGTTTCATCGACCTTTTTAAGTATGGGAACTACAATCATACTAGGTCTTTTCACATTAGCAGTTTTAGTAATAATAACATTTTTTCATTTTCCTCTTCCTGGAGCAGAAGAAGCATTTAATTTTCCAGAATACTATCTGTTTGGTATAATAACATCTATTAGTATAGGTTTAATTTTCCTTAGCTATTTTGGAATTAGATTTTCGGGCGAGACAAAAAAAAGATCTGAAGCATTAAATGAATTACAACAAACTTTATCAAAAGAATATGAACTTGAATCTCTCGGTGGGCAGGCCGCTGCCGCTGCTCATTCCTTAGGGACGCCATTAGCTACAATTACAGTTGTTGCAAAAGAGCTCCAAAAAGAAATAGGTAACGATCCAAGACATTCAAAAGATTTAGATTTGCTTATTAGTCAAACTAAAAGATGCAGTGAAATTTTAAAACAAATTTCAAGAAAAGAGATAGTTGAAGATAAATTTTTTAGTTCTACAAAATTTGAGAACCTTTTGAATGAAATTATAGAGTCATTTGAGCAAACCTCAAACAAAGTAATAAGTTTATCTTCGGATAATGATAAAAATAAATGTGATATAAAAAGGTCTCCTGAAACAATTTATGGCTTGCGGAACTTTATTGGTAATGCTGTTAAGTTTGCTGAAAATAATATTTCTATCTCTTTAAAAAGTAACGAAGATTTAGTTACTATTTTTATAGAGGACGACGGTCCTGGATTTCCCGAAGATATAATCAGCATTCTTGGGGAACCTTACATACGCTCAAAATCAAATAATGTTAATCTAAAATCAGGAACCGGGCTCGGCACTTTTCTTGGAAAAACTTTATTAGAAAGAAAAGGAGCGTCAATAAAGTTCACAAAAAGTGAAAAACTTGGCGGAGCTAGTGTCATAATTTCTTGGCAAATCAAAAATTTAGAAGGGTAGCTTAGTAAGGTTCTTGAATTGTCATGCAATGAATAGCTCCAAAACCCCAGACTAAATCTGAGCAATCTATTGGAATTACTACCCTTTTTTTAAAATGTTTTCTAAAAATTTTTAAAACTAATTCATCTTTAGGATCATTATATATTGGAACTAAAACCTTTTTATTTGAAATATAAAAATTTATATAACTTGCCGGGACTCTTATTCCTTCTATTTTTTTTATCCCAGGAAGAGGGATTTTCACAATCTCAAATTTTTTACCTTTGAGATTTCTTTGTTTTTTTAAGATATCTAAATTTTTCTTTACATTTTTATAATTTTTATCTTTTGTATCATTCTCATCGTTGATAAATATTTTATTTTCAGATACAAATTTAGCAACATCATCAATATGCCCATGAGTATCATCGCCAACTAAACCTTTATTTAGCCAAATTACATTTTTAACACCTAGGTATTTATCAAATACTTTCTCGTAGACTTTTGCCGAAAATCCAGGATTTCGCTCCTGGACTTTGCTTAACAAACATTCTCTAGTGGTGATTAAGGTCCCATTGCCATTTACATCTATTGCGCCACCTTCAAGGACAATTTGTTTTTTTTTATATTTTGGCTCTATGATCTTTCGTTTAAATTTTTTTGAAATGAAATGATTAACTCTATCGTCCTTTTGATAATCCTTGTATTTAGCCCAAGCGTTAAATTTCCAATTTAAAATTAATTTTTTTCCTAGTTTATTCTTGACGAATATTGGGCCATAATCTCTTATCCAGGCTCTATTATTTTTTATCAAATAAAAACGGATGTTTCCCATTTTTGTTTTTCTTAATTTTAAATTTTTCTTGATAATTTTTTTTTGTGCCTGCCTTTGTACCAAAATATTTATTATTTGGTCACTGGACAAGTGGAAAATAATATCTAAAAAAACTGTAGGAATCTTTTGGAATTTACCTGGCCAGTCACTTTTGTTGTGTGGCCAAGCTATCCATGTAGATTTTTGCCTCTCCCATTCCGCTGGCATCAAATATTCTGATGAACTTTTAATTTTAGGCATCTTTAGGGTTTTTTAATATCCCTTTATATGAGTCGATTCTTCTATCTCTAAAGAAAGGCCAATGTTGCCTGACTTTTTCATTTTTTTTAAAGTCAAGTTCACACAACAAAATTTTTTCTTTTTCACCTGCTTTAGTTATAATATTTCCACTAGGATCATAAACTATTGAATTCCCCCAAAACTCAATTTTCTTTTTTCCATCTTTTTCTATCCCGACCCTATTAATAGCTGCAACAAAAACACCATTTGAAATAGCATGAGATCTCTGTATTGATAACCAAGAATCAAGCTGACTTTTTCCGTATTTTTTTTTCTCTTTTGTATGCCATCCGATCGCAGTAGGGTAAAAAATTATGTTTGCTCCTTCAATTGCTGTTAGTCTAGCTGCTTCAGGAAACCATTGGTCCCAACAAATCAAAACTCCAAGATTTCCCTCTTTCGTTTTGAATGATTTATAGCCAAGATCACCGGGTGTAAAATAAAATTTTTCATAATACTGAGGGTCATCGGGGATATGCATTTTTCTATATTTTCCTACAATTAAACCTTTTTCATTTATTACGACGCATGAATTATGATAGATCCCTGATGTTCTCTTTTCAAAAATTGGAATTATCAAAATAATTTTAAGCTCTCTTGCTATTGATGATAGTTTTTGGGTAGTAGGACCTGGGATTTTTTCTGCTAATTTAAAGTTTGAATGTTTTTCACTTTGACAAAAATACTTTGATATGAAGAGTTCAGGCAGACAAATTATTTTGGCACCCTTTTTCCTAGCAAGTCTTATCTGTCTTATTGATTTTGACAAGTTCCTTTTCAGATCAGACGACATTTTCATCTGTAGGAGAGCTATCTTAGTTTTTCCCATTTTAGAATAATTTTTGAAATTCTCTTTTGTTTCTTTTCTTCCAGTTTCCAGTATGATAAGCATCACTCACAATTAGAGGTAATACACTTGTAGCTTCGGCGAAAACCATCTGCTCTTTAGACACGTCAACTTTACCCCACGAGCTGGCCTCTTTTAGAGTAGAGCTGCTACATGCCCCATCTCTTGTATCAGCAACCGTAATTTGCACAGCGTATTTATGCATCTCAACTTTTTTATTTAATAATTCTGCACAAACAACAGTGTCTTGAACAAAGTTTTTTGGTACACCACCGCCAACCATAAAAAGTCCTGAATTTTTGGACTTCATTTTTATTTCAGTTAACTCTCTGAACTCCCTGATTGAGTCTATAGTAATATGATTTTTTGGATTTTGCTCCTGATGCATCACCAGGCCAAATCCTGCTGAGCTGTCAGTGAATGCTGGACAAAAAATAGGAACATTATTTTCATAAGCAACTTCAATTAATGAACCCTTTTTTTTTGATTTCTTTTTTAAGTATTTTCCAAGTTCTCTAATGAACTCTCTGGATGTATAGCTTTTTGGCTTTAATGTATTAGCTATTTCACAAATAGTCTTATCACAAGCCTGCAGCTCTTCTTCATCAATATAAGTATCATAAATTCTATCAATATAATTTTCCCTAAGCTCTTTATCGTCCTGAAATTGTGATCCTTGATAGTGTTTAAATCCTAGCGCCTCAAAGAAATCCATGTCTATAATTGATGCCCCTGTTGCAACTATAGCGTCAATCATATTAAATTTTACTAAATCAGAGTAAATTTGCATACATCCAGCCGCTGAAGTAGAGCCGGCAATAGTTAAAAAAATTGTACAATCTTTGTCTTTAATCATTTCATTAAATATTTTAGATGCATTAGCGGTATCTCTTGATGTGAAAGACATTTTTTGCATTGAGTCGATAATTTTTCTACTATCAAAAGAAGTAATGTCTATATGTTTAACGGGTGAATTAAGAAAGGATTTTTTATTATGCCCGAGGGTTGGAGAATTTTTCTTATTCATTAAGCTACTAAATAATCCAACTTATTCGAATCGTCATACATAGACATAATAGGATCATCATTAACTTGAACAATATTATCTGAGAAAAAACCATTAAACTTGGTTCTAAATGTAAGACCATAGGCTCCTAGTTGACCAAGCTCAATATAATCTCCCTCTTTTATATTATTAGGTAAAAGAAATGGTCCTCTCATATAATCCAGGCTATCACATGTTGGCCCATAAAAATTAAAAGCAGTTAATTTTTTTGATTGTATTCGCCCACAATTAATCATTTTAGCCGGTAATATAAAATTTGGCACACCTGCATCAAAAAGAGATCCGTAGGTTCCATCGTTTATGTAGAGTTTATTTTTTTTTCTTAGATTCACTCTAACAATTGTTGAACCGCTTTCCGCTACTATAGCTCTTCCAGGTTCACAAATAATTCTAGGAGTTTTTTCTAATTTCAAATTTTTAAGACCTTCCTTTATCTCATGGAAGTAATTTTCCAAAGGCTCTGGTTTTAAATTTGGATAAGTAGAAGGAAATCCTCCACCAACATTTATGATGTCTGGGATTATTTTAGTTTTTTTAATTATATTTTTAATTTCATTCAAACCCTTCAAAAATGAAATCTTATGCATACATTGCGATCCCACATGAAAACTCAAACCAATTTTTTTGCTATACTGCTTACTTAATCTTATTAATCCTAGAGCCTCACTTGGCAAAGCTCCGAATTTTCGTGATAAATCAAATTCGGCGTGTTCATTGGAAATTGCTATTCTAACATATAGACTCAAATCCTTTGCATTATCTGTAGCATTCAATATTTTCATTAATTCTTCTTTAGAGTCTAATGAAAAATCTTTAACACCGTATTGAAAATATGCTGATTTGATATCTTCCTTACTTTTCACGGTATGCATAAAATAGAGCTTAGACTTTGGATTTAAGTTTTTTATAATTTTAATCTCGTTTATAGAAGCAACATCAAAGCTATTAACTCCATTATTGATAATTTGATTTAGAACAAATTTATTAGAGTTTGTTTTAACAGCGTATAGAATTACACCCGGAAAATGTTTTTTAAAAAAATCTATGGATTTTTTTATTGAGTTAGGGCGTATGCAGTAAACTGGATTTGCTGGATTGAGTTTACTAACTACTTCATTAACGTTTTTAAATTTTTGCATCTCATATGTCCCCCGATTATTACCAAATTGAGGTTTCTAAAAAATTTATTAAAAAAACCTCACTAGAGTCGCGTTTAGAGATTTTTGCCTTATATGTAAAGAAAAAAATAACTTGAATTTTATATTTTTCTCCCCATATGGTAATTGTATGAAAGGTACAAATATACAATCTAATCAATTGAAGATAACCGATTTTGAGGACAGATCTCTGCTCATAGTAGATGATGATGACCCACTTCGAGGAAGGCTGTCTAGAGCCATGGAAAAGAAGGGTTTTAGCGTAAAAGAAGCCAAAACAGTGGCTCAGAGTGTGGAAATAGTAAAGAATTCACCCCCAAGTTTTGCAGTGATTGACCTTAGACTTGATGATGGGAGTGGACTAGACGTAGTTAAAGAGCTCTCTAAGGCAAAAAAAGATAGTAGAATTGTGATGCTCACGGGTTACGGGAATTTACCGACTGCAGTAGCCGCAGTTAAAGCTGGAGCCATAGGTTATATTGCTAAACCAGTTGATGCTGATGACGTAGAAGCAGCTTTGCTAGCAGCCCCAGAGTCCA
>MDSZ01209829.1_pt1 | contig 13419 bp, 6 predicted proteins | sample 811201 | NCBI WGS metagenome assembly MDSZ01 (sample SAMN05326647, study PRJNA326480) | marine metagenome | isolation source: seawater | place: Indian Ocean: North | collected 2010
AAAAACCAGCAACATAATCAGAAATAGGGACACATTTGAAACGATTTCGCGCATTTGGAAGTATTTCAATTTTTGCTTTCCATTAAGTAATTTATAGTTAACGTACACCAATTAGATTAGGTTTTGTTGGCCATTCATCAGAAATTTAGATTAAAGCCAGAGACTTCGTCTACGAAGCATTTTTATGCCGCTCTGAATGAAGAAATAATCAACATTCAACCCACTTGCTCCTCAATGCTCAGGGTCACTCTACTTTATAATTAAAAAGTAGATTTCAACCGCGCATGTCGTGTTAGTATTGACCCATAAAATTTGTGGTTTTTCTAGAACCTGAGTCAAGGGGTTAATTTGTCCAGCTATAAGATCGCAGTACTAGGGGCCGGCCCTGGCGGCATGAGCGCCGCTGCTCGCGCAGCGGAATCCGGCGTATCCCACGTGCTCCTTGAAAGTTCAGATAAAGTCGCAAACACCATTCAGAAGTACCAGAAGGGTAAACACGTGATGGCAGAGCCAGGGATTCTTCCTCTAAGGAGTCCTATCGGTTTTGACGCAGGGAAAAGGGAAGAAATTTTAAACACCTGGGAAGAAGGCCTGGCAGAACATAAAGTTAATATTCAATACGACGCTGAAGTGTCTGCCATCGATGGCAGCAAGGGTAACTTCACTATCAAGCTATCACGCGGAGAGCCCGTCATAGCCGAAAATATCATTCTCGGGATCGGGATGCAGGGCAACCCAAGGCAACTCGGTGTAGACGGCGACAATGCTCCCTTCGTCCAATATCAATTGGATGATCCAGACGAGTACAACGGCGAGACGATAGTGGTTGTTGGCGCTGGTGACGCCGCCATTGAAAACGCCGTAGCATTAGCAACCAATAACAAAGTTTACATCGTTAATCGAAAAGATGAGTTCGCGAGAGCAAAAGAGGGCAATCTAAATCTAATTCTTGCAAACATCGATTCGGGCGATGTCGAGTGTTTCTATGGCACTACCCCAGCTATGGTCGAGTTGACTCCCGACGCCGAAAAGCCTGGTATTTTTCACCTAAACACTCCAAATGGCGAGGCATCGGTGCCAGTAGACAGAATTATCGCCAGATTGGGTGCGATCGCCCCACGCGGCTTAGTGGAATCATTCGGCATCGAATTCCCTAATAAAGATCCGAATGCTATACCCGCACTTAGTAGTCAATATGAAAGCAATGTTCCCGGCATATACGTAATCGGCGCACTTGGTGGTTATCCGCTGATCAAGCAGGCGATGAATCAAGGCTATGAGGTAGTTGAATATATAGAAGGACGAGACGTTAAACCCGCCGATCACGATTTGATTGCAGAAAAGCTGCAGGAAATTCCTTCCGAAATGGACGTGGACGAGATACTAGCCGAGATGCAAGCCAGGATTCCGGTCTTTGCTGGTGTTAATGCTCTCCAGTTCCGTGAGCTAATGCTCGATAGCAACGTTCACAAATTTCCAATGGGCGATGTGATCTTTACGAAAAACGATTACACCAACTCCTTTTACACGATTTTTAATGGGTCTGTTGAAGTCGAGGTTGATTCGAGCCTGAGTATCACGTCAGAACAAGGCAATTTTTTCGGCGAAATGAGTCTAATTTCAGGCAGGCGCCGATCAGCAACCGTGCGTGCAGGAGCAGACTGTATTGTCATTGAAACTCCCAGACGAACAATGAACAAGTTAATTTCATCAGTCGATGACGTCAAAAAAGTCCTCGATCAAACTTTCATTTTGAGAACCATACAACAAAAGTTTGCCCCGAATACTCCATTAGAAGTTCTGCGACCAGTCGCAGAAAACACATCGATTAATCAGTTTGCGCCAGGGGAAGTCATATTCTCGCAAGGGGATGAGGGCGACAGCTTACATTTTATTCGAAGTGGATCGGTTACTGTTTCTAGCAACGTCGAAGGGCGAGAAATGGTTATGAGCTATGTCCCCGCCAACCAGTCGGTCGGCGAAATGGCTCTTTTGGGAGACACAACGAGGTCCGCAACAGTTAAGGCCACAGTCAAGACTGAAACTCTTTCGATAAGCAGAGAGTCTTTCGAAGCATTACTAGGCAGCGTGGAAGGTCTTCGAGAGAGAATGCAGCAACTTGCTGAAGACAGGAATCGCCAGAATATCGCCCTCCAGAGGTCGGCTGGGGAAGGAGGAGATATTCTTTCATTTTTAATGGGACAAGGCTTGGGTGAAGCCACCGACGTCCTGCTGATTGATCAGGAACTTTGTGTATCGTGCGATTTTTGCGAACAGGCTTGTGCAGCAACACACAATGGCACATCAAGACTAAATCGCAAAGCAGGTCCAACCTACGCTCATATACACGTACCCACGTCGTGCAGACACTGTGAAGATCCCAGCTGTATGAAGGATTGCCCACCAGATGCCATTCAAAGGGGCGGCGTCGGTGGAGAGGTATTTATCGGCGATAACTGTATTGGTTGTGGTAACTGCGAGCAAAATTGTCCCTATGGTGTAATACAGATGTCCTATCAAACCGAAGCCTCCGATAATTTTTGGAGGTGGCTCATATTTGGTTTTGGCGGGAAGCCTGGAACAGCTAAACAGGCGGCCGCAAACGAAGATGCCATAAAGAGAGCCGTAAAGTGCGACATGTGTATCGACCAAAAAGGGGGCCCTGCTTGCGTTAGGGCTTGTCCGACAGGTGCCGCGGCCAGGGTGAGTCCTGAGGAATTCGTAAACTTGATGATCTAATTATGGCTTTACACACCTCATTTTTAACTCATGCAAGAGGCCGCTATCTCTGGATTGCCCTCTTAGTTGCACTAGGATCAGGCATTGCTTACGTAGTAAACGATCCAGTAGAACCAGCTAACGGCGGCACTCCACTGGGTTATACGCTAGGGACTGTTGGGGCATTGCTGATTCTTTGGTTAGCTTACCTCGGAAAAAGAAAACGAAACTTTGTAAGAGGATGGGGAACTGTTCGCGGCTGGGTCTCTGCGCATGTCTACTTAGGAACTGCTCTTCTTATCGTTGCGACACTGCATACAGGTTTTCAATTCGGCATGAACATCCACACGCTAGCCTACGTGTTGATGGTACTCGTTATTTTTAGCGGGATATTTGGTGTTTTCGCCTATCGTGCTTACCCGTCTGCTAGAAACGATCTGAAAAAGCAAAATTCGCTAGACGACCTCTTCCACCAGATCGAAGAATTAGAGGCTCAGCTCACAAGAATGGCAGTGAATAGTCCCGAAGATATTAGTAGCATTATTAAAAGCTCTATTGACCGAACCGAAGTCGGCGGCGGCTTTTTCGATCAATTGCTAGCACGAGACAAATCTGTTGTAGAACTTGAGGGTGCAGTCCGCAAAAATATCAATCAAGAACTTGCTCTAGATTACCTCTTGAGCAGGGGCAAAGACTTGAAAGGTGAAGAGCTTACAGCGTTGAACGATCTCATCAGAGTCTTTAACTCACGAAAAGGATTGTTAGATGCAGTAAGGAACGATATTAAAATGCTAGCTGTCTTGCAGGTTTGGTTATATATCCATGTCCCGACGACCTTTGCACTTATCAGTGCACTCTTAGCTCATATTTTTTCTGTTTTTGTTTACTGGTAGCCATAAATGAAACACTCCGTTCGGTTAATCGAGACAAAAGGAAGCAAACGGGAGATACGCAAACTCAGTGTTGCTTCAGACAGACTCACTCTGGGAAGAGGGACCGATCAAAGTATTCAAATTGCCGATAAGAGGCTACCGCTAGCGCACTCAACGCTCATTCTGAAAGATGAGTCCGTCGAGATTAGGGGCAACAGCTCGGTAACCTTTACAGTAAATGGTCAAGCATCCAGAAGAGCACAGTTAGTACCAGGAGATATTGCTGAAATCGCAGGCCACACGTTGGAAGTTCTCGCGGAGGACGGGACGCTAGTCCTACAAATAGAAATTGGCGACACCCAATTCGAGCCACTTCGTGACAGATTCACTACCCGACTTCGTGAACTAGATATTAAAACAAGGAGCTTAAGCTGGGCTCTATTTTTGGTAATACTCGCGGCTGGAGCAATCATACCCTCTGCAGGTTTTTTTGTTGGTATGGAAACCCTTAGAGAAGCACCATTACCCGACGACGGGATATGGCTTTCAGGAGACTTACACCCCACCCACGCTTTCCTGGGCGACAACTGTGAGGCTTGTCACACAACACCGTTTGTCTCAACTAGGCAAGAAGACTGCTTGGCTTGCCATTCTACTGTGCAACACCATTTCGCGACGGACCTCTTTGGACACGATTATTTCGTCGGGGACACGTGTCAGGATTGCCATCGGGAACACAATGGTCCTGAAGCTATCACCCGATCTGATCAGGCGACTTGCACTGGCTGTCATACTGATCTGGAAAGGTCTGGCTACCCTAGCCTTTTACTGTCCGCCACCGATTTCGAGAGTAATCACCCTGACTTCAAGATATCTACGCTTCGAATGCAAGAAGACAAAAGCTGGCAATCTATTCGCTTTAATTTGTCGGACGAAGGCCTAACTGAAGTCTCTAACCTCAAGTTTCCTCACGATGTTCATATGGACTCAGAGGGGCTGATGGGACCAGATGGCACCGTGAACATGGCTTGCGGCGATTGCCACACCCCCGAGAAAGGCGGCATGCGCATGCAAACAGTCACAATGGAAAATCATTGTGCCAGCTGCCACGAGCTAACCTTCGATCCTGACGTGCCGGACAGAGTAGTACCTCATGGCAATCCCACTGACCTCATCAACATGCTGAGAGGGTATTATGCTTATCAGTATTTCCAGCAAAATGACTCAGACGATGCCTATCAAGCAATAAGAGTGGCCCCTGAACCGACTCGACAGGCTCGACGGCCTGGCGCACGGCGACAAAGTATCGCCGGCTTTCAACGGGAACTTCCCGCTCAGGCAGGAGCACAAGAAGCGAAAAGTTTTGTTGATGATCGAGTCGACGAAGCGGCATCAACGTTGTTCGAGAAACGTACTTGTGTGATTTGCCACGAACTAGCTGAGACTAGCAGAGATGGCAGATGGGAGGTAATACCAGTCAAACTTACAGCTGACTGGATGCCTCTGGCAGAGTTTACGCATGACCCTCATAAAACCATGGCCTGCGAAGATTGCCACGAAGCAAGTACTTCCAATGTGGCCGCTGACGTACTAATGCCTGATATCGATTCTTGCCGCACCTGTCACGGAGGGGAACATACCGAAAACAAGCTTCAAAGTACCTGCATCGCGTGCCACGGATTTCATCTCGATAATCAAGCTCCTATGAGTGTACTGCTGTCGGTTGATCAGTCAGGTAACCTAATTGATCAGTCAGGTCGTTTTGTCGATAAGCTCGGAAACATTCTTGATGGCTCAAACAAGATTTCCGAATCCTCAGAGCTGTAAAATGAAGCATAGTTACAAGACCAGTCAAATCCTTCGTAGTGTCGCCGCGACGCTGCTCCTAACAGGCTTGGCCTCTTGTGGAGGAGGCGGTGGCGGATCGACGCTCGACGCAGAGGAACAATCAGTCAACCGCCCAATTGCCAATGAAACTTGCTCGCCCAATTGTTTTTTGGAAACCTCTGATGTAGAGAAAGTCTTGGCGCAAGCGGTCGCGGAGGCAACAAAAAGAGACGAAGCCGCAACCATCGCCGTAGTTGATCGCGTAGGAAACGTCCTGGCAGTTTATCAAATGCGAGGAGCAGACAATTTTGTAACGATAACGTCAACATTTGAAACTGGAGGACAAGTAGTCGGAGGGCTCGAAAACATAAACTTCATACCAGCTACTCTTGCCGCTATTTCAAAGGCAGTTACCGGTGCTTACCTGTCAACAAGCGGCAACGCATTCACGACGCGTACTGCTGGCCAAATAATTCAAGAAAACTTTAATCCCGGCGAGCAAAATGTTCCGTCAGGCCCACTCTTTGGCGTTCAATTCAGTCAGTTGCCCTGTTCCGACTTTTCTAACCGTGCTGACGATACAGTCTCAGTGGGCCCCTTTCGGTCACCCCTAGGCTTATCAGCAGACCCAGGCGGCTTTCCTCTATATAAAGAGGGAATCGCTGTAGGAGGGGTCGGCGTTATTGCCGACGGCATTTATGGCTTGGACAAAAATCTAAATAATTTCGATACCGACATCGATGAGTTGATTGCAGTAGCGGCCATGCAAGGTTACGCCGCACCAACCGAGATCCGCGCCGATCAAATCACTATCGTCGGTAAGACAGCAAGATTCAGCGACTCTTTCGCTGATGAACTTCTGTCTTCGAGTTCTGATCTGCAACCTTTCGACAGTTTAAACAACGGCGATGTCGGGTCTCTAACGCGTGTTATAGGCTATTTCGATGGCACAAGCACCAGATCCGGCACAGTTTTCGGTAACTCGGCATCAGGAATAAGGCCTGCTGATCCCTCAGTTTTTGTTGATGGAGAGGGAAACAGCTTAGATGCATTTGTTTTTGTAGATAGCGATGACAACAATCGTTACCCCGCGAGGGCTGCGTCTGATGCACCTGGTGGTTCCGCTGAAAACGCGATGACCGAGGAAGAAGTTCAAGCTCTTCTTAACGAAGCAATAGATATCGCTAACTTATCGAGAGCTCAGATACGAGTTCCCGTAGGAACGCAAGCACGTGTAACTATTTCTGTGGTCGACTCGAACGGCGAAATACTTGGCATGGCGAGAACTCGCGATGGCCCCGTGTTTGGCGCTGATGTTTCACTTCAAAAAGCCCGTACAGCAACTTTTTTTTCCGGGACTGGGCGCTTAAACGGTTCCTCTCCCGCTGATCTGTTGCGAGGTTTACCGGCGCCAAAATATCTTGCCTCAGTGGCAGAACCGGTAGATGGCGAGGCCTTAGCCAATAATTTGTCAACGCTTGACTCACCGTCTCCCCAGATCAGTGACTATGTGAGCGCTTTACAAGACTTCCTAGGGGTTAGGGATGCTCTTGAGGCTACTGGGGAAGTAGTAGCCTTCGCGGACAGATCAGGAGGAAATTTATCCAGGCCAAATTACCCGGACGGTCCATCAAGCGGTCCTCCAGGACCATTGAGCAAACCACCTGGTGAATGGAGTGTGTTCTCAGTAGGACTCCAGTTGGATTTGGTCTATAACTCGTTAATTAACCATGTAGCTTTCGTACTCCTAGATGGTGGTGTATCCGACACACCTCAAAATTGCACTGGCAACACCGGTTTCACAGAACCTCTGTTCGGCCAAATAGGCTCCTTTGAAAATCTAGCTAATGGTATGCAAATTTTTCCTGGAAGCGTGCCTATATTTCGAGGGAATATTTTGATCGGAGGAATCGGCGTCTCTGGTGATGGTGTCGATCAAGACGATATGATTTCTTTCCTAGGTGTACATCGCGCAGGCGTACGACTGAATACGGGTTTGGGTAATGCCCCGGCAGAGCTTAGAGCAGATAAGATCAGCATACCGAACCAAACCTCGAGGCTACGTTATATCAGCTGTCCTCAGCTACCATTTATCGATTCTTCCGAAACGGCGGTGTGCGATGGCTTATAGGTCGGCTATAACAGCCATTTTACTATTAAGCAGTGTTGCGAATAACGCTCATTCCGATGGCGTTCCGCAGGTCGAAGACATGTGCGTCCAACCCGGAGAGCAATCTGCGGAGCGTCGAAGACCCGGGGTTCCGATTGAAAGGTACCAATTACCTACCTGCCCTGCGGATGTAAACGAGGAGAAAAAAGCTACACCTTGGGAAGCACCAATCGAACTAGGCCCACCTGTCCCCGATCGATGGCGTATTGTTAGAGCTGTAGGGATTGAAGCAAACTTATGGGACCCCTACAACGGGCAAAATATTCTAAAAGGTGATTTGCCTGTTTGGAAAGACGATTGGTTTTACAGCATTATCGCTATCTCAGACACCATAATCGAACCTAGAAGATTTGCCATTCCTGTCGGTGTCTCAACCACCTCTCGAACGGGAAGCTTAGACACTATGGGACGAGGTGAGACAACTATCTTCGCTGAGACTTTGATTATCGAGAACGTCTTCTACAAAGGAAACACCGTCTTTAAGCCACCCGACTGGGAATTCCGCTTCACTCCAGCCTTTCAGGTCAATCAAGTACACGCCGATGAAATTGGAGTACTTCGTGTAAACCCTGAACAAGGAGGACGTTCCTCTCGTCGACGTAAAGATACATTTACTGGCGTTCAAGCCCTGTTTGTGGACAAACACCTCAGAAATGTGGGTGAGCGTTATGATTTCGACAGTATTAGAGTTGGTATTCAACCGTTCTCCTCTGACTGGCGCGGCTTTTTATTTCAAGATAACCAGCTCGGTGTTCGTCTTTTCGGCACCAGACACAACAACCGATTCCAATACAACTTGGCATGGTTCAGGAGACTCGAAAAAGATACTAACTCCGGGTTAAACGATGTCACTCAGTCGTTGAGAGACGATGACGTATTTGCTGCAAATATTTATTGGCAAGATTTCCCACGACTGGGGATATTCAGTCAAGCAACTGTGATTCACAATAGAAATAGAGAGAAAGGTCAGTTTGAATATGATAAGAACGGATTCATACAGCGCCCCTCCTCGTTATTCGAAGAACGCTTTTCTCGTGATTATGACGTTACATATTTCGGTTACAGTACCGACGGGCACTACGACCGTCTCAATGTAACCGGATCAGCGTATTACGCCTACGGCGAACAATCTAGCACCCGTATTAAGAGCTCTGAGGAAGAGATTAGGGCCTGGTTCATAGCGTCAGAATTTTCGTTAGATATGGACTGGTTTAGGCCTAGATTCTCTTTTCTCTATGCTTCAGGTGATGACGACCCCTTTGACCGTAAAGCAGAGGGGTTCGATGCTATTTTCGAAAACCCGCAATTCGCCGGCGCAGACACGAGCTTTTGGATACGACAAAATATTCCACTAATTGGCGGCGGCGGGGTGACCCTTGCCGGGAGGAACGGGGTATTGCCATCTTTGCGTGCAAGCAAAGAACAAGGCCAATCAAATTTTATTAACCCCGGCTTACTGCTCTTCGGACTGGGTTTCGACGCTGATCTGCTTCCTGAGCTGCGTTTATCTGGAAATATAAATCATGTCATGTTCGATAAAACAGAGGTGCTCGAAAGATTAAGGCAACAAGCACCAATCGACGATGAGCTTGGGCAGGACATTTCCCTATCATTAATCTATCGACCTTTTATGTCACAAAATATCGTATTAAGACTTTCCGCGGCTGGGCTTATACCCGGAAAAGGTCACGATGACCTCTACGGGAAAGAAGCAAAAAAACCTTATTCCGTATTATTTAATCTTACACTCACTTATTGAACAGCCGAATGAAAAAAATCTCTTTACTCACTGGAATTCTTTTTACTGCCATCGCCTTCTCTCCAGTTACTTGGTCGGCCGAAAAAAGTCTCTATGTTGAAAGAGATTATACTGAAATCCCCCCCGCGCCTAAGCACCAATCAGTGGCCGAAGCGGACGCAAAAAGTATAGGGTGCATGTCTTGCCACACATCCACTGACAGCAAGTCAATGCATGAAAGTCCTGGTGTTGTCTTGGGCTGTGTGGATTGTCATGGAGGCGATGCAAGTGTTTTCGGTTCTGTTGAGAGCATGAATGACATAAGCCTCATCGAAAAAGCACACGTTCTGCCAAGCTATCCCGAAGACTGGCACTTCCCAGATAGTCGAAATCCTAAACAAAGCTATACCTTACTTAACAGGGAGGCTAAAGAGTACGTCAGATTTATCAATCCGTCAGACCTCAGAGTCGCAGAAGAGGCCTGTGGAGCATGTCATTTACCCATTGTGCAAGCCGCAAAACGCAGCATTATGGCCACCGGCGCTATGCTTTTCGGAGGCGCGACATACGCGAACAATATACTTCCTTATAAAAACTATATCCTAGGTGAAGCATACACTCCTGATGGGAAACCAAGCGCTATCAAAGGCCCGCCTTTAAAGGATGCGGCTAGACTGCAGAAAGAATACGGCATCTTGCCAGAATTAAATCCCATACCAAGCTGGGAAACTACTCCGCCTGGGGATATTTTTCGCGTCTTCGAAAGAGGAGGACGCAACATAACGAACCTATTCCCTGAGACTGGACTTCCAAATGCACTTGGATTAATTCAACGAATCGAAGAGCCTGGCCGACCAGATTTTAAACAATCAAATAGAGGCCCAGGCACTGGCGGACGGATTTCTGTCCCTGTCTTAAATGTTCATAAAACTCGATTGAACGACCCTCTAATGTGGTTTTTAGGTACAAATGATAACCCGGGTGATTTTAGAACTTCTGGCTGCGGTTCATGTCATGTTGTTTATGCTAATGATAGAGATCCCAGGCACTCGGGACCCTATGGTAAATACGGACATACCGGTTTAACTCAAACCGTTGACCCCACCATCAAAAAAGATGAGGAAGGGCACCCGCTCAAACACGCCTTTACACGGTCAATACCCACGTCAAACTGCATGTCTTGTCACATGCATCAGCCAAACATGTTCGTTAACTCCTACTTAGGTTACACAATGTGGGACTATGAGTCGGACGCAGACAAGATGTTCCCTAAAAAGCAAAAATACCCTACGTCGGAGGAAATAAGGAAGGCAAATAAATACAACCCCGAGGGTGCAGCTGAGAGAGGGCTTTGGTCGGACCAGGAGTTTTTGAGGGGCGTATCGGAAATGAACCCCGAGCTAGACAACACGCAATTCGCTGACTACCACGGCCATGGTTGGAACTTCAGAGCTATCTTCAAAAAAGATAGGAAGGGATATCTTCTTGACGAAGAAAACAATGTTATCAGTCACGATGACCCTGAGAAATTCGATAAAGCAGTGCACATGTCGTCAATCCATTTGGATGCAGGGATGCATTGTGTTGATTGTCACTTCGCCCAAGACAACCATGGCAATGGTCACATATATGGGGAGGTTGCTAACGCGGTAGAAATAGATTGCGTCGATTGCCACGGTACCGCAGACGACCTACCTACTCTCAGGACAAGCGGGCCCGCAGCTCCACCGGGCGGAACAGATCTGAGTCTTATCAGAAACCCAGATGGTAAATTGCGATTCGAATGGCGTGAAAACAAGCTTTATCAACGTAGTCTTTTGTGGCCGGATCGAGAATGGGAAGTAAGTCTCGTAAAAACTTCACTTAAAAAAGGACATGACGATTACAACGAAAAAGCTGCCCGCGCAAAATTAATGTCGCAAAACACAAAGACCCAGGAATGGGGCGAAGATATAGATGCAGCTTACCGAGCCCATAAAGAGGAGGAAATGGAGTGCTATGCATGCCATCAGTCCTGGACCACGAGCTGCGGTGGTTGTCACTTGCCGATAGAGGCAAATTGGAAAACAAAGCGGAACCATTATGAAGGTGGTATCACCAGAAACTATGCAACTTACAATCCGCAAGTGGTACGCGACCAAATTTTCATGCTTGGCAGAAGAGGCGACATAAATGGAGGCCGCATAGCCCCTTTACGGTCAACATCCGCACTTGTGCTTTCTTCTACAAATGCAAATCGCGAGAAAATTTATATACAGCAACCCCCTATATCCGCGAGTGGTTACAGCTCACAAGTGATCAATCCTCACTTTGCTCATACAGTGCGTAAAGAGGAAACAAGAGTTTGCTCGGATTGTCACCTCTCGGAGACAGGCGACAATAATGCCATCATGGCGCAAACACTTGGCTATGGTACAGATTTTATAGATTTTATTGGATACAACGCCTGGGTTGGCACCTCCGAGGCAGTAGAGGCTGTACAAGTTACTGAATGGACAGAGCCACAGGCAGTAATCGGTAGTTATCTTCACAAAGTGGTTTATCCCGATTTCTACGCAGATCACAAAGGAAACGAAAGCGAGCTTAAAACTGGTCATCGGCATACGAGCGGGACGGTCGGGTGCTTGCAGTTAAGAGGTGAGTATCTTTTTGCTGCGGCTGGCAGCAAGGGCACTGTGGTATACGATGTGGCTAGCATCGCTAATAAAGGTGTAAGTCAGCGTATCATAACCGCACCTTTTTCACCGCTTGGCCATGATACAGCAATAGAATCTGAGAACGCCACTTGCCTATCCCTAAACACGACTCAACCAGTAGCCCCTTATAGAAATGAAGGAGAGCTGATGCGTGTAGTCAACCAAGAAAAGCCTTTCCACCCCATCTATAACTATATGATTATCACTGACTCGGAAGAGGGCGTGATATTGAGCGACATTAATACGCTTTCTGATGGCGAGCCACGAAACAATTATTTAACGCGCGCCTTAACCTGGAATGAAAATGGCTTACTCAACGGTGCAAAAGACATCGAAATGGGCGGCCAGTACGCCTACATCATCGCAGATGCCGGGCTCGTTATAATAGACTTCGATGAACCTCTTAGTCCAAAGCACGTTACCACTATTCCCTTGAACGATGGCAGAGATGTCTTCCAGCAATTTAGATATTTATTTGTAACAGACTCCGAGGGACTGAAAACAGTAGACATAACCGATCCTCGAACACCAATACTTGTTGAAGGCAACACCATAAAAATCAACGATCCCCAACGTGTATTTGTGGCGAGAACTTACGCTTACGTTGCAGCACGTTCAGAGGGTCTAGTAATAGTTGACATCACAAAGCCTGAGGAAATGAAAATTCACAGGAAGTTTAACGAGGGATTATCCGATGCCAGGGACGTCGTTGTGGCATCAACTAACGCGAGTCTTTACGCATATGTAGCAGACGGAAGCAGCGGTTTGAAAGTAGTTCAACTTATGTCTCCTGTTTCGCAACCGCGGTACTATGGTTTTAGTGCGGAACCAGAACCAGAGTTAATCGCAAGCTATCCCATGAATGGCACGGCTATAAGTTTATCCAGAGGATTAGAGAGAGATCGAGCAGTCGACGAATCAGGAGGCCAAGTTTCAGTATTTAATCGCTTGGGATCCGGGCCGCTGTCGAAGGAAGATATGCATAAGTTATACCTCACCGAAGAAGGAAAACCCTGGTTCGTAGTCGACGAGCCCAGAGAGAGCAAAATAATGCAGGCCAAAATCTATGATTAAGCTAGTTATAACCATCGTCGTCGCTCTGTGGTCGCAAACGATATTTGCTTTACCCGATCTACCACATTATGCGGGGGAATCGCATTTGGGCGTTTCTTCGTGTGCATCTTCTACGTGTCATGGCTCTATACAACCGAGGGAAGCCACTAAAGTCCTTCAAAACGAGTATGTTGTTTGGTCCAGAATGGACTCGCATAGTAAGGCTTATAAGACCCTTCTTTCAGAAGAATCTCAATGGATAGCAAAAAACCTTGGCCTGCCTAATGCACACGAAGCATCCATTTGCCTAGATTGCCATGCTGACAACGTAGGCGCTGATCTACA
>MDSZ01005284.1_pt1 | contig 13418 bp, 9 predicted proteins | sample 811201 | NCBI WGS metagenome assembly MDSZ01 (sample SAMN05326647, study PRJNA326480) | marine metagenome | isolation source: seawater | place: Indian Ocean: North | collected 2010
ATCGACAATCCTGTCGCCGCTAATCTTTTAATGGTGATCCTGCTCGTAGGCGGATCCTTTTCTCTAGTGTCAATGCACAAGGAGGAATTCCCAAGCATCGAGCCTGGAATCATTCAGATTAACGTGCCTTATCTCGGGGCCTCGCCTGCAGAGGTCGAGCGCGCGGTTTGCGTCAGAATCGAAGAGGCGTTAGAGGGTTTGGATGGCATCGAGAAGCTCAACACCGATTCAAGGGAAGGAATGTGCTCAGCCTTCTTAGAATTGTATTCCGACACAGACATTACTGTTGCTCTCAATGAAGTCAAAGGCCGCGTGGACGGGATTAGCACCTTCCCGCAGGAAACTGAGAAGCCAATCATCTCCTCTATGCAATTTGCTGGTCAGACAATCAGCGTCGTGCTCTCCGGTCAAACCGACGAAGTGACGCTGAAGTTATTGGCTGAAGGCATGCGGGATGACATCGCCGCGCTGGATGGCATTTCCCAAGTCAGCGTAAATTACGCGCGCCCTTGGGAGATCTCAATTGAAGTCAGCGAATACACGCTGCGTCAATATGGTCTCACGCTTGAGACTGTGAGCCGAGCAATTCGCGCCGCCTCACTTGATATGCCAGGAGGATCCATCAAAACTGCCGGTGGGGAAATTCTTATCCGAAGCCAGGGTCAAGTATACCGAGGCATCGAGTACGCAGACATCGAAATCCTCACGCTTGCAGACGGGACCGCCTTGAAATTGGGCGATATTGCTGAAGTCAAAGACGCATTCCAAGAAGGATTCCTGAAAGCCAAATACAACGGCGACCCTGCGGTAACTATTTCTGTTTATCGAGTGGGCGACGAAGATACGATCACGTCTGCTGATGCGGTAAAAAATTACATTGAGGAGCAGCGGCGGACTTTACCAAACGGTCTTGATCTCAACGTATTCATTGATGAGTCAATCCCTCTTAACCGCCGTATCAATGCGCTCACTCAAAATGCCTATGCGGGCCTAGCCCTTGTGCTGATAATTCTGACGCTATTTCTGCGCTTTAAGGTCGCGCTTTGGGTCTCTGCTGGCATACCCATAGCAATCATGGGCGCCATCTGGATGTTCCCCGCCGCTGGACTAAACATCAGCTCACTCACCGTGCTCGCCTTTATTCTTGTGCTCGGTATCGTAGTTGACGACGCGATCGTCGTAGGTGAGCGCATATTTGCCTGGGAGCAAAAAGGAATTGCGAAGCGGGAGGCTGCTATTGAGGGCGCTCATGAGGTGCTCACACCCGTTATTTTTGGCGTACTCACAACCATGGCAGCGTTCCTACCGATCCTGCTCATCGCAGGCAGGATGGGCGATTTTTTCTCGCTGATCGGTTGGGTGGTTGTGATTTGCCTGGCGTTTAGCATCATCGAGTGCATGCTTATCCTGCCAAGCCACTTGGTGCACCGAAAAACAAAAGCTCAAGAATCTGATAACCCGATCGCCGTTCAAAAGTGGATTCGATTCCAAACCTTTTTCTCTGAGCGAATGCAACTTTTCGCTCAAAACGTTTATCAACCTGTGTTGATGAAAACCCTCGAATATCGCTGGGTCACATGGGCGGCTGCCACCGCGGTGCTTATCATGGCGCTCGCACTGGTGCTCTCCGGCCGAGTCATTTTTCAGTTTTTCCCCGCGGTCGAGGGCGATCGGGTCTACGCAACACTTCTGATGCCTGAAGGCATCAACGTCGAGCTCACCGAACAAGGAGCGAGGCAAATAGAAAATGCCGTCACTCTCCTGAAAGCTGAAATCGCCAGAGACCTCAATCGTCCAGCTAGCGTAGGCCCTGTTAGGAACGTTTTCTCATCCATCGGTGCAAACGCAGCCCGCTCGTCCGGTCCGCCTAGCCGCACAGCAGGTGGATCCCACCTAGCTGAGGTCGTGCTGGAGCTCGACCCCATCGAAACGCGGCCTGGATGGAACTCCACTCGCGTCGCCGCGCGCTGGCGTGAGCTGACAGGCCCCGTGACAGACGCCGTCGATTTACAGTTCAGCGCAGATTCATTCAGCGCCGGTGACCCCATTGGACTACAAATCAAAGGACGAGACGTCACAGAGCTTGCCGCCGCCGCAAAACATCTCAAAGCGACGCTCGAGCAATACCCTGGAGTCTTAGATCTCTCGGATTCATTCAGGCCGGGCAAACAGGAGGTTCAGATCGATCTGCGCGATGACGCACGATCCCTTGGGGTCACTCTCGCCGATCTCGCAAGGCAAATCAGGCAAGCATTTTATGGTGATGAGGCGCAGCGCATTCAGCGAGGCAATGATGACGTTCGCGTGATGGTCCGATATCCAGAGCGCGAAAGGCAATCTCTAGGAAATTTGGAAGAGTTCCGGGTTCGACTAAGTGACGGCGCCGAGGTTCCCTTTGGCACTGTGGCAGAAATCGATTACGGGTATAGCTATTCGTCGATCCGCAGGGAAAATCAGGAGCGCGTGATCAATGTCAGAGGCGATATCGATCGTAGCCAAATCACTGCCGAAGCGCTGCTACCAGCGCTTCAACAACAGATCTGTGCCAAAAATACGAGCTTTTCCAACCCTAACCGACCTTGTAAAAACCCGGATTTCCCAGGCGTATCGTTTGCGCTCGGCGGCGAGCAGCTTGAGCGTAGCAAGGTCACTTCGAGCCTTGGCCAAAATATATTGCTGGCGATGATTCTGATCTATGCATTGCTTGCAATTCCTTTGAAGTCTTATTTTCAACCGCTGGTTATCATGAGCGTCATCCCATTTGGAGCCGTTGGAGCCATCGTTGGCCACTACGTCATGGGCTGGAACCTAATTTTCTTCTCGTTGCTGGGAATCATCGCGCTCTCCGGAGTGGTTGTGAACGCGTCACTCGTGCTGGTGGATTTCATTAACCGTCAAAGAGCAGCCGGTACCCCATTATTTGAGGCGGTAACCCAAGCCGGCGTCGCTCGCTTTAGGCCCATCATTTTAACCTCGGTCACCACCTTCGTAGGACTAATCCCTCTCATGACCAATGACGATCCAGAAACGTTCATGTTTATCCCCATGGCGATCTCGCTAGCTTTTGGCGTGCTGTTCGCCACTGCGATCACGCTGTTCTTAGTGCCCAGTCTGTACCTGATGCTGGAGGACTTCCTCTCATTATGGGGCCGCCGCTCCGAAGAGTTGGGCAGAGGCAACAATCAAATCGAGAGCGGCCAGGAGGCCATCATAAATGGCCAGAATATTCGAGCCTAGGCGAGAGAGCACCCGAAAAAGTTGGTGCTCCGTATACAGAATCTGATAGCTATAGCGTCTTAGCAAAAGGGTTTAGGGGCAGTCAATGCTCTCCTTGCCATCAGGAAACACCCCATCTCTTCTAAATAGTTCGCAGAACCGATTGGCCTCCGCTACGAGAGTAACGAGCGGGCCCGGGCTGACTTAAACAAAACTTAGCCCTTGATTACGAGAATGCAGGACCCAAGCTAACCGATGTCTCATCAGGATTGAGTCTTCACTTTCTTGAGAGCGCATCAGTAAAAAGTTCGCTCAAACTCAAGCCACGCCCCTTGTTCTTAGTTCACGCGAGCGTCAGCTATGGCTTGTGCTCCCAAACTTAGTTCTGCAGCCATAAACGTATGCGCTTGCGGCATGGCAAAGTCGGTATCGTTCAATGTGTCCTCGATCAGCCGGCCAAAATATGGGAAACCCACTTTTCCTGTAACCTCATGGCGCTCCTCGGACTCTTCAGTGACGATCATCACAACATTCGCCTTCAGTTCTGGTGCGGCTAGGTCAATGTACTTCCGGCATTCGATGCTGCCCTTGGTCCCCTGAAGGAACAGTCGGCCATCCCCCCAAGTTCGGAGTCCTCCTGGGGTAAACCAATCGACACGAAAATAGCCCGAGGCGCCAGACGACGCGGTTAAGGAAAATTCACCAAAGTCCTCGAGCTCTGGATAGGCCTGGTGATGCAAATTCGCTGCTCGCGCGAACTCGACTACCGCGCTATCTGACCCAGTAAAGCTGAGGAATTGCTCTGCCTGATGACTACCTAGATCACAAATAATTCCGCCATATTCAGCCCTTTCGAAAAACCAGGGTGGGCGCTGGGAAGCCGATAACCGATGCGGGCCTAACCCCAACACTTGAACCACTTCACCGATCACCCCAGCGTTTACCAATTGGAGCGCGTGCTCGGTTGCTTCGTTTTGCAATCGCTCGCTATAACAAACGGCATACCGACGACCCGATGAGTCAGCCAGTTTACGAATATATTCAAGTTGCTCGAGACTAATGAACGGACACTTGTCCGTAAAATAATCCTTACCCGCTTTCATCACAGCAGCACCTACGCCCGCACGAAGATTCGGTATCGCTGCAGCAGCTACGAGTTTGATACCTTGATCTACGAGAATCTCATCAAACGCTTTGACTCTACGCGCTTCTGGGAATTTCGAGAGCATTAACGCCGCTTTATCGTCGTCAGGCTCATAAATAAGAGACAGATTGGCGCCTGCTGCAACGAGGTTGGCAACCATTCCGTAAATGTGTCCATGATCAAAGAAAGCGGCGGCGATCGGACATTCCCCGAATTCACAGACGGGTCCCTGACTTGCCGTGACTGGAGCGTAATGCATACCAGAAGTCACGTACCAAAGCTCCCTGATAGGTCCGTCACTGATCCGCCATGGGGATTTTTTCCCTTCCTCAAACTTTGCTTTTCGCTTCGTTTTTGCCCGTTAAGCCAGCGACGGTAGCGACCAGCATCTAAAGGCAACTGAACCACCTGACCTGAACCACCGGAAAGCAACATCGCATTGGCGAGCTCCACCGAAGAGATACCTTCAACGCCGGGTGCAATCAGCGGTTCTTCACCTCGCACCGCCCGCGCAAAATTGTCCAGAATCGTTCGGTGTTGCCCTCCATCACCCTCAAAACTGATCTCTTCTATCTTTACGGCTGGCTTCTCAAATGGTCTGTTGTTTTCAATAGACTCTGTGATGCTCAATGCATTCCGTTGGATGCGCAGTGGAGCACCCATTTCAAAAGTCAGCGTTGCTCGATCGCATACAACATCAAGGATATTGTGGCCAGGCGCCTCGCCAGTGCTAGTAATGAAACTCCCAGTCACTCCCTGGTCGTATTTCAATACGGCGTGGACCTCATCCTCGACGTTGATATTGTGCCAGCGACCGAAGCCACACTCAGCAAACACGGCATTAGGCGATCCAAATAGCCACGTCAGCAGATCTAACTGATGAGGCGCTTGATTGAGCAGGACCCCACCGCCCTCGCCCGACCAAGTGGCACGCCAACCTCCGCTGTCGAAATATCGCTGACTCCTGAACCAATCTGTGATCGTCCAGCTAAACCGCCTCAAGGCACCAAAAGTTTCTGCCTGCAGCACTTCCTTTAGATATCTGTAGGCGGGATGCACTCGCTGGTTAAACATCGCACCAAAAACAAGATCAGTTCCAGTGAAGGCCGCCAATAATCGCTCTGCATCACGTTTATCGACGGATATGGGCTTTTCGATCAGCACATTGAAACCCAGGTTCAATGCTTTTATCCCGAGCACCGTATGGTCATAGTGTGGCGTCGCGATCAAGACTGCCTCAAGAGACGATCGCATGGCTTTACTGCGAAGCAGCGTGCTGCCCGACGAGAAAGCCCGGATGCCCTCCTCTGCGACCGAAGCTGTGCGCTCCTCATCCACATCTGCGACCGCGATTAGCCGGAAGCGATCCGATCGCTTTAACCACTCGCTGTGCAGGAGACCCATATTGCCGAGCCCAATTACCCCGATATTAATGGGTTCCATCACCCTATCGCCTCTTTCAAAAACTCACGACTTTGCTTGAGGCACTCAAAAGGATCCTCTCCGTAGCAACGATCCTGTTCTACAAAGTAATAGTCAATCGGTTCGGCCTCCGCGGCATCCAAGATTGGTCCCCAATTCATATTGCCTTGCCCTATCGCAGCAAATTGTCGTTCGTTGTCAGCGCTCAGTCTGAAATCTTTCAAGTGAAGTAAAGGCATGCGATGTCCGACCTGCTGAATCCATTGAACTGGATCGGCGCCCCCTGCGACCACCCAGTGCGTGTCGACCTCGAACCCTAACTCAAAGTCGAGAGACGCGTCGACGAGGTGCTGAAGCCATGGCTTACCTTGAAAATGCTGGAACTCATGATGATGGTGATGATAGGAAAACGTAATCCCTGAGGCGCCAAGCTTATCGACAATACATCTAGCTTCTTCGACAAACTGGTTGAGCCCTGCTAGGGTCAAATAGGTATCAGGGGGAATCATTCCCACAGCGGTATGATGACATTCCAATACTTGATGCTCTGCGATGACATCATCCAGCTCTGCAAGGAGCCTTGGCCACGGAGTATGGGTTGCACTAACAGTCAAGCCCGCATCAGCAACGCTTTTGGCAACCTCTTCAACCGGTATCGGACCAAAAGCAGATGCTTGGATCGTGTCATATCCGATCTCTTTTACCCGTGCTAAAGCCTCCCTTAACTCCCCAATCGTTTGCGTCCACCGTCGCAACGTGAACATCTGCACCCCTACTTCAGCCATCTGCTCTCCCTCTTGCTCGTAGTCGTTTGGATTCGATCGTGTCAATCTCCATCATCTCTCAGAACACCTTATGGTTGATGTGCTTGGTTTCTGACTAGGCACAGTTCTCAATTCATGACAAAAACTAATCGGTGCACCGTAACTTTTTTGATTCAAACCTGACCATCGATCTTCTTGAACGATCGGTTGATGATTATTCCGATAGCCACATTGCGAGTCGGCGGAATAGCGCCTCGGGTTGGTCGTAGTGAACCATGTGTCCCGCGTCTTCGACTACCCAAAGTTCACTACTCGGAATAAGCTCGACCCGTCGGCGGAGCTCACTCTCATACAGTGCATGCTGATCTGTCAGCTCGGGGTGCATACCAAGCCAATAATCCAGCCCGTTGCTGCCGGTAACCACCAGCGTTGGGCAACGAATCGCTTGCAGCAGCATTTCTGAGTCCCGATGCGAAAAGCTAGACCAGATTTGCTGCGCCCTGGCATCAAATGCCCACGTCACACCGCCATCAACTGACTGGGTTCCGTATTTAGCAAGCCTCAAGGCTTCTCCACGACTAAGTTTTGGATTGTTTCTCGCCAAACGATCAGCGGCTTGTTGAACACTCGTCATGGGTTTGGCCTGGTAAGCAGGCATCAATCGATGCTCCACCTCGGCCCGACCCGACGCAGCCATACGATTGGGATCATCTGCAGCAGGAGGCCTGGGTGGTCCAAACCCATCAATGACCACTAACCGCCTCACTTGATCACCAAAATAGGCAGCGTAACGTGTCGCGATATGACCCCCAAGACTGTGGCCGACCAGATCAAATTGCTCGAGCGATAACTGCTCGCTGACGAATCGAAGGTCTGCAACAAATTCAACAAGGGAATAGCTGTTAGCCCAATCACTCCGGCCATGGCCCCTTAAGTCTGGCAACAACACTCTTGAATACGGGAAATAGGACGCGATCGCTCGGAGGCTATTGCCATGATCGCGCATTCCATGCAGACAGACGATCGTGTGATCGGCTTCTCTTAGTCCGTAATCCCCGACCCAAAGCCGGCCGCAAGGGGCTTCCTCGAGCCAGTGGCCAGACGCATCATCCTGCGCTTTCAGCATGAGTTCCTTTCCTCATCTAGCCGCAAATCAACCAGGTTACTTCTTCGACCCTCTGCCAAAGGTTGCGAGTAAATTGGTCGTCTCGCTCTACGCGACTGAGATGATGACCAATCTGCTCACCCGCGCCCCATCGTGTAAAAGGCCGCGTTGGGTTTGACCTCAGCAGTATTTGCCAAGCGATTGCTCATCGCGAAGAATGCGGTGACTGCCATGGCGTCCCAAACATCTTCTTCTGAGAAACCTTTTTTTTTCATGTCAAGGAGGTCCGCTTCTCCGACCCTGCCAGGACTCGTTGCTATCTTCGCCGCAAACTCAAGCAATGCAGATTCTCGGTCAGTCAAATCCGCCTTCCGAAAATTAACCGACACCTGATCGGCGATCAGCGGGTTTTTGGCACGAATGCGCAATATCGCTCCGTGCGCGATGACGCAATAATGACAATCATTGAGAGCTGAGGTAGCGACCACGATAAGCTCTTTCTCTGCCTTGGTTAACGAGCTATTGTTCTGGTCCATCAGTATGTCGTGATAATTGAAGAAGGCTCGAAACTCATCTGGCCTCCTAGCCATAGCTACGAAAATGTTGGGAAGGAAACCTGATCTATTCTGAATATCGTCCAGCCTCATTCTAATATCATCTGGCAGTGTCTCAATTGGGGGGGTTGAGAAGAATTCGGTGTGTGTGATGTCAGTCATGTTGTCCTCCTCAGCAATTATTTGATTCATTTACACGTTATCGAGATCCGTGAGCCCACGCTCGGCGAGCGACGGGACTGATTTCCCACACCCGCGCGCGTCAGCTACTGTCAGCCAAAGCGGTCCCTGTCTCCTTATCAACCAGCTCAAACCTAGTAAGTCAGTCCATGATAGCTCGCCACTGCTAATCCAGCGGCCACGCTAGTAAACGGGTCATGCTCGACAACCTTGCCCGGAAAAATGTTGTTCAAGCGGTCTCGTATACAGGCGATCAGGCTTGAGCCCCCGGTACGAATCACTAAACTGACGGTTTTTTCATCAACGCCCGCCTCACGGAGCGTCTCAATGATCAACTCATCGATCTCCGCCAGCAGCGGCGATAGCATGGATTCGAAAGAGCTACGGCTGATATTAATCTCCAAGTCGAGCTCCGGTATATCGATGGTTGCTGTCGCTTGACTTGAGAGCTCGGCCTTCGCTTTCCTTAGCGCCTGAAATACAACATAGCCATAATTGTGAGTAATCAATTCATCTAGTCTGCGGAGCTGATTGGCGCATTCAGGATTATCGGTCATGCAGTCTTTGATCTTGGAACGATAACGATTCTGGTTCAGCGTGTATGTCACAGGCCAATTCAACAACAGGCTCTCAAACTCTTTAAAAGGAAAATCCGTTTCGATCCAGGACCCGTCAATCCGGCGTGACCACTTAACGCCCTTACCAAGCTCTGGAAACAAGTAACGCTCAAAAAGCAGCTGGTCAATATGATCACCGCCTTTCGGCAACCCTTTGGTAGCGAGCACTTGGAACTGCCTCCCTGCGTACCGCACCACACTAAGATCTAAAGTTCCACCACCAAAATCAAAGGTCAGAGCAATGCCTTTTGAATCAGCGGCGCCATCCTTCTGATGCGCGTGCAGGTAACTCAGGGTCGCAGCGAGGGGCTCTGGATAGAATGTACTTAATTGAAATCCAGCGTATTGCGCGGCCTCTTTTAGGCGATCCAGAGCAAGGGGAGTTGCGCCAGTGTGATCTCCCTCAAACAACACCGGGCGGCCAATGGAGGGAGGCTGTCCCCCCACAGGCAAGACTCGCTCAACGGACTGCCGCATTCTTAGGAAAATGGGTGTAACCAGGGCCACAAGCCGAAAAGGTGAATCGAAAACCATAAGTCGGCGAACGCTAGCATTCCCGAGCAAGCGTTTAACCCCCCTGAACAGCCGACCAGGTAATCCGCGATCGATCACTGCGGCGCCATAGACATCGACCGTTTCTACATCAGGCGCAGCAAGCGGATTGCCTCCACCACCCTCTTCCATAAGCAATTGAGTCTTGGCAATGACTTCAGGAGTTAACTCGACGACTCGATCTCGGTTCTCTTCAATGTATTGCAACACCGCTGCTTGTCCGGTCTTAACACGCAACTCACGGTCCAGATGACAGGCTGTTGGCATCACGATCGAATCTGTTTCTAACTTGACGAGGTGAATGTTTTCACCATCAAACCAAGCCGCCGCAGAATTCGATGTTCCATAATCTATGCCGATACCCAATTGAGTCATCGTACTTCCTTACTTACCAGCATTCCGAGGGTGTGAGCGCAGGTCGCGATCACCCATCACATTTACTCTCGACAACTGGATTTCACTATTGTTTTCTAGCCGTCTTGCCTCGATGAAGGACCACACGCCAGGTTAACATAGGCTGTTTTTTGAGCGGGGCCTAATACCAGTGAATTTCTACGATTTGTCCATAAGACAGATCTGACCGCTTGAGAACTACGCCGCTTCCAAACTAGCATGCTAATTGCATCAATCGAAAATAGAAGCTCGAGATGAATAACGCAGCTCTGCCCAAAACGGCGATACCCAGTATCGGCATTTCGGTTCGATCAAGTTACGGACGTATGACCGATCCGAGAACGGGCGCCCAGCAGGTCATCGATCGCGCAGCTGCGGCTGAAGCCTCAAAACTCGACAGCCTGTTCCTTGGCGATCACCACGCAACCCTAACGCCCTACTACCAAAATATACCGATGATGGGACGCTTGCTTGGCAATTGGTCCGGATCCACCTGCGGGGTTTTAGTGCTTCTCCCACTATGGCATCCGGTCCTGGTTGCGGAGATGCTGTCCACGCTAGCCTCGATCACTTCGAGCAGATTCGTTCTTCAGGCAGGAATAGGTTACGGGAAAAAACAATTTTCTGCGCTCAGTGCCGATTACGAGCGTCGAGGCGAGCGATTTGAGCAAGCACTAAATATCCTGAAAGCGCTTTGGTCCGGAGAGATTGTTACCAATGAGTTATGGGAGGTCGAGCGGGCCGTAATCAGTCCAACACCATCTGAACCGATTCCCATCTGGATTGGTGCCACTGCACCCGTTGCTCTGAAGCGAGTTGCCCGCATGGGTCATAGCTGGCTGGCCGATCCTGGGCTAACCAAACCCGATTTATTGCTGAAAAGAGACCTATACCTAGCAGAGTGTGAAGCCCAGGGTAGCTGCCATGCATCCCAAATGGCAGTGAGACGCGATGTTCACGTAGCAGGGTCACGCAGGGAAGCCGACTCTCTCAAGGTTGACATCGAGTCCAGTTTGTACCGAGGAATCGATCCAGAAGCCTTGGTTATTGGCACGATAGATCAAGTCGAAAGGTACTTCATGGATTTAGCTGAAATGGGCTTTACCGACATAATTACGCGACACTTACACCCAGACCAATCCTCTGCCATTCGATCTATCGAACGCTTGGGACTAGTTCGCGAAAACCTAAATGCAGGGTAGAAGCCCTCTCAAATCGATTTCGTTTTTGGTGTGTGCAGATTCCTATTAGCCATGTTTATATTGCAAAAACAGATTGAACATCGATGCTTAGGCGTGTTGGGCGACAATCGCGCAGAAAAATAGGCATAGTCGATCCTTCATTCACTTAGTAAAAAGTTTGTTCCTTTGGTACCAGTCCAGAAACTCACTTCCGTTCGGCAACTTGACTTCCAACTTGGACATACGCCTCAGCGGCGACTTTGCGCTGGTTTGTACGAGAACCCGCTCCTGGCTAAACGCTGACAATGATTTGTGCGCTTCCGACACGCCTTGTGTTCCGATATGCTTCCACCATGACCGATTTCGTTTCGTCAGAACCAAACGCGATTACCCAAAGGCTCGGCAGGCTTATCCTTTCAATAACTGGTTGGAAAGTTGATGGCGTTAAGCCAGACGTCACCCGAAGCGTGATTATAGCCGCCCCACACACAAGTAATTGGGACTTTTTATATCTGTTAGCTGCCGCGGCAAGCCTTAAGGTTAAGATTCATTGGTTGGGCAAATCGAGCCTATTCTGGGGCCCCATGGGCCCAATAATGCGTCGCCTTGGAGGAATTCCTGTCGACCGTTCAAAATCGAATCAGCTGGTGAAGCAGCTGGTTACCCGTTTCAAAAAAAATCAAAATCTCCACATTGTAATCCCACCGTCGGGCACTCGTGGGTTTACCAAACATTGGCGGTCCGGTTTCTATCACCTAGCCCGCCAAGCCAACATCCCAGTGATATTTGGATTTTTAGATTATCCAAAAAAGATCGCTGGCATCAGCACACCGCAAATCATGACTGGAGATCCTGGCTTTGATATGGAGCGTATTCGCGCATTTTATAAGGACATAACAGGACGATATCCAGCACTCGCAAGCAGGATCGCGCTTCAGGAGGAACGGGCCTAAGTAAACAAAGGGACTCTAAACCAGATGGTTAGCGGTGTTGCTAATGTGCTCCCCCATCAATCGCGAGTATTGCTCCGGTTGTGAACCCAGCTCCCTCGCCGGCAAAGTAAAGCGCTGCTGCAACCACCTCATCAGGCTGCCCTCCACGCTGCATAGGGATTGACGATCGCGCGCGTTCGTTAAAAGCATCCATATCCCAGGCGTCAGCAATATCCGTCAAGAAAGGACCGGCCATAATGCAGTTTACCCGGACTTTTGGCCCATAAGCTGCGGCGAAGGAACGCGTAAGATTATTCAATCCCGCTTTCGCAGCCCCATAGGGCTCAGAAGTGGGACTTTTATTCACGGAAGCCGTGCTGCTGATATTGATGATCGCGCCGCCATCTCCGTTCATCATTCTTTCACCCACATTCGCCATCAGTCGAAAAGGGCCTTTCAGATTTACACTAACTACTTTGTCAAAGAGCGCCTCGCTCACCTCAGACAGAGATGGGTATAGCGGAGACATACCCGCATTGTTCACCAAGACATCAATGCGGCCGAATCGTTCAATAACTGCTTCAACCATTCGATCTAGATCGTCCCAGTCTCCCACATGAGTGCTTCGCGTAAACGTGTCTATTCCGTATGCCTCGCTAAGCTCGGTCGCCGTCGCGTCACAACCTTCTAGTTTCCGACTGACGATGGCTAAGTTAGCGCCGCGAGCAGCAAACCCATGGGCCATTGCTTTACCAAGCCCCCTGCTACCACCAGTAATCAGAACGACCTTATCTTGAAAGTCTTGTGACATAAGTGTTTTCCCTATCCAAGTTATTAAGAGGCACCCGACATCTAATCCTCGATCGACCAACCTCTGAGTAGGCCGGCTTACAGGAAACTATTCCACGAAAAATCCAAGCTTAAAAGGACTCAATCGTCTAAATCTGCCTGGGCGAGCACCAAACCCAATTGAGGTTTCTTTAAAATAGCGTCTGGCAAATAGCGTTCAACTGTTCCCTACTCTGAGGTAATTTAGGCACCTTGTGTATATAAGGCCGGGTTGATTAAGGCGATGGAGTTATTTGCCCACGCGAACACATCCTAAAAAACATAGGGCTGCAACAACACCCATAGCCGAAGCGAAGAAATAGGGAATCGCAAAATTGCCCACAGAGCCATAGATCGCACCCAACACGCCTGGCCCTCCGGCAACACCAAGCACACTGAACAGATTCGCCCACGAAAAAAGACGACTGTAGTCCAGCAGGCCAAATCGCTCGGCGACGATCAACGGCTGTAGCATTAGAAGATTACCCACTGATAAACCGAATAGCGCGAGACTTAAGCCAAGCGTAAGC
>MDSZ01039718.1_pt1 | contig 13418 bp, 11 predicted proteins | sample 811201 | NCBI WGS metagenome assembly MDSZ01 (sample SAMN05326647, study PRJNA326480) | marine metagenome | isolation source: seawater | place: Indian Ocean: North | collected 2010
GAGAATGACATTCCAGAATCGTAAGAAATTTTGTTATTTTAAAGAAAACGGGATAATAGATATCGATTATAAAGACACCAAATTGCTTCGAAGGTTTGTAAACGATCAGGGTAAGATTATGCCTCGACGTGTAACGGGGACAAGCTCGAAAATGCATCGAAAACTTGTGAAAAGTATTAAAAGAGCTCGTTCAATTGGTTTAATGGCATACATTGAAAGAGCCAATGATTAATAATTTTAAGGAGAAACTTATATTATGGAAATAGTTTTATTATCAGATGTTGATGGGCTAGGTGTTGCTGGAGATATTGTAAAAGTTAAACCGGGCTTTGCTCGAAATAAGTTAATCCCAGAAGGCTTAGCTCTCAGAGCCTCAAAAAAAAACCTAGCAATCTCAGTTGAGAGGAAGATAGTAAATGAACGTAGAGAATCAAGACTGAACGAAGCAGGTGAAAACCTAGTAAAAAAAATCTCAAAATTAGAAATTACAATTTCAGCACAGGTTGGTGAAGATGAAAAAATGTTTGGGTCAATTACAAACATAGATATTCAGAAAGCTCTTGAAGAAAATAAGATTGATATTGATCGTAATTCTATCCTACTAAAAGAGCCAATAAAATCATTAGGAATTTATCATGTGCCAATTAGGGTGAGTGATAAACTATCAGGTGATTTGAAAGTTTACGTAATAAAAGCATAGGCAATTATTGTGTAGAAATAGTTTGCTATTAATAAAAATACATTGTTTAATGTAATATGGTAATGTTTGTAGACGTTACCTTTCCAATATCAAGCTACAAAACTTTTGTATATAAAATACCTAAAAGTTTGATTAATGGTGTCCAAGTAGGGATACGCGTTAGAGTCCCCTTTAGAAATTCAGTAGCTTTAGGTTTTGTAACCAATATAAAAAAATCAACAGATTATCAAGGCGAAATAAAAGCCATCATAGAAATTGTTGATAAAAAACCTATATTTTCACAAAAGTTGTGGAAGTTGGTTTTGTGGATGAGTAATTATTATCTTGCCCCTAAAGGTCAAGTTGCTAAATTAGTTTTGCCATCATCAATAAATACTGAATACTCTCCAAAGAAAATATGGTATGTCAAAAAAAAATCAGATGAGGATTATAATCATCTAAAAAAGAGTGCCCCTAAGCAATATCTATTACAAAACATGATTGTTAAATCAAAAAAATCAATTCAGGTTGAGATGCTTAAAGGTTTAGTTTCTAATCCATTAATTGTATGTAAATCTTTACAAAAAAAAGGATTTGTTTCTCTTTTCCAAAAAGATTCGTTGGAAGATATAAAGGACTTTTCTTTCCCAATTTCACAAAAAAAAATAAATTTCAATTCGGATCAAAAAAGAGCATTGAAGAAAATCAATACCTCTATTTCGGGGAAAAAATTTAATTCATATTTACTACATGGTGTCACTGGGAGCGGAAAAACAGAAATATATATTGGTACTGCTCAACACTGCTTAGAACAGGGTCTCAAAGCGATTATACTTTTACCAGAAATTTCACTAACTCCTCAGATATCAGGTCGCTTTAAATCTGTCTTTGGGAGTAAAGTTGCTCTATGGCATTCTAAGCTTTCAACATCCCAAAAAAATAAAACGTTGCAAAAAATTTTATCTGGCTCTACCAAGGTGGTTATCGGAGCGAGAAGTGCAATATTTTCGCCAATGTCTTCTTTGGGTTTGATAGTAGTTGATGAAGAACAAGAATCTTCATTTTATCAGGAATCACCTTCACCGTATTATCACGCAAGAGATGTTGCCTTAATGAGAGGGAAAATAGAAAATGCTACCATAGTTTTATCTAGCGCTACTCCTAGTCTAGAAAGCTATTATAATTATTTAAAAGGAAAAATTAAATATATCAATTTGCCAAAAAGATATGGTTCAGCCAGATACCCAAAAGTCCATGTAGTAAATATGAATTCTGAAAAAGAAGATTCTGGAAAGTTTGGAACAATTTTCTCAGGACTACTTCAAGATAAAATTGAAGAACGATTATTAAAAAAAGAACAAATAATTATTTTACATAATCGAAGAGGACATTCGCCGGTAATTAAATGTTTAGATTGTGGAAGTATATTAATGTGTCCGAAATGTAAAGTTTTTTTGACATATCATAATCAAGGGGAAAAAATAATTTGTCATTTTTGTGGTTATTCTGTAGTTCAAAAACTAGATCAATGTTTTGATTGTGGTAGTGATAAAATTTTATATTCAGGAACAGGAACCCAGCGAGCGGAAGAATTACTTGTTGATATGTTTCCAAGTGCAAAAATAAAAAGACTGGATATGGATACAAGTAAAAAAGGAGCAGCTATCCTTAAAATCCTCAAGCAGTTTTCAGATGGGAATATTGATATCTTATTAGGAACACAAATGATAGCAAAGGGCTTAGATTTTCCAAATGCGACATTGGTAGGAATTATTAATGCAGATATAGGTTTGCATTTACCAGATTTTAGATCTAGTGAAAGGATATTCCAATTAATTTATCAAGCCTCAGGGAGAGCTGGTAGAAAAGATAAATTAGGTGAGGTGGTGTTGCAAACTTATATGCCTGATAATCCTGTAATCAAATTTGTTTCTGAACTGGATATAAAGAATTTCTATACTTCGATTCTTAATGAACGTGAAGAATTAAACTATCCACCATATAGCTGGTTAGCAAAAATAGAGTTTAGTAGTCATGATCTTAACAGTATAAAAAAAATAACCACTTGTTTTTCCTCTTCAATTATCGGTTCATATAAGGGCTTAGATATTTTAGGTCCTGCTCCCTGCTATCTAGAAAAGTTGAAAAATAGTTATAGATTTCAAGTTATATTTAAATCCAATAAAATTATAGATCCCAACGGGTACCTTTTGCATAAGTTTATTATTAATAATATAAAAAAACTGAAAACAGATTTTGGCTCAACCGGTTATAAAGCTAAAATATTTTTTGATCCACTTAGCCTTATATAACATGATGAAAAAAGTGTTTTATATTATGGTATTTTTACAACTCTGTTTTATATATCCTAAAACTAGCTTTCCCGGCTTTAAATCTTGGCTCTCTCCATACAGAATGGCTTTAGGTGGTTCGGGATATTTATCCTTCTCACCCCTTACAAATCGTAATAATCCAGCGTCTCTGGAATCAAAAAAAACATTTTATTCGGGTTTAATCAGATACCCATCCAGCATTATGGGCCAAACCTTAGCCATTACTATGCCAAAAAAACAACAGACAATAGGTTTAGCTGTTCAAAATTTATCATATGGTACATTTAATGGATATAATTCGGAATCTATTTATACTGAAAAATATAGTTCTTCTGATACATGGATAAATTTTTATAATTCTAGAGCATCAAAATGGGATAATTTGAAGTATGGACTTGCACTTTCTTGGTTCAAGTCAAGTCTAGCCAATAATCAAATTAATGCAATTGTAGTTTCCTTGGGGTTGCAATTTTATTATAAACCATTAGATATAAATTTAGGAATTAGTTTAAATAATCACGGGAATGTATTTAAAAACAATTCTAGTAACCGGGGAGAGTTGCCAAAAGAAATCGTAATCAGTTCAAGTAAAAAACTATTGTACCTACCAATGAAAGTTTTTTTTGATGGCGTATTTAATTCTGATTATAATTTTGAAAATATAAATATAGGGGGCGAAGCTCAAATAACTACCAACATAGAATTCATATGGGGTAGTTCTCTAAATAAAATCAGCCAAAACACAAGTCAAAGTTTTTGGAGGTCTTTTTTAGCAGCATCTGGGACAGGTTTAGCGTACAATGTTAATTCAATTAAAATACTCTACTCATCATTCTTTCTTGGTACAGGTGTCATATACAATGGTTTTACTTTTCAAATAAACATATTATGAAGAACTATATCTCTACTTTTTTTGTAATTACTAGTTTTGCAATATGTAAGAATAATTACCCAATTGTATTTATACATGGTTTTTTAGGGTGGGGCCCTAATGAAATGGGCAATTATAACTATTGGGGAGGGGATTCTGATATTTGCGGTTTGCTCAGAAATGAGGGGTATCAAGTTTTTGAAGTTTCGGTTGGTCCGATATCATCTAATTGGGATAGAGCCATAGAGGTTTTTTATCAACTAAAGGGTGGACAAGTTGATTATGGGAAAAGGCATTCAGAAAAATATGATATTATTCAAAAGCCTGAGATAAAATTTTATGAGGGTTTGTATCCTGAATGGGATGAAAATAATCCAATACATTTAATTGGTCATAGTATGGGAGGACAAACGGCAAGAGTTCTAAATTATATGTTGAATAACATTATATATGTTGATAGTCTTAAAAGAGATAAAGAAAAATCGAAGTTATTAGGTGAAATCAATAAAAACTGGATCTGCAGTATTTCTACAATATCAACGCCTCATGATGGAATAACCTTAGGAGATAATTTAAATAAAAATTTTTCTTTTATACAGTATTTCATAGGTCTAGCAGGAGTAATTGGAACGGATTTTTATAACTTTGATTTAGAACAGTGGGGGTTTTCAAGAAAAGAGAATGAATCTTGGGGGCAGTATGTAGAACGAATTCGGGATAATAAAATTTGGGATTCAAAAAACATAAGCTCTTGGGATCTTTCATTATTAGGCGCTAGACAGATAAATAGTTATGCTAGAGGTGATAAAAACGTATATTACTTTTCTATCTCTACTTCGGTCACAGAAAAAAATAAAAAAAATGATTGGCATACTCCTCAAGAAGGATCCCCTTTACTAATTCAGGCAAGAGCTAGAATTATTGGTAAAAGAGTAGGGTATTGGGAAGATGGTTCAGAAACTGATTCTACTTGGTATGAAAATGATGGTTTGGTGAATACTATTTCTATGTCTGGCCCAAAAACTGGTGAAAAAGGTTCAGACCAAATAATTAGGTTTAATAAAGATATATCCCAATTTTTGCCGGGGCAGTGGTATTCCATTGGACCATTGAGAATGGATCATTGGAATATCATTGGCCATAAAATGCAATTAAAAGAAACCAGTGAAAATTCAATTAATTTTTTCAAAGAGCATGCATTAAGATTGATGAATTTGACAAAAAAATAATTTAGTAGATATGTTCTTTGTAATTTTGATACATGAATTATGGAGAATTGCTGTTTTCTTTATTAGTTTCATTACAAGCAGTATTTAAAAAAAAAATAAATATTAAAGATGTTTCTTTTCCACAAATAATTGCTATTTCTATTATTGAGCCTCAAGGGATTGATATGTCAACTATTTCGGAACGAATGGGTATCGATAATAGTACTGCAACACGTTTAATAATTGGATTAGAAAAAAAAGGATGGGTGAAAAGGATTAGAAGTGAAGTAGACAGTAGGGTTGTAAATGTTTTTTTTACTCAAAAAGGAGAAGCTTTTCAAAAAGAGATAGAAGATCAAATAGACAAGCTGGGGTCTCTATTTGAAAGGGGTTTAGACTCTAATCAAAAAACAGAGCTTAATGATCAGCTGTCATCGATACACTGGTTAATTTCAAAATTGGAACTCGAAAACTAATTTGTCCTATGCAGATAAGTCCTGAAATTGAAAAATTGCTTGACTGGTATGACTTAAATCATCGAAAACTACCATTCCGTTCGACTAAGGACCCATATAAAATTTGGATATCAGAAATAATGTTACAGCAAACACAAATTAATACAGCAGTTCCATATTATAATCAGTGGGTGAAAATGTATCCTACTTTAAGTCATGTAGCTAAAGCCAAATTTTCTAAATTATTAAAGATTTGGGAGGGGCTTGGGTATTATGCTAGATGTAATAATTTCCATAAATCGTCAAAAATTGTTATGGATCAATACAATGGTGTTATACCCCAAGACTATAAAAAATTTATATCACTCCCGGGTGTTGGAGAATACACAGCGGCAGCTGTTTTATCTATTGCTTTTGATAAAAAAATACCTGCAATTGATGGAAATGTAAAACGAGTTATGTCAAGATATTTAGGAATAAAAAATATTACTCCAAAAAATTATAACCGGATAAAAAACAAGTTGAAATCATGGATATCAAATCAGCGGCCTGGTGATTTTAATCAAGCGATGATGGATTTAGGTTCAATTATTTGTCGCTCAACTAAACCTATTTGTATTAAATGCCCAATAAAAAAAAGTTGCAAAGGTTATTTGAATAATAGCCCTGAAGAATACCCTTTAAAATTATTAAAAAAGAAAACACCGAGCGTTATTGTAGTTGTAGCTTTAATTTGGAGAAAAAATAAATTTTATATTCAAAAAAGAAAAATTAATTCAATGCTGGGAGGATTGTGGGAGTTTCCAGGTGGGAGAATTAGGGAAGGCGAATTTTTACCTTCTGCTTTAGAAAAAAGGGTAAGAGATGAATGTGGTTTAGAAATTATTGTAAATGAAAAGATAGGAGTCATCAAACATAAATATTCTCATTTTTCAATCACAATGCATGGATTTAACTGTCAAGAAAAGTCCAAGATAAAACCTGTTGCAAAAGACCATCGATGGATAAGTTCAAAACAGATAGATCAATTTGCTTTCCCCAAAGCTAATCATAAATTATTTTCTTTAATAAATTAAGTTTATGTACTTTTACAAATCTTTTATATCGATTATCATTTGGCCAGTATGGATAATATTTATGTTCTTTGGGCTGGTGATACTTTTTATTTCTCTTTACTTTATTTCCTTAAAAAATTTTCATTATATCTTAAGACCTTTTTGCTGGTTATCATGTTTTTTTGCAGGACAGTGGTTAGTAAAAGAAGGGAATATTCCTAATGGAGAAGATGCCCCATATTTATATATGTTTAATCATGTATCGATGTTTGATCAATTTATGGTGGTAGCTTATTTAAAGCATTATACAACAGCTATAGGCGCTCACGAGGAATTTCGTTGGCCTATATTTGGAGCTGTAGCAAAAAAATATGGAGGAATTCCTATTGATAGAAAACATTTAAAAAAAGCCATTGGAACATTGAAAGCTGCTGAGAAAATTATTCGAGAAGGGACTTCTATTATTATAGCACCGGAAGGGACAAGGACAGTCACAGGTGCAATCGGGAATTTTAAAAAAGGACCATTTCACCTTGCACTAAATACAGGCGCTACTATCGTCCCAGTAGCGCTAATAAACGCTTTTGAAGCTAAGAAAAAAACGGATTGGCGACTCAAGCCAGGTATGATAAAAGCTAAGTTTGGAAATCCAATTCACTTTTCTAATTACTCGAATCTTAGTGTAGAAGAATTACGGGATTTTGTGAAAAATAAAATAGAAAACCTTTTAAAATAGTTTTTAAAAATAAATACCAAAATGGAGATAGTATGCCAAATTCTATAACTTTAGATAATATTGATGTTTTTAAAAAAAACCTAAAGAATGATGAAAAACTAAAAATTGCTAGAAATGCAGCCATTAGAAATCAAATAACAGAGATTTCAATAAATTGGGAACAATTTAAAAATATAGACCATACATTTTCTAATTTCATAAAAGATGAAATGCCAGCAACAAATCAAAAAAGTAGTGGCAGGTGTTGGGGCTTTGCAGGATTAAATTTATTTAGATTGTATTTAGGAAGAAAACATAAGCTAAAAGATTTTCAGTTTTCTCAGAGTTATTTCATGTTTTGGGATAAACTCGAAAAATCTAATTATTTTTTAGAATCAATTTTAAATACTTCAAATAAACCATCTAATAGTCGTATTGTGATGCATCTATTATCTAACCCTATTCAAGATGGTGGGCAATGGGATATGTGGGTAAACCTTATTAATAAATATGGTGTTGTTCCTCAATCAGCAATGCCTGAGACTTACCATACAAGCAAATCAAGTCGAATGAATCGTATGATAACCAGAAAACTTCGTGAGTATGCTAAAGATTTGAGAATAGCAAAAAGTAATGCAGCATCAGAAAATGATTTAAAAGAATTAAAACATCAAATGTTAGAAACAATTTTTCGATTGCTTACCATTCATATTGGTCAGCCACCAAGTTTTTTTGATTGGCAAATAAAAAATAAGAATAATGAATTTCATAGATTTGAGAAAATTAACCCTGTTGATTTTTATAGGGACCACGTTGGATTAAATTTAAATGAATATGTTTGCTTGATTAATTGCCCAATGCCAGATAAAAATTATAATAAAGTTTACACAGTTGAGTTTCTCGGGAATGTTATTGAAGGAGAACCAATAAGGTATTTAAATGTTGATAGTCACGTTATGAAGCAAGCAGCAATAAAATCAATAAAAAATGAGGAGCCTGTATGGTTTGGATGTGATGTTGGTAAACATTTACATCGCGATTTGGGAGTGATGGATATGGATCTTTTCGATTTTGACCTGTTTTATGGTACTAATTTTAATCTAAACAAATCTGAGCGTTTGGAGTATGGAGATAGTGAAATGACTCATGCAATGTTATTTACAGGTGTAGATTTAGACTTGAAAGGAAATTCTAATAAGTGGCGGGTAGAAAATAGTTGGGGCAATAAAAGTGGTGACAAAGGATATTATATAATGACAGACAAATGGTTTGATGAGTATACTTATGAAGTTGTTGTTCACAAATCCTATTTACCAGATAAGTTATTTGAAATTTATAGCGGGTCAGATCTAATTCCGTTAAAGCCTTGGGATCCTATGGGTGCGCTTGCTCGTTGAATTATCAATTTTATTTTAAAATCATAATCATTTTATGAAATTAATTCTAAAACATTTTTTACTATAATATTAAACTTTTAAATTAAAAACTGACTAGGAACTAAATAAAATACTTAAGGAGTATAAAATGACTTACATTATTGCGGAGCCCTGTGTTGACACTTGTGATACTGCTTGCGTTGAGGTTTGCCCAGTTGATTGTATTCATGGGCCTGAAGATAAAGAAGGGGCTGGTGCCGAAGCAAAAGAAGAAGGATTTGATCCTGATGGGAAACAACTTTACATAAATCCTGAGGAGTGCATTGATTGCGGTGCTTGTGAGCCAGAGTGCCCTGTAGAAGCAATTTTTGAAGAAAGTGAAGTGCCTGAGGAATGGAATAAGTACATAAAAATAAATTACGAATGGTTTGGTCAAGAATATTCAGGCTAACTTCCTACCTTAAATAATAGATCCAAAACGGTTGCATTTTTGCAACCGTTTTTTATTAAAATGAATAAACAAGATATTTTAAAATTATTGGAGTCAATCTCTTACCCAGGTTTTAACCGTGATATTGTATCATTTGGAATGGTAAAAGATGTTGAAATAAATAATAATAAAATAAATATATCATTATCAATTAGTTCACAGAACGAAGAAAAAAAACAATCAGTTGTCAACAATGTAAAGAATATTCTTTCAAAAGATTTTGAAGAGGTAAATGTTTTAATGGTTGAATCAAACCAATCTCCAATAAATCAAAACAACCTAAACCAAATCAATCAGAACTCAATCCTAAAGAATGTAAAATTTATTATTGCTGTTGCAAGCGGTAAAGGAGGCGTCGGAAAATCAACTGTTGCCGCTAATTTAGCTTGTGCATTCAAATCAAGTGGGAAAAGGGTTGGTTTGCTGGATTTAGATATATATGGTCCTTCGCTTCCAATAATTTTAGGAACAAATAAACAGCCTTCTATGAATCAGGAAAAAAAACTTATTCCAATAAAACGTTATGACATGGAAGTAATGAGTTTTGGTTTTGTAAGTGGAAGTGAAACGCCAGCGATATGGAGAGGACCACTTGTAGCTAGAATGACAGAGCAATTTTTCAGAGATGTCGATTGGGGCAAGCTTGATATATTAGTTTTAGATCTTCCTCCGGGTACAGGAGATGTTCAACTAACACTGACTCAGAAACTAAAGATATCTGGGGCAATAATAGTGACAACACCTCAAGATATTGCATTAGCTGATGTTCGTAAGGGGGCTGACATGTTTCGCAAGGTGAATGCGCCTGTATTAGGTGTTATTGAAAACATGTCTGGTTTTTCAATAAACGGACAGATAACAGATTATAACCTATCTTCCTCTATTAAAATTGATGGTAAAGAAGTTGATGTTGAAAAAAATGGTTCATTTTCATTCAATATAGATTTATTCAAATCAGGTGCCGGCAAGCTAGAAAGTGAGCGCCTAGGGGTTCCTCTCTTGGGTCAAATTCCTATTTCTCAAGATATTGTAAAAACAACAGATGGGGGAGTACCTATTGTTGAAAAGTATCCAGAATCACATTTAAGCAAAATTTATTTTCAAATAGCAAATAATATATTTGAAAAAATCTCATCTAACTAAAATTTTGATTTTTTGATAAAAAACTGAACTTAAATGATGATACTATTTAATTAGACTTAAAGGTTAAGTTCAGTTAGATTTTTTTACTATATGGATAAGTCAATTCGATATAAAGTTGAGCAAGGGAGTATTCCAAAACATATAGCTATTATTATGGATGGGAATGGTCGTTGGGCGAAGGAAAAAAATCTCCCAAGGATCTCAGGACACAGGCAGGGTATAAATTCTGTTAGAGAAATAACAAGAGTTTGTGGAGAAATCGGCGTCAAATATTTAACGCTGTACACCTTTTCTACTGAAAACTGGAACAGGCCTCAAAATGAGGTTAATGCTTTGATGAGATTATTGTTAAATACAATAAACATAGAGGTCAGGGAATTAAATAAAAACAATGTATGTTTTAAAACTATAGGTGATATTGATCAATTGCCAATGATAACAAAAAAGGGTATCCAAGATGGAGAAGAGCTAACTAAAAACAATACCGGTCTAAATCTTTGCTTAGCATTAAGTTATGGTAGTAGACAGGAAATCATTAATAGTGTAAGAAGGATATCAGAAAAGGTAAAAAACGGGATAATGAAAATAGAACAGATCAACGAAGAAAGCTTTTCAAAGGAATTGTATACATCTGAATTTCCAGATCCAGATCTTTTAATAAGAACTAGTGGAGAAAATAGAATAAGCAATTTTCTCCTTTGGCAAATAGCCTATTCGGAAATATATCTGACTGAAACATATTGGCCTGATTTTGGTGAAGAAGAGTTAATTAAATCTTTATTAGATTATCAATCAAGAGAAAGAAGATTCGGTAAGGTGCCTGGGTAAAAAATCCCAATCAAATAATTATGAAAAAAATATTATATCCAATTATTTTTCTCTCCGCAGTTTTTTGTCAAAATCAAGAGTTTACATTATCACAGGTTTCAGTTGAAGGAAATATTTTATCTTCACAAAACACCATTTTGTTTACCTCTGGTTTGCGCGAAGGTCTTAAGGTTAATAATACAGAATTCCAAAGAGCAGTTAAGAGGCTTTGGAACTTGGGTTTGTTTGAAGATGTACAATTACGATTAGATAATTCTTCATTAGATAATTTAAGTGTTACAATCTTGGTAAAAGAAAACCCTATTCTTTCCGATTTATTATTTGAAGGGAATAAAAAAATTAAATCTAAAAAGTTCATTGAAGAACTAGACTTTGTTAAGGGACAACGTATAAGGCTAAATACCTTGCATGAAATTGAAAAAAAGATTAAAGATATTTACAGAGAAAAAGGTTATCTTAATGCTCAAGTTACTTCAAAATTATTAGCTCCAGAAAAACCCTCTACGCTATATGAGGGGAAGGCGCGGGGTTTAGTAAAAGACATAAAATTTTTTATAAAAGAAAATAAAAAGGTAAAAATCAGAAAAATAATCTTTGAAGGGAATACAGCTTTTTCAGATTTTAGATTAAGATGGAAACTGAAGGAAATAAAACAACAAAGGCTTTATCTCTTTTGGCGAGGTACATATGATGAAAAGAAATTCAAAGATGATTTAAATTTGTTGAATGATTTTTACCATGACAAGGGGTATCGAGATTTTACTATATTAAATGATACTATTATTTATTCTGATAATTTGAAAAAGATGGATGTCATAATAAAAGTTGATGAAGGCTACCAATACAAATATCGAAATTTTACTTGGGAGGGCAATACTTTATTTGGTGACGATCTCCTAAATCGTGCGCTTTCCTTAGAATTTGGAGATAGGTATAGTAAAAAAGAATTTAATATGGCGGTTTTTGATCGAGTTCAAGGTCTCTACATGGATAGGGGTTATATTTGGAGCCGTATTGATCCGAAAATAACTCCCATAGGTAATGACTCCATTGATATAAATTTTATAATTACAGAAAATCACAAGGTCTATGTTAACCATATTGTTATAGCGGGTAATAATCGAACTAGAGAAAATGTAATTCGTCGTCAGTTAAGGATTTTCCCGGGAGATGTTTTTAATCGAGATCGCTTAATCAGAAGCCAAAGAGAAGTTTGGATGCTTAACTTTTTTGGAAATGTGTTACCAGACGTTGTTCCTGTTGATGAAGACAAAGTTGACATTGTTCTTGAGGTAGAAGAAAAACCGGCAGGTCAGGCAAATGCCAATATGGGCTATTCTGGTCCTTATGGTTTAATGGGTGGTGGGGGTTTGGCTTTGCCTAATTGGAGAGGCAAAGGACAAAGTTTAAATATCAACTTTAACATAGGAACCAATTATAGTATAATGGGCACAACCCCTACTAAGTATCAATCTGCAAGCATTAGTTTTACTGATCCTATGGTAAATGATACAAAAAACTTACTTGGGGCTTCAATATTTTATTCATTTAGAGGTGGCTCATCTACATATTATTCACCTATAGATTATACAGTTGCAGGAGGGAGTTTAACCTGGGGGCGAATATTCAAATGGCCAGATGATTTTTTTAGAGGCAGCTGGTCTTTAAGAATGGATCGGAAAAAGTATTCTGCAAATAGTCAAGAAGACCTAAATCGTTACGTTGGTGGCTTAGAAAAGACGGATGGGGTAAAAATTATTCAGTCTATTCGCCGTGATAGCAGGGATAGACCCGAATTTACTACAATGGGTTCCTTGTTTTCATTGCAGTCTACAATAGGAGGTTGGTTTTTAGGTGGCAATGAAGATTTTCATAAACATGTATTAAGCTTAGAGTTTTATACTCCTACATTTTGGAAGTTTGTGCTAGCAAGCTCACTTAAATTAGGGGTAATTAAAGAATTGCCATCTATTGAAAAATCACAATCAATTATTCCATTCGATGAAAAATTTATAATGGGAGGGAATGGGATACCATATGGTAACCCTTTACGTGGTTATGAAGACAACAGAGTAGGGCCACTAACAAATTCAGGTAATCCAATTGGCGGTGAGTCATTATTAAAAATTAATACCGAATTCAGATTCCCATTTGCAGAAAACCCCGTTGTTTATGGAATGATTTTTGCTGAAGCAGGGAATGTTTGGTCATCATTATTTTTAGCCGAAAACTTTGATGTTCCTCGAAGCGGACCATTAAATTTGA
>MDSZ01059429.1_pt1 | contig 13418 bp, 10 predicted proteins | sample 811201 | NCBI WGS metagenome assembly MDSZ01 (sample SAMN05326647, study PRJNA326480) | marine metagenome | isolation source: seawater | place: Indian Ocean: North | collected 2010
TTAAAAAAGAAGGTTTTCTAACTAGAGACTCCAGAGTAGTAGAAAGAAAAAAATACGGAAGAGCTAAAGCCAGAAGAAGCTATCAGTTTAGTAAAAGATAGATACTCATCTCTAAATATAGAGGAGAAGTAAGATTTCTTATAATAATTCAAAAGTCAATGTAGCAGTTATGGGCGCCTCAGGTTATACAGGTTCTGAGGTTTTAAGGATATTATTGAAGCATCCTTTAGTAAAAATTAAAACTTTAATAGGTAAAAGTACTGCAGGCAGAAGTGTTTCTGATATTTTCTCTAATTTTCACGGTGTTGAGTTACCAATTATTAATACCTTTGAAAAATCAGACTTTACTAACATAGATGTACTTTTTTCATGCGTTCCTAGTGGTGTTTTATCTGAGAAAATTAACAGACTTCCCAGTAAAATAGTTGTTATTGATCTTTCTTCAGATTTTAGATTCCAAGACATTAATATTTATAATGCTTACTATAGTACTCACAAAAACCCTTCTCTGGTAAAGAGCTTTATTTATGGATTAACTGAAGTATTTAGGGATAAGATTAAAAATAAAAACCTTATTTCATGTCCAGGTTGTTACCCCACTTCAGTTTTGCTTCCTTTAATACCAATACTTACAAATGATTTAGTTAAAAGTGATCAAATTATAATTGACTCAAAGTCTGGAATTAGTGGAGCTGGAAGAAATATAACTCAAGGTTTGCTTTTTTGTGAGAACTTTGGAAGCATGCAAGCATATGGTAATGGCAATCATAGACATAAGCCAGAAATAGAACATATTATTCAGATAGCTACAAATAAGAATTTCAACATAGTATTTACTCCCCATATAATTCCTATTAATAGAGGTATTCTTAGTTCAATTTACATAAAAGCTAATTATCTTAAAGTAAATGAATGTCTAAATAATTTTTATAAAAATTCTAAATTTGTAAAAATTAATAAAAAAGGATATATTCCCAAAATTAGTGACGTTACTGGTTCTAACTTATGTAGAATAGGGTTTATAGAGAATAATAATAGTGAATGGATAACTATAATTTCTGTAATCGATAATTTAGTAAAAGGAGCATCGGGTCAAGCAGTACAAAACTTAAATGTGGTAATGAATTACCCTGAAGAGTTAGGACTTGATAATCAATCGTTATCACCTTAATATAAATTATTTATGATAAAATTTTTTTCTAATTTTTATATATTTTTATTTCTTCTGTTTTCATTAAATAGTTGCTCTACAATTTCTGATACGGTTGATTTAGCAGGTATTGTAGATAAAACTGAAAACTTTTTATTTGGCAACGATGAAGAAGAAGAGCAAAAAGAGGAAACTCAAGAGAAAAATAATGTCAATGAAAAAGAGATAGTAGAAGAGGAACTTGATATTTCTGATATTCCATTGGAAAAACCAGAATTCTCAGATATCGAGAAAGACTTTTTTGAGGGAGAGCAAAGTGCTGAGATTCAAATAGAAGAATCTAATGCGCCTATCGAAGAACCTTTAATTGAAAAAAAGGTTCAATTATCATCAGAGCAAAAAAATATAGAGGTTATATCAAAGATAGCGCAAAATGTTAGAATGAGAGTAAGAATGTTACTACTCAACTCTGATCCTCCTACAGCAGTTGATGGAAGTGAAGTTTCGTATGAAAAACAGGAGAATAGGCCTACTTACAGTTATAAAGAAGATGATAAAATAGCAGTCTTCTTTTTTCCTAATAACTCTGTTATTCCAGATACGCAAGCGGAAAATGTTATTAATGAGATAGTTAAGTTTTATAGCGAAAATACTTTAATATTGGTAGGCCACGCATCTTCTACAGGTGGAGAGACACCAGAAGGAAAGAAGATTAATATGGAGATATCATTTGGCAGAGCAGAAGCTATAAAGAATATGTTAATTAATAAAGGATTTCCTTCAGAGAAGGTCAATGTTTTAGGAAAAGGAGATTTAGAACCAACAGTAAAGGCTAACTCTAATAATAATGACAGTGATGATAGAAGAGTGGAAGTATACTTAATTTCTAAATAAAAGTATTTATGAAAACTAAATTTGAAAGAGTTTCCTTACTTCCTCCATACGTATTTTCAGAAATAAATAACCTTAAAGCGAAAGAGAGATTAAAAGGCAGAGATATCATTGATTTAGGTATGGGAAATCCCGATCAGCCTACTCCTAGGCATGTGGTTAATAAATTAATATCTACTATTAAAAACCCTAAAACACATAGATACTCAATTTCTAGGGGCATAGAAGGACTAAGAAAAGCGCAAAAAGAATATTATAGAAGAAGGTTCAGTGTAAACCTAGATAAAGAAGAGGAAATAGTTGTTACATTAGGATCAAAAGAAGGTTTAGCAAATCTTGCCTCAGCTATTACATCTAAGGGAGATTTAGTATTAGTTCCTAATCCTAGTTATCCAATTCATCCTTATGGATTTTTAATTGCTGGTGCTAGTGTAAAAAATGTTAAAATGCAGTGCCAAGAAAGTTTTTTAAAAAACCTTTCACTTAAAATAAAACAATACAAAAATAGAGTAAAAGCAATTATTATTAATTATCCTAATAATCCTACCACTGATGTAGTTAGTTTAGATTTTTACAAGGAATTGGTAAATATTTGTTATAGAAATCAAATATGGATTTTATCTGATCTAGCATATGCAGAGATTTATTTTGATATAAAACCGCCTCCATCTATATTGCAGATAAATAAGGCTAAAAATATTGCCGTGGAGTTTTCTTCCATGAGCAAAACATTTAATATGCCAGGATGGAGAATAGGGTTTGCTTGTGGAAACAAAGTCCTTATTTCTGCTTTGGCAAGAATAAAATCATATTTAGATTATGGTGCATTTACTCCAATTCAAGTTGCAGCAACTGCTGCCTTAAATGGTCCAGAAGATTGCATTAGAGAAATTAGAAGCGTTTATAAAAAAAGAAGAGATATATTAATATCAAGTTTTAAAAGAGCAGGATGGAGTTTTCCTCCACCCGATGCTACAATGTTTGCCTGGGCGCCTATACCAGAAAAGTATTCTGGTAAAGGAAGTTTATATTTTACAAAACTTCTTCTTAAAAAAGCAGGAGTTGCTGTATCTCCAGGTATTGGATTTGGAAAGTATGGTGATAAACATGTTAGAATTAGTTTAGTTGAAAATGAGCATAGAATTAGACAAGCAGCAAGAAGCATTAAAAATAATTTAAAGTTATAATGAGTGTTAAAAAGATAGGAATTGGAATAGTTGGATTAGGAACTGTTGGTTCAGGTCTTATAGAAATAATTCAAAAAAATAATAATATTTACAAAAAAAAATATAAAACTGATTTTTCAATAAATGGTATTTCTGCTAAAAATAGGAATAAGAAGAGAAATGTTAGTATTAAGGGTTATAAGTGGTTTGATGACCCAGTAAAGATGACTGAATTACCTAACATAGACATTATTGTTGAGTTGATAGGAGGTAGTGATGGTTTAGCTCTAAAGTTGGCTAAGGAGTCACTTAAAAGACGTAAGTATTTTGTAACTGCTAATAAAGCTCTTATAGCTAAACATGGAATAAAAATATTTGAATTATCTCAGAAATATAATGCAAAATTTAGTTTTGAAGCAGCAGTTGGTGGAGGAATACCTATCATAAGGCTAATTAATAATAGTATTATTGTAGGAAAAATAAAAAATATTTACGGAATATTAAACGGTACTTGTAACTACATCTTAACTAAAATGAGAGAAAACAATCTGCAATTTAATAAAGCATTGAAGGAAGCGCAGAATTTAGGTTTTGCTGAAGCTAATCCAAAAGATGATATAAATGGAACAGATACTGCTTATAAATTGTCCATTTTGTCTAACTTAGCATTTGGTATTAATACAAAGGTATCTGATATATATACAGAAGGTATTTCGAAAATTGAAGAAATAGATATTAAAATGGCTCAAAAACTTGGATATAAAATTATTCTATTGGGTATATCAAATTTGAAAAATAATAAAGTAATGCAAAGGGTACATCCTAGCCTAGTGTCTAATAATTCTATGATTTCAAAAGTAGATAATGAATTAAATACTATCATTATAGATGATGAAGTTGCTGATAAAATTATGGTAGTTGGTAAAGGAGCAGGAAAAAGACCTACTGCAGCTTCAATAATGGCTGATATTTTAAATATTCATGATGAAAATAAAAAAAAGTTCTTTGTTACAAAAAACAAGAAAGTAAGTAGCTTAAGTTCAAAGGACATAAGTAAAAGAGAAGGAAGGTTTTATATTAGAATGGGAGTTGATGATAAACCAGGAGTATTAGCAGACATAACACTCTTTTTTAAAAAACATAAAATATCAATTAAAAGTATGTTTCAATTAGATAACAAAATAAAAAATATAGTACCATTAGTATTTGTAACACATAAAATAACAGAGCATAAAATAAGTTTAGTATTAAAAAAAATGAAGGCCTTAAAAAAAATAAAAACAAAAATTGTTTTATTAAGAATAGAGGAATTATAAAATGAAAAAACTTTTTGAAATTTATGAAAGAAATCTAGCATTGGAAGCAGTTAGAGTTACTGAAGCTGCTGCTCTATCTGCGAGCTCTTGGATTGGATTAGGCGATGAAAAAGCGGCTGATGCTGCTGCTGTTATGGCAATGAGAAACTCATTAAATCAGTTAGATATATTTGGAGAGATTGTTATAGGTGAAGGGGAAAGAGATAAGGCTCCGATGCTTTACATCGGGGAGAAGGTTGGTAGCAAAGTGGGCGGACCTGAAATAGATATCGCATTAGACCCTTTAGAGGGAACAACAATATGTGCTACTGGAGGACAGAATGCTCTTACTGTTATTGCTATAGCAAAAAAAGGTTGTTTCTTGAATGCGCCTGACGTTTACATGGAAAAAATTGCTATAGGAGGAGGGTTGCCTGACGATTTAGTATCTCTTGATGAAAAGCCAGAAGTAAATATTAAAAATCTTGCTAAAGCTAAAAATAAAGATATTAATGAATTAGTAATTTGTATATTAAATAGAGAAAGACATTTTGAATTGATAAAAAAATGTAGGAATATAGGTGCAAGAATAATGTTAATTTCTGATGGAGATGTTTCTGGAGTTATTGCTACTGCAGAAGAAGACTCAGGAGTTGACATGTATATGGGTGTAGGAGGTTCTCCAGAGGGTGTTTTAGCAGCTGCTGCACTAAGATGTATTGGAGGACAAATGCAGACAAGGTTAAACTTTAGAGATGAAGAAGAAAAAAAAAGAGCTAGAAAAGTCGGAATTGATGATTTTAACAAAGTATATAATTTACATGAATTAGCTAAGGGAGATGTCATGTTTGCTGCAACAGGAGTAACAGATGGTACTATGCTAAAAGGTGTAAAAAATAAGGAAGGTTATGCTTATACTGAATCTATAGTAATGAGGTCCTCTACCCAGACTATAAGAAAAATCAAAGCCAAGCATAGTTTAAAGAGTAAACTATAGTTCATGCATAATAATGTTCACAGGACTGATAACTTATCTGTTAATGGTCTTCAATGGGTAGTAAAAGAGTCAGATAAAAATAGCTTTAAAAAATTAGAACAAATTAAAGATATATCTAATATTTTAAAAGCCATAATTTCAAAAAGAAAACTATATTCTCTTAGGATAGAACAATTTTTGAATCCCAAATTAAGAGAACTTACCCCTAATCCGATGGGGTTACATGACATGGATAAAGCAACAGATATATTACAAGAATCAATATTAAAAAATCATAAAATAGGAATATTAGGTGACTATGATGTAGACGGAGCTACATCATCGGCTTTGATATTTAATTATTTAAATGAGATAGGGTTAAGTAACTTAGAAGTTTTTATACCTGATAGAGAAAAAGATGGTTATGGTTTAAGTAAAAATGCTGTGAGCTTTTTTTTTAAAAAAAAAATAAGTATGATAGTTTGTTTAGACTGTGGAACTAATGATAAAGAAAACGTAAATTATGCTCTATCTTTAGGGATTGAAACTATTATAATAGATCATCACGAGCAAAAAAAAAAAAACAATGCACTTGCCTTAATTAATCCTAAAAAAAACTGTGATAATAGTAAACTTAATTATTTGGCTACAGTAGGTCTAGTTTTTTTATTTTTAATAGCACTTAATAGTAAATTAAAAAAAAGTAATTTCTTTTCTTCAAAAATAAAAGAGCCAAATCTAAAAAAATATTTAGACTTGGTGGCACTAGGAACAGTTTGTGATTTGGTTCCTTTAAAGGAAGCTAACAGATTATTTGTTAAAAAAGGAATAATAGAGATTAATAAAAAAAGTAATAAAGGTATAAAAACTTTATTAGAAAAATTAAATATAAAGAAAACAGTTGATGAATCCGATATTGGTTTTTATTTAGGTCCTTGTATTAATGCTCCGGGTAGAGTAGGAGAGTCATCATTAGGGTTTAGACTTTTAACCAATAAATATGAGAAATATTCTTCTGATATAGCAAATTCATTATTAAATAATAATAAGGAAAGAAAAACTTTAGAAAATATCGCATGTCACCAGGCAAAAAATAAAATCTCTACTTTAAAAAAAATAAATAATAAACAAAATAGAAAGTTTGTCCTTGTAAGTGATAGAAGTTGGCATCCGGGCATCATAGGTATAATTGCAAGTAGATTAACTTACCAATATAATATTCCAAGCATAGTTATTAGCTCTAAAGAGGCCAGTATTAAGGGTTCTATAAGAAGTATTAAAGGTATAAATGCAGCAGATATCATAGATTTTTTAGACAAAAACAATATTCTTATAAATGGAGGAGGGCATGCAATGGCTGCAGGTTTTACTTTAAAAAGTAATTGTATTGAAAAATTAGAAGATTTATTAACTTCTTTCTTTTCAAACATTATTATAAGTAAACAAATTAACCTTGAAATAGATATTGCTGTAGATTTATATTCAGTAAGCACAGAGTTGATAGAAAAAATTTCAGCTATAGGTCCATTTGGTCAGGAAAATGAGGAACCTAGAATAGTAATAAGAAATTTAAAGGTAGCTTATAAAAAAGTAGTAGGAAAAACAAAAAAACATATCTTTTGTGTTCTAGAGGATACTTATGGTAAGTCAATAAATGCTATAGCTTTTAACGAGGCATCAAGCAGTTTAGGAAATGTTCTTTTTTCAGAAAAAGTATTTAATGTTGCTGGAAAATTAAGATTGTACGAAAAAAAAAATCAAAGCATTCCACAATTTATTATAGAAGATATTTTAATTTTATAGCATAGTAAAAATATGAGTATAAAAACTGTAGTAATTCCAGTAGCAGGAATGGGAACAAGGTTTTTGCCTGCTACAAAAGTAATTTCTAAGGAAATGCTTCCTATTCTTGACAAACCATTACTTCATTATGCTATAGAAGAGGCTAAATCCATAGGAATAAAAAACTTTATATTTGTAACTAATATTAACAATAGATTTCCCATATTATATTTATCTAGAAATATTCGTCTTGAAAAACATTTGGAGGAAAAAAGTAATACTAAAGTTTTAAAAGTAATAAAAAGTCTTACAATACAAAGCAAAAATATTAAACTTGTTTTACAAAAAAATCCATTGGGATTAGGAGATGCAGTTTTAAGAACCAAAAAGTATATTAGAGATGATGATTTTGCAGTATTACTACCTGATGATCTAATTTTAGGAAAAAATTGTCTAAAAGAATTAGTAGCAGTTTATAATAAAAAAAAATCCTCTGTCATTGGAGCTATGCATGTAAATAAAAATGAAGTAAATAAATATGGTATAATTAAAGGTGATATACTTAATTCTAAGACAATAAAAGTTTCTGAATTGGTAGAAAAGCCAACCCATAAAAACGCTCCTTCAAACTTAGCTATAGTGGGAAGATACATATTAAAAAATTCAATTTTTAAATATTTGAGTAAAATTAATAAAGGTTCAGGTAATGAAATCCAACTAACTGATGCTATATCTTTAAGTGCGAAATATGAGAATGTTTTTTCTTTTAGGTTTACAGGTAAAAGATATGATTGCGGAAGTAAGTTAGGTTTTTTGAAGGCTCAGATTGCAAGTGCATTAATTGATCCTGAACTAAAAAAAAATATAAGAATAGAATTAAATAAATTATATTATGAAAGTAAGTAAATGAAAATTGCAGTAATAGGTAGCGGATATGTTGGTTTAGTAACAGGAGCATGTTTCTCTGAATTTGGATATGAAGTAGTCTGTATAGATAAGGATATAAATAAAGTAGCACTACTTAAAAAGAATAAAATTCCAATTTATGAACCTGGATTAGAAGATTTAGTTAAGAAGAATACGAGTGCAAAATACTTATCATTTAGTAATAACCTAAAAAGTATAAAAGGTTCAAAAATTATTTTTATAGCGGTCGGAACTCCAACTGCAAGAAGAGGAGAGGGTGAAGCAGATTTAAAATATGTTTTTCAAGTTTGCAAGGACCTTTCTAAACTAATTGATAAAAATGACAAACCATTAATAGTTACCAAATCTACTGTTCCAATAGGTACTGGAAGTCAAATAATTAATTTATTTAAAAAATACTGTCCTAATTTACAATATGGAGTTGATTATAACATTGCTTCAAATCCAGAATTTTTAAGAGAAGGATCTGCAATTGAAGATTTTTTAAGACCAGATAGAGTTGTTTGTGGGGTAGCAAATTATGAAACAGAAACGGTTTTGAAAGAACTCTATAGACCATTGAATTTAAGGGAAGCACCAGTACTTTTTACTGATATTGAAAGTGCAGAATTAATAAAATATGCTTCAAATGCATTTCTTGCTCTTAAAATTTCTTTTATTAATGAGATTTCAGATTTATGTGAGAAAGTTGGAGGAAATGTTCAGATGGTTGCTAAAGGTATGGGGCTTGATAATAGAATAGGAGCAAAATTTTTACATCCTGGGCCAGGTTTTGGAGGAAGTTGTTTTCCTAAAGATACAAGAGCTTTATATGCATCTTTTAAAAAAAATAAATTAAAATCGACCTTAATTAAATCCGTCATAAACTTTAATGAAGAGAGAAAATTAAATATGGTTAAAAAAGCAAAAATGCTTTTAAAAAAACCTTATAAAGGAAAAAAAGTAGCATTTTTAGGCGTTACATTTAAGCCTAATACTGATGATTTGAGAGAGTCTCCAAGTTTAGTTATAATTCCTGAACTAAATAAATTAGGGGTACATGTTTATGCACATGATCCAGCTTACAACAAATCTTTTGAAAAAATTAAACAATTTAAAAAAGTAAAATGGAAGAAAAGCATTTCTGATGTAGTTAAGGGTACCGATATGATACTAATACATACAGAATGGAACGAATACAGAGGAATTGATTTAAAAAAAATTAAAAAACTAGTTAAAAATAAGGTAATTTTGGATTTAAGAAATATTTTTAATAAAAATGAACTTATTGATATTGGATTTGTATATAACAACATAGGGCAAAAATAAAGTGAAAAGAAAATTTCATGAAAGCATATTAAGAGCTTATGACATCAGAGGAATAATTGGTGAAACTTTAAATACAGAAGATGCTTACACTATAGGTTTTAAATTTTCTTGCTTTGTAAGAAAAAAAAATAATATATCTAAAATAGTAGTAGGGTATGATGGCAGGCTATCTTCTAAATTACTTAATACTGAATTAATCAGAGGCTTAGTAGATGCAGGAAGCCATGTGACATCTATAGGATTATGTCCGTCACCTATGCTTTATTATGCTGATAAAATTCTTAGAGCAGATGGGTCTATTATGATAACAGGTTCTCATAATCCATCTAATTATAATGGTTTTAAAATGATGGTTTATGGAAAAAGTCTTTTTGGTAATGACATTTTAAAACTGGCCAAATTTAATGCAAAAGGTCTTTCGCACAAAGGTACTGTTAAAAAGTTTAAAATAGATGAGTCATATCTTATTAAAATTACAGAAGACATTAAAAATATAAACTCTGAACTAAAAGTGATATGGGATGCAGGAAATGGTGCTACAGGAAATATTCTCAAAAAAATGTTGAAGTTTTTACCTGGAAAGCACATTTTAATTAATTCTGAAATAGACGGAACTTTCCCTTCTCATCATCCTGACCCTACAGAAGAAAAAAACCTTAAACAATTGAAGGAAAAAGTTGCAATCTCAAATGCAGATATAGGAATAGCTTTTGACGGAGATGGTGACAGAATAGGCATTGTAGATAATAAAAGCCGTTTCGTATCAGGAGATAAATTATTATACATATTTGCATCAGAAGTTGTTAAAAATAACCCAGGTTCTACGATAATATCTGACGTCAAAGCAAGTAATATGATATTTAATGAAATAAAAAAAATAGGTGGTAAGCCATTAATGTGGAAGACAGGACATTCATTTATTAAAGAAAAAATGAGACAAACTAAAGCTTTGTTAGCGGGTGAGATGTCGGGACATATATTTTTTGCCGATACATATTATGGTTATGATGATGCGTTATATGCGTCTATTAGACTGCTTAAAATTCTGTCAGAGAAACAACTCTTTTATAAACTATTAAAGCCTTTCTCAAAATTAATAAGCACTCCCGAAATAAAAATTTTTTGTAATGATGATATCAAATTTGATATTATTAAAAGGTGTAAAGCTGAAGTATTAAAAAAATACTCTGATGTAAATATAATAGATGGTATCAGAGTAAATACGAAAAAAGGTTGGTGGCTTATAAGAGCATCTAATACACAGCCAGCACTTATTGTAAGATGCGAAGCTGAAAGTAAATCAAATCTTAATAATCTTATTTTAGAAGTTAAGCAGTTGCTAGATAAACATGATATAAAAAATAACTTGTAATCTTTTCAATTAAGTTGCATCTCATAAAACTTATTATATATTATATACATGGTAATAAATAACGAAAATAATACCTTAACTAAGGAAAAGGAAAAACTTGCAAAACCTAGCATGTATGCTGTTATAATGTTAAATGATGATTATACTCCAATGGAGTTTGTAATTTACATTTTGCAATCAGTGTTTAAAAAAAATTATGAAGACGCAAAAAGAATTATGCTTACTATACACAATGAAGGTAAAGGTATATGTGGGATTTTTCCTTTAGATATAGCAGAAACAAAAGCCAATCAAGTAGTAGAATTTGCAAGAATTAATCAACACCCATTGGAGTGTAAAGTACAAAAACAATAAAATGATATCAGAAGAATTAGAAATTAGCATACAAAACGCATTTGAAATGGCAAAATTAAAAAAGCATGAATTTCTTACGTTAGAACACTTAATGTTAGAGTTATGTAAAGATGAAGAAATAAAAGCTTTATTTAATTTTTATAAGGTAAATGAGAAAAAAGTAAAAAATGATCTTGAGCAATTTATAGAAAAAAAACTAATAGATATAGTTGTACTGGATGAGACCAGGCCTATGCCATCTGCTGCATTTGAAAGAGTTTTGAAAAGAGCTGCACAACACGTTCAAAGCTCTGGCAAAAGAGAAGTCAAGGCATTAAATATCTTAGTTGCAATGTATTCTGAAAGAGATAGCTTCGCAGTATTTTTTCTAGAGAGGCAAAATATGACTAGACTTAATGTTGTATCATATATAAGTCATAAGAAAGATAATAAAGTAAATAAAAAGAATAAGGTTATTAATGAAGATCAAGAAGATGAAACAAGAAGTAGCAAAGAAAAAAGCATATTAGAAACATATTGTATTAATTTAAATAGAAAAGCTCTACACGGAAAAATAGATCCTATAATTGGTAGAGAAAATGAAATAGAGCGTACTGTACAGATTCTTTGTAGAAGATTAAAAAATAATCCTTTATTTGTTGGAGATCCTGGAGTTGGTAAAACAGCACTAGCCGAAGGTTTAGCAAAAAAGATAGTAGAAAAAAAAGTTCCTAAAGTATTATTAAGTACTAAAGTATATTGTTTAGAAATGTCCACTCTTCTTGCAGGAACCAGGTACAGGGGTGACTTTGAAGAAAGACTAAACAGTCTTTTAAAAGAACTTACAGCAAGCAAGGAAAATATTTTATTTATTGATGAGATTCATACTGTTATAGGAGCAGGAGCAACCTCAGGTGGTTCTATAGATGCTTCTAATATTTTAAAACCTGCATTAGCTAATGGAACATTAAGGTGTATTGGGTCTACTACTTATTCGGAATTTAGAAAATATTTTGAAAAAGACAGTGCTCTTGCTAGAAGGTTTCAAAAAATTGATATAGATGAGCCTAGTGTTCAGGATGCAATAAAAATATTAAAAGGGGTTAAAAATATTTATGAAAAATATCATAATATAAGTTATTCAGAAGATGCTATAGAGCAAGCTGTTCAATTGTCAGCTAGGTTTATAAATGAGAGAAAACTTCCTGATAAAGCAATAGATATTTTAGATGAAATAGGAGCTTCTCAAAATTTAAAAGTTAATAAAAATAAAAATATTACTGCTAAAGAAGTTGCAGATGTAGTTGCTAAGATTGCAAAAATACCGTCAAAGAATATTAATAGAGAAGATAACAAAATTTTAAAAAATTTGGATAAAAATATTAAACTTTCTGTTTTCGGACAAGATAAGGCCATAAAAGAACTATGTAGAGTAGTTAGATTATCAAGGTCTGGTTTAAGGGACGAAGAGAAAACCATTGGGTCATATCTGTTTGTAGGCCCTACAGGAGTAGGAAAAACAGAAATAGCAAAAGTTTTGGCAAATGTTCTTAATGTAAAATTATTAAGGTTTGATATGTCAGAATACATGGAAAGACATAGTGTATCTAGATTAATTGGTTCTCCTCCAGGCTATGTAGGCTTTGATGAAGGAGGAGCATTAACAGAGGCAGTGAACAAAAATCCGTATGCAGTTTTATTATTAGATGAAATAGAGAAGGCCCATCCAGATATTTTTAATATATTACTGCAAATAATGGACTATGGAAAATTAACAGATCATAATTCCAGAACTGTAGACTTTAGAAATGTAGTTTTAATTATGACCTCTAATGTCGGGGCATCTACCTTAGACAAAAATAGTATAGGATTTACAAGAAAAAAAACAAATGATGATAATCAAGACGACGTTAATAAAATGTTTTCACCAGAGTTTAGAAATAGATTAGATTCTGTAATTAGTTTTGATTTTTTATCGCAGAAAGTAATGATTAGTATAGTAGAAAAAGCAATTTCTTATTTGGAGGGACAGCTTTCAGAAAAAAATATTGCAATTCATTTATCAAATGATGCAAAAAAATACTTATCTGAAAAAGGTTATGAAAAAAATTACGGAGCTAGACCTTTACAACGACTAATCCAAAAAGAAATAAAAGAGCCATTATCAGAGGAAATTCTTTTTGGTAAACTAAAAAATGGTGGCACTGTTAACATAAAA
>MDSZ01135557.1_pt1 | contig 13418 bp, 10 predicted proteins | sample 811201 | NCBI WGS metagenome assembly MDSZ01 (sample SAMN05326647, study PRJNA326480) | marine metagenome | isolation source: seawater | place: Indian Ocean: North | collected 2010
ATGTTATAAAGGTTTGGTATCACATCGTTATTATATGTGCTGAAACTATCTTGTATACTACCAAATACACCTTTTTTTATCTCATCAACAACCAACCTACTCATTTCCAAATGTTTCATTATAGGTATGATACAATTTATATTTGCCTTACCCCAATATATTCTATTGAAATGTTCGTGAGCATTCGTTGTCAATTCATCAATCGGCATTGGTACATTTTTATCTAAGTAACTTTTCATTTGTATGTCATCTATATTTTCTAAGTGTAACATATGTAACAATTTTTTCTTATCATAAGTAAACACCTTTTGAGATGTCTTTAATTGATACAGATATTTTTTCTTTAGATTTATAGCATCTGAATGTCTAAATGGTAATATATACTCTCCAGTATCATCGTCTAACATTCTGATATATAATAAACATAGGTTCGTTGCTAAAGGATGTTTATTATCATCACATTGTACAGGTACAACAACAGAACTATCTGATTGAAACTTCGATAAAAATTTATTCCACTCTTTTTCTGTTTCTACTATTATCACTTCAGAGGAGGACCCACAAACCAAACTACTAACGATTTTCTTACACCACTTGTTACTGGATGAACTTTATGAGTCATATATGATGGGAACATAACAGCTTCACCTTTTTTGAGTTTTAGTCTACCACCCCGTTCTAATTCTAAATCACCACCTGTGTATTCTTTTGGGTCTGATAAAAGTATGCTCATACTAATTTTTCTATGATTCATACCAGGACCAGTGTCCGTATGCCAGTTATAGAAATCACCCTTTTTTCCACCAGTATACACTGTATATTGTATAGCGTCAAAGAATCCTCTTACATCAAACTTCCAATAATTTGTATTGTACATTGAGGTATATAACCACTCATAAAGCCAATCAGTTTTAGGATTTTGATACATCCAAGAAATGGTAGACTTTCGTATTTTACTATCAACTATTCCTTTGGTTTCTACGGTAGAGGGAACCTTTTCAAAAGTATCTGCTAATTGTAGTATATCAGCACATTGTTTTGATGAAAACATAGGTGAGAATTTGTAATAGGGTTCCGTAAGCATATCCTTAACTTTTTCGCTTTCCCATTCCTTTGGAATACTATTATAGTACTCCCAAGTTAAAATATTTTTATTTTTAGTACCTTGAGTACCGATTATACTTTGTTTTTTATCTAATTTGTCCATTTGTGTGCCTCCGACCATAATGTTGTTGTTTTAGGATATACCTCATACATCAATTCTAAAAGAGATTTAGCATACTCTTGTATCTCTATCTGTGATGTCTTTTCGTTCCTCAATTCTATGAAATTCATAATAGCCTGAAAAGAAGCAGTCCAATAAACTTCTGTATATTGATTCAATGGTAAAATTATTCTTGCTTGTTCTTTAGCAACTCCAGCAGCTAACATTCTATCATAAGCCATCTCTACTTGTCTCATATATTCATTGAATGTGCTTTCCATTCTTTTCTGCTGTAAATCATCCAATACACCTTCCGATGCTTGTTTGTTATCATCCGATTGTTTTCTCCAAACCGATGGTACATAGAAATCTTCTACTGGTACATACCTACCACTAATCTCATTCCAAGCATGGTCTTTGGTAGAACTATTAGATGTGGTTTCTATTCCAACTACATGCTTATACCATTGTCTCATTACAAATTCAGGTGCTTTGATATGAAACTGAACTTGTAGATGTCTGAATGGTGAATAGTGTTTGTATTTAGCTAAATACCTAACTAATCTTTCATCTGATTTATCGAACTTTGTTTTTCTTTTACCGAATGATACTCTAGCTGAATTGACGACAGTCAAGTCACTACCAAGTGAATCAACAACTTCAATAAAGCCTTTGTCTAAGACTTGACTTTTCATATTTATAACCTTATTACTTTATAATATATATAGAACTAAAATCTCAAATACAATTTAATATCCACCTGAACCACCAGTTCCTCCGAATCCTGGAGGTGGTCCTGAACCAGCATTGTATCCTGCAGGTAATGGTGTACCAGTTGGTCCTGTCGCAGTCTGTTGCTGAGTCTGAGGTTGGTTTTGTTCAGTAGTACCACCTCGTATCTTAGAAATCCTATCTTCTGCCAATTGTTTGGGTGGTATCGTTATATCTTCCATAAAAAATTGTAAGTCAGGAAGAATTTTTCTAATCCCTTCCATCTGAAGTTCTGCTCTAGCAACTGCTACATTGTTTATTTTGTTTACATTTTGTTTCGTTCCCTTTAGATGCCATATCAGCGTAGTGTAGATATATAAAGGACTTGAACCTTTATCATCTTCTGATATCTCAAATGGTGGTGTGGTATCATTTGGTTTACTAGCAAAGTGTCTCTTCATATGCCCAACCTTATACTCTTGTGGTGTAGGAACTGGCGTATATTCACTCAACTGAAGTTTTACTGGTTCTACCAATGACTTGTATACAGAGAAGTCGGTTGGATTCTGTAGTTTGACGATTATCCTTGATATTTCGTTATGTTCGTTCCCACTCATATAAAACTCTTCAAAATTATTAGTATAGTGTATATGATACGGAGTATCTTTTGGAACAGGCTTACCGCTTTTGTAACTAAACTCTCCCTCTCTAGTCACAAATCCCTTATCTACCCTAACTGTATTCTTAGTTATATATTTTATCAATGCTGGTTGAGGCTTTACCCTACCATTCTTCTCTTCGATTAGTTCTTGTAGCCTGCTCCTATTCTGTAGTGTAACGGACATAAGACTTCCTTCTTGTACTTCTTGTTGTAAGGCTGTCTGTGCCTCTTCTGTTGTCATATTCATCAAAGACTCTGCTGAGTATGCCATTTATTTTCTCCTTACCATAAGTCTGGTGAACTATCCCAGTGGTCTTTTCGTTGTTGTGTATCAAAATTATTTTTATATGCTGTATACCCTTCGCTGTATCCAAAAGCAGCTGCTAAAGCTGCTCTAGCATCAGCCCTATTAGCATAAGAACCAAATGGTTCTTCACTATAATATGGTTCTGAAAATGGATATCCTGGATTTGTTTTTTCTGGTGCTGGAGTCCCTGCGACTGAATCGTCAGGAAAAGCTTCAGCAAACACAGCCGCTATAGCTGTCTCATTGTCATTTATAGCATCCTTTATTAGTTCTTCTTGCTGGTCAGCAACCCCTAAGTATGTCTGTTTAGCGGTTCTCTCCTCATTGTTATATACACCCTTTGAGACTACTGTAACTGTAATGTCCTCACTACCTTCGCTCTGAATTATTCCTGAGTCATCATGTGTAAATTGTATTTTCTTTAGCAATTCTTTAGACCTTGCAGTTGGTTTTGGTGTTACCTTAGCAACCCTCTCTTTCCTAATTCTTGATTTAGCACTTTTTAGGGTATCTCTAATTCTAGCACCAAGAGATGGTTTTATCGTTTCATCTGGCGAACCCATCTTATCACTCACCTCAAGCTTTATGAGGCTTGGATGCTTATCAGAAGTTTTAGTATCATCAATCTCTAATTGCTGTGAAACATTAGATTTATCCCCACCTTCTGGATTAATATCTCCCTCAAGAGGAACAAAATCATTACCACTCAAAAAGTCTAATATCCTTCCACCAGCATCCCCAGCAATTCTACCAACACCAGTAGCAGCACCACTAACAACAGTGGCTGGTCCTGCTACCACTGTACTCGCAACACCACCAACCCTTTCCCAAAAAGTACCACTCTGTTCACTAGCATCTACCACGTCACCATCAGCAGTATTCATCTTCTTAGACTTATCTTCGTTCTCAGCCTCTGCTAGTTTTTTAGCAGTATTTACCTCTTCTTGATAACTCAAAGCATCGCTAAAGAAGTTACTTACACTGTCAGCAACTTCACTTACAACACCAATAAACTCTTTTATCTTACCAAGAAAACCAAATGGTGTATTTTCAACACCAAATGCTCTACTTATTTCTAAATTAAAATAACCATCAACCTCTTCAGCCAATGCTGTAGCATATGCTTCCCTCGCATCACGATTTGGAGCATATTGTCCATCAAATGTAGTGTTCCAACCATCAACAGTTATCTCTTGTTTTAGATTCTGTATTTGAAAGTATATCAAAGGACCATAATTTATTCCATCCTTTACAAAACTTTTTACATATTGTGCTGGAGCATAAGTAACATTGAATTGATTTCCTGGTATAAGACCACCTATACCATCGATAGTCAATGACATCGTAATTCCAGGAATTGTTGGTAAATTATTAGTACCCTTTTTACCACTACTCTTTATTAAGGTAGTATTATACTTTATCACAGAAGCCTTCAACCTAAGTCTTTCAATAATATGGTCAGCATTTGGATCGAATGTCTTATCGTTTACCAAATAATATAGACTTCCTATGTCTTCTGTCTGTGCTGTAACAGTTGCTACCTTTGGAGTCGGTGGAGATGGTTGAGCACCGCTCTCTATTGCAGCCACTTCTAAGTCTTCTTGATTTACCTCTGGAGCATCATCATTTCCTTGAAGATTTGCTTGTAAAGCAGTCTGATAATTACCAGCAATATATTGTTGATTATCGCTTGTAAAGAATGAGTTATCCGCATTATCATCAAGCGAAGTATTAAGTCCAATAGTATAATCAAACTCTCTGAGTGTTGGTTGAAAACTTAATTGATTCATTGGAAGCGCCTGGTCACCATCACCAACAGTAACCTCATTTTCTGAGCCACCATCGTCTCCGATTGAAATACCAGCACTAGAAAGAGCATTTGATGCTGCTCCACTTACAGCATCAGAAACTGCATCACCAACATCTCCGATAGATATTGAGTTCGCATCGTCTTTTGGACCTTCTTGAACGAAATGATACCTACCATCCTTAAATATTATACCACGGTTATCAGCAGTAGAAGCTTCAGATGATGGTGTCCCTAAAGGTGCTGTAGGAGCTGGAGCATATTTTCTCCAGTAAACAGCACCAGAAACAGGATCTGCTTTCGAATTTTCATTTAATGTTTCAGCAAGATCTTTGACTTTTGCTCTGTGGTCAAAATCTGATTGTAATTTCATATTGACTGCTTCAGACCCATATGGAAAACCAGCCTTTGGGTCTTTTGTATACAGTCTTCTTATGTTAGAAAATATATTTTTTTCTAAGCCTGTATCTATGGTAGAACTCTGTACATCACCAAGAAACTGAAATCCTCTTACATCTAAGTCTCCTGATGGTTCTGTACCTGAAGAATTAACAGCGAATAAAAGAGCCATTCCATCTCCATTTGGTATTTTTACATCAAATGTCTGTGACTTTACAACACTATTATATTCCATACTTGGAAATTGATATACCCCTAAATGAGTCAAAGACGATGGATTTCCATAATCAGTACCCGACATAAATGTGCTATATGCAAAATCTTTACTAGGAGATGCGAGTTCATCTATCAACATAGAGTTGGTATCGTTTTCTATATCATTTACAACAGCAAATCTCCAATAGCTATAAAAGTTAGCACTAACCTCACCCATAAGATCTAACATAGCATCCACAATGTTGGTTCTTGGTGCAACTCCATCAGTATGATATCCAGTACCACCTGTCGATGGTCCTAAGTTTTCAATATCCACACCAAAATGTTTTTGTATAACTTTTACATTTATGAAAATATTTCTTAGAAAACCAAATCCCTCTCTATCATCTGTTGGAGTTCTCTGTGGATGATTGAATTGTCTTGTTATTTTTCCGCTAATCATTTCTCTGTTTAGATCGTCAAGCATTTTTTCTAACTTAGCAGACTTTGAACTTCCACCATTCGAAGACTTATAATCGGTTTTGAATATCAAAGAATGGGATGGATTTGCAGCCCTTAATAGTTTATGGTCTCCTATCAGAACAGAACTTTTTTTGAAAGTTTCATTTCCACTACTGTCTGTGTATGGAATTGGGTTGCCATCATCACCAAGCTCATATTTTATACTCCTAAAGGTTACAGCAAGCTCACCATCATTACCCACTAAAGCAGAATACTTTGAAATTATATTATCTTCAAACCATCCCCATCGCATCAACTGTACTTCATTACCCTTAGCATCGATAAACTTTATAAAGTTTTTTCCACCATCTATGTATGTATTCAATCTCATTGGTACACCTAATCACTTTCTTCGTCAAGCTGATTTGGGTCTATATAAAATCCCTTTTCTTTTAGAGCATTCTGCATAGCATAGTCGTTTCCAGAATGTTGAAGACTTTCTATGCTAATAGTTTCGAAATATTGTATTGTGGGATCTTTTATGGTTTCATCTAAAGTAATTAGTTTTGGTCCAACAGGCTCCTTTACCTTAGTTTCAGGAGGATTAGCTTCATTTACTGGAGTAGGGATAACAGCCTTAACTTCATAGAATCCATTGGTAGCCATATGAGCATCAACTATATTATCTAAGTTTAGTATGGCATTTAACATATGGTCTTCTGTTCTAGCAACTTCTTCAGTAGCAGCAGTGGATGTAGGATCTAAAAAAGACAATACTGATTCTACAGCATTAGTTGCCTCATCCAAAACTCCAACGACTGAATCTGGTAACAACCCATTAGCAATCTGTTCTAACTTATTCTCTACATCCTTTGGTAAAACAGCAGAGAATCCTTCGATATCATCAATTCTACTGTCTCTGCTAAAAATACTAGACCCAATGGAGATTATCTCTGTCGTACAATCAAATGAACCATCATCCCGTAACCTCATCTGAAAATCTTTTATCTTACCAGCAACCCCATCCATATTACCATTTGCTCTTTTTATTCTATCTCTTGGATTCCGTAGTATGTCTCTTTTTACACTTATTCTATCGTCAAAAATTTCGATAAAATTTTCATTACCATCTAATGTCGTTTTAGCACCGACAAACCCCCATTGTACTGCTATCGCCTGTCCAATTGTTACAAATGCTGAAAACTCTTGTAAAGACTCCAATGATGGAGCAGTCCAATTTATAACCGTATTTCTACTATATAAATTTTGTCCCCTAAACTCAGAAGTTATAGACTTTAGACCAGCTACTGGTCTTATACCAGCACCGCTACCAGCTTCTGTATTTCTATAAGCACCCGATCCGTCTGATTTGAATCCCCAAGTCATATTAGAAACATTGTTATTTTTCGCAATCACCTCACCAGCTGCTATAGCCTTATTTGTTTTTTCGTCTACATTCATAGTCGTCATTATAGCATAGTGACTCTTAGAAGCATAATCAGCAAATTCTACATCCTTTCCTGAACCAGGTATTGCGAGAGTCTTCACAGCCCTACTACTGATTAGCTCTCTTCTTTTTAGTTCTTCTTGTATCTCTTTTGATATCTTAGTTCCAATAAAACCAGCCATTACGAATTGCTCTCCTCAACTTTACTGAGTATAGGCTGTATATTCATTGGTATTCTTATCTTTTTCTCATTGTCTATTGCTATCTTACCATTAGCCATATCGTTAGCCTTAGCAATAATCCACCATAGGTTAGAATCACCGTAAAACTTTTGTGCTAAGTTATCAAACCTTTCACCTACAGCTGTCCTTATGAATAAATCAGTATCGCTTAGCGGTATTGATGGAACAATCGTTGGTAGATAGTACCTATTTCTATTTTTGTCTAATTTGAATTTGGTAGATTTGTACCTCATATATCACTCCTATGAGTTATTATTAAAATATATTACTGATAAATTTACCCACTTTTTTACCCGCATCATCAATAGCCTTTGATATTCCTAGTTTATCGTCTACATAAGCAGCTGCTTGGTCTATAACACTACCATCATGTCCAAAGTCAAAATTGACATACTTACTAAAAATATCTTCAGCGGTTGGGTTATCAACATCAGTTGGCCTTAGTCCACCATACCAACCGCTTGATGTACCCACTGGTAAGTGATTACCGATGTATCGATACTGACAAGCTACTGAAATATGCTTAGGGAATTGTAATCCTTCACTTATCTCCCAAGTGGTGTTGTCTTCTACAGTAACAGTAACATTTCTAAGTATACCAGGAGCTTCTACAAACATATCTCCTATAGTCAAGTTCATAAACGGAGTTTTCATCCTTTGCTGTGTTGATATACTTGGATAACATAGTCCAACAAGATAATTAAGTTTCTCTATTAATACTGGAAACTCTTGTCTTGTTTTAGGATAAACTTTGAAAGAAAAACTTACATCCCTATCAGCGCCTTTGTATATGTAAAGTTTATCAGGTCTTCCTATATACTTGTCTTCACCATAATCAGGTGTTATTGTGTCACTTATACCACTAAGCAACGCTCTAAATATTATGTACTTATTATTGACAACATCGTAGAATCTGAACTTTACGAAGTCTTTAGCAAATCGACTATCTGTAAAATTTACCTTTTCACCATCGACTCCTGTTCCATACGGAGCCATATTAATCTTATCAGTACCATCATATGCTCCAGCAGAAATACCCGTTCCAGTGACACTCTTCTTTATAACACCCAATACAGGATCTACAGTGGTAACTCCTGTCCTACCTTCTATGCCCTGATTACCTACTGCATCATTTATCCTTTTTTCTTTATTTCTTCTCGCAACATCATGCGTTGATGGTACATCTCCTAAAGATACTGTAAAATCAACTCCAAAAAGCTCACCTGATATAGTAGCACTAGGAAATATACTACCCTCACTCTTAGGTCCATCCTCTATGAATCCAATTAGTTCCGCAGGACTTTTTAGATTTTTTTCATAAGAATGTAACTTGTTCAATCTACCATACGCTAATGTAGCATATTTCTGAGCTATATTACTACGGGTATTATCATAAGAATGTACCTCTTTATTGAATGTTCCACCTTGAGTGTTCAGTATCTTATCAGCATCTGATTTTGCTGTAGTTCCATCACCTGTTCCTGGATTTTTTGCAAATGATGGTATACCATCTATAATAGTAACTGGAGCAGAAGAGATAGTTCCAGTATATCTATTTGGGTTCACATAGAATATTCCTTGGTCTAATGGTATTCCTGGATTCCCAGCTTCAAATCCAGAAGTAACACCGAACAAACTTAGCGTAACGGTAGCGTCAGGATTTATATCATAGTTACCCTGCATCGCTATTCTACTACCGAATCCATATTTTACTTTTGTAATATCCTTTCCACTGTCTGGTACATTATCAACTATAAAGTCTGGTAAAGTATCACCACTCAAAAGTTTTTCATAACGATTGTCTTCAGAATCTCTGTGTCTAGCAATATGAGTATATCCTAAAGGAAAATTTGGGTCTCCTATTGTTGCTCTCTTTTCGAACTTTCTTGTTTCAAATGTCGGATTCAAAGATTGTAAACTATCTTGTAATGTAAACCATTCTTCGTTTTCTAAAGACCATCTGTATAGTCTTGTGTGACTAAATCCACTCATATTTATATACAAGTCAGTCAATAATCCAAATGGATCTGCAAATCCTTCTTTTTTACCCAAAGAGGTTGCTGGTGTATCAGCAAAGTTTGTTTGAAATTTTCTTACAATGATTGGATGTAATGAGTTTCCAGCAAAAGGACCTTTATTAGAAACATTTCTAAGGTTATCAGTACCAAAAAGGTTGTCTGTATCTAATCCGTTTGGTACAGCTGTAAATTGGTTCAAATCTCCAACACTTTCATCATATGCCCATAAACCAGTTCTAATTGTTGTGTCCCAAAGTTGTGTCAAAGTGGAACTGTCTCCAGTAGCACCAGCATATTTATTATCAAATGTGCTTGTAAAAGGACCTAAGTTAGATGTTCCTTGGTAAGTAGCAGTAGTACCCATCATTGAGTTAGCAACTGCTTTAGGAGCTACTATTGCAGGAACAGTATGTGTAAGAGTAGAGTTATTATTATTCAAATAACTTTCATACCCACTAAGTCTGTTCATAAAATCAACATTAGCATCAACCACTGGACTGTTGAAACTAAATCCACCTGGTTGGTTTGAGATAGTCCATAAACCACCATCTTCTAAATTATGTATTCCATATAAAGTAATTTGGTCTACTAAGTTGAATTGCGGGTACTCTGATGTATTTGGTGGATTGGTTCCTGATGTATTGAAAGTGTAAGAATTATCACCATACATACTAGCCCTATCCTCAATAGGAAGTAAACTAGCAAAATAAGAACCATTATGATTTCTTGGTGGAACTAAAACATCACCATCGATTATATGAGATGTGCTGGATAATCCTATACCTGGTGGTTCATTATACTCACCACCCTCACCATAAGCACTTCTTGTTTTGGTATTAATTCTTTCACCAGCCTTTTCAGCAACGACATTTCCGTTTATAAACTGATGATACCTAGACCGTAAATCTGTCTTTGTTACAAACCCAGTATGTGCACCACTACCATCGTCAAAAAAATCAACTCCATTCGCTATCTGATTATCTATTGGACTGTTTGTCGGTGGAGTCGTTTTATCAAGAGAAACCTTACTCCGTTCAGGTTGGCTCTGTCTCCACAAATCAATCTTGTCTTGAATTCGTTGTTGAATTATATCTGGATCTAATTGAACATCATCTAATGCCATCTTAACTTCCCATATTCCTTATTTCTCTTATCATTTCAGTATTTTGTCTCTGTAACTCTTGTAACTCAGTCTTCATCTCTGCGTGGTGTTCTACGGATAACCTATTTGCTTCATTAGCGGCTGTAAGTTGATTTGTAGCAACCGCTGGAGCACCAGTACCATCAAGAGACTCACCTGCTTGAATCTTCATAAGGTCTTCTAAAGTAAATGCACCCTGACCAACTAACTTTTCAAAAAGATTTGCCTGAGCCCTTCCAGACCTAACTATCGCCTGTATATCTACACCCCTTAGCTGTGTTGCGAGGCTGTTTTGTAAATCTTCTAATGTGCCAGACTGAGCAGTCATCATCAAAGAATTTAAGTCTATTCCTGAACCAGCAAGTCCAGGTATACTTTCTAATTGTGCTTGAGCATCAAGCGTACCACTAATGTCTAATAGACTATCAGCAAATTGGTCAAATTTACTCAACTCAACACCCATCTTTTCAGCAGCTTCAGCTGCTCTGAATAAAGCGTCAGCACCTCTGATACTAGACTTAGCAAACAACTCAGTATTACCAGCAAGCTGTTTGAATACAGCGGCTGTTCTTACCCCACCAGCTTCCATCAAATTATCTTTTGTCATTAATGTATTCACATTGGTTTCAATCGAATTTCCGTTTATGATAGACATCGTTTTTAATAGTTTACCAGCCTCATCCCCAGTCAAACCAGTATTGGCTAATAATTTACTAACACTCCTAACATTATCAGCAGTAACCACACTTGTATTTCTAAAAGAGCCTAATAAACCCATAGCGGCATCTTCAGCTACTTTTAAATCCACTCCAAGATCAAAAGCACTCTTTGAAGCCACTTGTATAGCTATAGCCATTCTGCCAGATTCCAATGCCGAAGTACCCAAAGAAGTTCTGAGTTCCAGTGTCATCTTAGCAGTCTCAACAACCATCTCTACCACCTTAGCAACTAAGAATCCCGCAGCTGCTATAAGTATTCCTATCGGTCCTGTAGCAGCCATTATTGCTCTAATAGTTGTAAGCACACCACCACCAGCCTTTTCTAATGCTGCAAATGTCTGAGCCTTTACCTTAAATATATCTTGCATGCGTGGTGATTTTCCCATAGCGTCAGCCAATTTCTTGACTTCTTCTTCGTGTACACCAAAGTCTGTATCTCCTAATGCTCCAAGTATTCCACTTTCACCTAACTCACCAGAATTTACCTTTTCTAATAAATCAGCAAAAGCGTTACCAGCCTTCATAGCGGCTTCATCTCCAGATTTAGCCGCCGCGCTCAATGATTTAGAAAAGTCATTTCCTTCTCCGGACATCTTAGAAAGATTACCAAGCATGGAAGAACTAAGTTTTTCTATCTTCTCTGTTAGATTGAGTTGATCTGCTTCAGCCTTATATTGTGCTTGTTTAGCCTTAAGAGTTTTCTCTTCGAATTTAGATATTTCTTCTAATTTCTTCCCTAACCTTTCAGCAGTTTTTAGTCTTATCTTAACTCCATCATCGATTCTTTTTTGAATCTCTTCTGCTTCTTTTAGAGCTTTATTATATTTTATTTGTTCAGCGGCTGTCATAATATTATATGTTACTTACCAAATTCATCTTTTAGGTGTGGAAACTTTTTCACCAAAGCGGCTATAGCCTTTTCACTAGCATTGTTTATGTCTTGAAATGACTTTTTTAGCTCTGGATCTTTATCTAATAATTTTTTAGCAGCACCCTTTAGTTTTTTATTCTTCCATCCTTGGTATAGTCTACTAAAAAGGTTCTGTTCGTCTATTCTCATACTGATTCTCCGTGATTATGGGATTGGAACTATACAATAATAAATATCAAATTCTAAAATTTTTTACCTTTAGCCTTTTCTATTTCTTTCTTTTCATCTTCATAATGCTTTATAAGCCTTTGCATGTAAAATTTCCTTAGATATATAGGCATGTTGTATAACTCTGAAAAAGACAAAAGTCCTTTAGAGTTGAATCCGATTTGGAATATTTGTTCGTGAATCTGAGACTTATATTCGGGCGTTAGGCCAAAGAAACTGAACGGTGACTGGCACCACAATTTCCCTCCTTTCTCCCTCATCGTCTGTGTATTTCCAAGTCATATCGACATCGGGAGAGATGTTTTCAATATAGTTTCTTAGCTCTATTGAGTCTAATGAAAGTAATTCGTTATCAACGAAAGAATTTATAGAACCCTTATCCGAAACACCATCTACTGATATGATTTGGTGTTTTAGTCTTGTGGTTAGGTTATATGATATACCACCACTTATCTTTGTTAGCGCTTCAGTCTCTTCAGCAATTGCTTTTTCATCATCAGATGTTAGTATCTTAAAGTGTACCTTTCTTTTGGTTGCTGGTAATTCAAATGGAAATGAGTTTTCTTTATTATGTACAATGTCCTTATCCAGCTCCTTATCCTTTAGCTGTGTTAGGTCTACTGTTACCTTTGAACCATCAACCTCAATTTCATAATCCTTACCATATGCTAGCACCCTAGCAATTACTAATATTGCATTTTTATCACCACTTATTAGATTACCGACTTTTATGTCTTTGTTTACTATCAAGCTCTCTAATAACTTATCTATCACTATACCCTTTTTTATTAGGTTTGGTGATGTGAGGATATCCTCATCTTTTGCCGTCATGTACCTAATTTCTACTTTACCAGTAGATAGAGGACTGTCATCAGGGTAAAGTAAACCCTTTGACGGCAAATCTACCACTTCCGTGGGAAATTTGACTTCAGCCATATTTGACTCCTATGATTTTAGTTTTGAACTATAACTATTTTTTACCGAACTTCTCAGCCGCTGTAACACC
>MDSZ01223963.1_pt1 | contig 13418 bp, 12 predicted proteins | sample 811201 | NCBI WGS metagenome assembly MDSZ01 (sample SAMN05326647, study PRJNA326480) | marine metagenome | isolation source: seawater | place: Indian Ocean: North | collected 2010
ATAGAACATTTCTATAAATTTAAATATAAGTCTATTAAATACTTTTATTAAGTTTTTAATAGAAGAAAACTTCTGAGTCTTTTTTTTCAGAACAACATATGCTTCCTTAGCTCAGCTGGATAGAGCAACTGCCTTCTAAGCAGTGGGCCGCAGGTTCGAATCCTGCAGGAAGCGTTCAAAATTTAAAATCTCTTATTATTTTGATTAGAAAAATATTTTCAAGAGAAAAAGGCCTGATATATTTCAAATTATTCATTTTTTTACTGGTTTCAGTTCCAACATTATCTGCTTTTTTTCTACTTCTAGCAATTATCTCTTCCTCAGTTAATAGATCCGATAAATATTTTGAAGATAAAAATAATTTACCTTTATTTATAACTGGTATATCTCTAATCATAATAACTCTGTTGCAAACTTTAACTAGCACTTCTGATATTCTTCAAGACTGGTCAGTTTTGAATAGTTGGTTAGGATTAGCAAATTGGTTGCCTTATTTTTACATTGTTTGGGCAATTCAGCCTTATTTAAACAATTATAAGTTAAGAAGAAATAGTGCAATTCTCCTAATAAGTGGTTCTATGCCACTTTTCTTTTCAATTTTTGGTCAATATTGGTTTAATTGGTATGGCCCATTTAACCTTTTAAATGGATTTATAGTTTGGTTTCAAAGGCCAATTGTATATGACCATGGTGCAACTGGTCTTTTTAACAATCAAAACTATACTGCAGTTTGGCTTCTTACATTATTACCCTTCAGTATTGCACTATTAAGAGAACCAAAAAAAAATAAGTTATATAGATTTATAATTTTTTTAATTACTGGTCTTATTTTAACTTCCCTTTACCTTACAAAATCAAGAAGTGGATGGATTGGTTCAATTATTGGATCCATTTTTGTTTCAAATAACAAATTTTTACTGATATTTATTCCTCTAATTCTGATATTTATTTCATTAATTACTTTAGCTCTAATACCAATAAGCCCTTGGATTCAAAAATATGCAATATTAATCGTTCCAAATAAAATATTATCGAGATTTAAAGTAATAGGATTTTCAGAATTTAATTATCCTCGATTTAAAATATGGAAAAAATCAATTGAACTAATAACAGATAAGCCCCTTATAGGTTGGGGGGCCGCAACATTCCCAATACTTTATGAATCTTCATTTAAAAATAGCTGGAGATATCATAATCACAATATAATTTTCGAAATTGCTCAGAACTATGGAATCATACCAGCCATTATTTTAATTTTTGTATTAATGTCGGTTGTAATTCGTTCTTTTAAATTAATTTATTTAGACAAATTAAATTTAAAAAATAGAAATTCAGATTTAATTTTTAATAGAGCCTGGTGGAGTACATCATTTTTATTATTAATTACTCAGATGGTTGACCTGCAATATCTTGACTTCAGGATTGGGATAACTTTTTGGTTATCCTTATCTGGATTAATTTGCTTGATAAAAGAAAATGATGTTAAAAAGGAAAATCAATAAAATCAAATATTATTTAATCTTTGCCATTTCCATCCATCTTTGCAAATTTCAGAGATACTTCTCTTTGGTTCCCAGTTTAATATTTTCTTAGCAAGACTTATATCAGCCACCAACTTCGCAAAATCTCCTTCTCTCCTTTCTTTTATGACAAAAGGAATTTTACAATTATTAGTCATTTCAAACTTTTTTATAAATTCAAAAACGCTGGTACCTTTTCCAGAACCTAAATTAATAGTTATAAATTCTTTTCTCTTGGTTTTTAAAAAATCTAAGGCCATAACATGTGCTTCTGCCACATCCATTACATGTACATAATCTCTAATTGCTGAGCCATCATAAGTAGGCCAATCTGCCCCAAATACATTTAATTTTTTTTTCTTTCCACAAGCCACTTGAGTAATTGCAGGAAACAAATTAGTTGGATCATTTAATGGGGATTCTCCTAACTTTCCTGACCTATGCGCACCTGCTGGGTTGAAATATCTTAAACTAATAATCTTCCATAAGCCATTTCCACTTTTATACAAATCATAAAGTATTTTTTCGATATTTAATTTTGTTAAACCGTATGGACTTTGAGGTAATTTAGGAGAATCCTCCTTAAATTTTTCTTTAAAATTTCCATCATAAATAGTTGCACTACTACTAAATACTATGGTCCTACAATTAAAAGATTCCATTATCTTTAATAAATTAATAGTACCCACAACATTATTCTCCCAATAATCAAGAGGTTTTTTTATCGATGCATTTAAATCTTTTAACCCAGCGAAATGAATTACAGATTCAATATTTTCACCTTTATCTTTACTTTCTTGGAAGATAGAATAAACATCTGAATATATTCTCAAATCAGCTTTTCTAAATTTTAATTTCCTATTAATATCTACATTTTTACTATCTTCAAAAACCTCAATTATTTTCTCTTTAGTATTAGGAAAACTATTAGACAAGTTATCTAGAATCAATAAATTATGGCCTTTTTCAAGAAGAGAAATACACGTATGAGAACCTATAAAACCTGCGCCTCCTGTCACTAAAATATTCGACATAAGTTATTAATTAGTATTAATATCATTTCACAAGATAGAATATAAATTTGGAAAATTTAAAAATTTTAAACTATTTCTTTAAATCTATTTTCTTCAAAATAAATTTATTTAACTTTTTTAGATTTATGCTTACTTAAAAATTATGATCTAAAGCTATGTTTAAAATCACAAAATAATTGCATTTTTAATTAATTTTATAAGATGATGGAAATCGATTATTGCATTATTAGTGCCGGTGGAAAAGGTTCAAGAATTGCCCAAATAACAGAAGGGGTTCCGAAGCCTCTATTTCCTATAAATGGCATGTCTTGTTTAGAAAGATCTATAAAAAAATTATCAAAAAAAAATATAAAAACTATATTCATTTCTTTACATTTCAAATCTGAAGTTTTTATACCTTTATTAGAAGTTTTTAGAAAAAAATATGATGTAAATATTGAAATTTATTTGGAAAAAGATCCTCTTGGAGAGTGTGGTTGTATTTGGAAATTATCAAAAAAACTCAAAGGAAACATCTTATTTCTTAATTCAGACCTGATTTGGAATATAGATTTGAAAAGATTATTAAATTTTCATCTTGATAAAGGAAGTGATATTTCCCTTGTTACCCATACATCAAACCACCCTAAGGATTCAGATCTTATAATGGAAGATCTTTCAAATGAAGTATCTAGATTTAGTCTGAAACCACATTTAGATATTAATGAATCTAATAGTATGTACTTAGGAAACTCCGGGATAGCTATATTTAAATCATCAATAATTTCCAAGATTAAAAGCCCCACTCAAAGGGTTTCTTTCTGTAACCATATATTAAAAAATAAAGTTAATTCTAATATTAGAGTTTTTAGCTATAACACAAGCGAATATATAAAAGATATGGGTACTGAAGAAAGATTAATTCAAGTAAGAAAAGATATAAAAAATAGACAACTAATAAATAAATGTTATGAAAAAAAACAAAAATGTATTTTCTTGGATAGAGATAATACCTTAATAAAATGTCCGCCAAAAAAATATATTACTTCTCTTAGCGAATTACAGTACAAGAATAAAACAATAAAATTGATCTCCAAAATAAGAGATAATTTTGATTTAGCAGTAATAGTTACCAATCAACCTCAAATAGCAATGGGTTTAGTTAGCTGGGAAAAAGTTAACCAAATAAATTGTTCAGTATTATCTCACTGCTTAAATTTAGGATTGCATATTGATATCATTTCGGTTTGTCCTCATCATCCTCATAATGGTTATAAAGATGAAATCAAATATTTAAAAGTTGATTGTTTTTGTAGAAAACCTAGACCAGGTTTAATTTTTAAAGAAGTGTTTATGAGAAATATAGATTTAAAAAGAAGTATATTGATTGGAGATTCAAATAACGATAAGCTTGCAGCTGAAAATTCAGGAGTTACATTCATTAATGTATCAGATTTATAAAAACTTTTCTTCCTAATTAAAATCTGCATTACCGAGTTTCCATAAATTTACAGATGACCCGGAAATTCTTGAAGGATCTACAACATCTCTTGTATCAAAAACCCAAGAGGGAGGAATCATAAGATTAGAAATTTTTATCCAATCTAAATTCTTAAATTCTTCCCATTCAGTAATTAAAACTATTGCATCAACATCTTTGACAGCATCATATACGTTATCTGCAAAAAATAAAAATTCATCTTTATTTTTTTGTGTAATCATCTCGATTGTTTTTGATAAATCCTTTATTATTTGATTTTTAGATACCTTAGGATCGTAGAAAACAAGTTTTGCACCTTCATTAAGTAAGTCTTTTGATATCTCAATTGCGGGAGATTCTCTAGTATCGTTAGTATTTGCCTTAAAAGCAAAACCTAGAATAGCAATTCTTTTATCCGATAAATTCCCAAATAACTTTTCAACTATTTTTTTATAAATTCTATCTTTTTGCCATTTATTAATTTTGACAACTTGATCCCAATAATTAGCCACTTCAGGCAAATTAAAAAATTTGCATAAATAAACTAAATTCAAAATATCCTTTTTAAAGCAACTCCCACCGAATCCTGGGCCAGAGTTTAAAAACTTATTTCCTATTCTTGAATCTAATCCAACTGCTTTTGAAACCTCTCGAATATCACCACCTGTAGCTTCACATACAGCAGTAATAGAATTAATAGAACTTATTCTTTGAGCGAGAAATGCGTTAGCAGTTAATTTAGATAGTTCGCTACTCCATAAATTTGAAGTAATAATTTTTTCATTTGGGACCCAGTTAAGGTATAAATCTTTAAGCTGATTAATAGATTCTTCATCCTCGCCTCCAATTAAAACTCTATCTGGATTTTCTAAATCATCTAAGGCGGTTCCTTCGGCTAAGAACTCAGGGTTAGACAATATCGAAAAACTTTTAAGCTTATTTTTATTTTCAGAAGTATTTTGATTACTATGTAATATTTCTTTTATTACTTTAGCCGTTCTAACGGGGAGAGTACTTTTCTCAATGACTATAGTATGCCCCTGAGAAAATTTTGCGATGGTTCTTGCGGATGACTCTACCCATCTAAGATCGCTCGCTTCCCCAGCACCAATACCAGAAGATTTAATTGGAGTATTTACTGATATAAAAATCATATCAGCACTCTTTATTGGCTCTATTATTTCTGTAGAAAAGAAAAGATTTTTACCTCTCGTCCTCTTTATGAGATCTTTCAAACCTGGCTCAAAAATAGGCAATCTATCAAGATTTTCACTATTCCATAAATTTATCCTTTCATGATTTAAGTCAACTACAGTTATATTTAAATTGGGACATTTATCCGCAAAGACGGCCATTGTAGGTCCACCTACAAAACCTGCTCCAATACAACATACATTTTTAAACATAAAATTTTAAATAACCAATTTCCTTCGTTAGATTTTAATTTAGCATTAATTTTCTTTTCTTATCTAAAAAATATTTTATTGTCATTTCAAGACCTTCATCTAGGGATACCTTTGGTTCCCAACCCAACTTATTCTTAGCCAACTCAATGGAAGGGATTCTTTTGTATGGTTCATTTTCTTTTGGTTCAAGAAATTTAAAATCTACTTTATTTCCAATTTTTTTCGATATTAAAATAGCCAAATCTAGAATAGAAATTTCTGAATTATTTCCCAAGTTAATTGGATATCTAAAATTAGATGTCATCAAAGACATTAAACCTTTTACCATATCATCAACGTAACAAAAAGATCTTGTTTGAGAGCCATCTCCAAAGATATTTATTAATTTATTAGAAATAATATTATTAATAAATGTCCCTATTACTCTCCCATCTTTATTGCTCAATCTAGGTCCATATGTATTAAATATCCTTGCAATCCTTATATCAACACCGTACATCTTATGGTAATTATAAAATAGTGTTTCAGATATTCTCTTACCCTCAGAATAAGCTGCTCTTTTTGAAAAACAATTTACGTTACCAAAAAACTTCTCATCCTGCGATTGCAAAGAGCATTGGCCATATATCTCACTACTGCTTGCAAGTAGAATACTAGCATTATTATGCTTTGCGAGATCAAGTAGGTTAATTGATCCTAGAAATAAATTTTTCATCGTTTTTATTGGATCTTTAGAATAATCTTTTTCAGAGGCAAGACTTCCAAAATGCCAAATCCTATCAACCTTTAAATCTAGAGTCTTAATAACATTTTGATTAATGAATGAAAATTTATTAAAAGATTTTGCTTTAGTTAAATTTGATAAACAACCACTTGATAGATCATCTAAACATATAACTTTTTCATTTTTCTCTATCAATTTATCAATTAGGTGCGAGCCAATAAAACCAGCTCCACCTGTAACCAAATTTATAGTACTCATCCAATTAAAATATTAATTGATTTATATAGTATAGGATATTTGTAATATCTAATTTTTAGATAAGAAATAATATACAACTTTACTCTATACTTCTTAGGAAGAACTTAATTACAATTCCCATTCAAATGTATTCAGATAAAACTATATTAATTACAGGTGCTGCTGGTTTTATAGGTTTTCATATTACAAAGAGAGTCCTTAAAGAAGGTTATAAAGTAATTGGCTATGACAACGTGAATTCATATTATGATGTTAATTTAAAAAATAAAAGATTAGAGTTACTCAACCAAATTGCTAAGAAAGAGGATTTTGAATGGGAATTTATTAAGGGGGATTTAGAAAATTTTGAAAGTCTTAAAGAAATATTTGAAAAAAATAAATTCGATTTAGTTATAAATTTAGCGGCACAAGCAGGTGTTAGATACTCCATAGAGTTTCCAGAAAAATATATAACATCAAACGTAAAAGGATTCTTAAATATTTTGGAGTGTTGTAAGGAATTCAACGTTGCAAAACTTATTTATGCTAGCAGCAGTTCTGTCTATGGAGGCAATAGTAAAATCCCTTTTGCAGAAGATGATAAAACTGATAGACCCAAGAATATTTATGGCGTAACTAAAAAATCTAATGAATTAATGGCTTACACATACTCACAATTATTTAGTATAAAAACCATTGGTCTAAGATTTTTCACTGTATATGGTCCTTGGGGTAGGCCGGACCAAGCAGCGATGAGCTTTACTAAAAATATACTTGAAAGAAAGCCTATTAAGGTTTTCAATAAAGGTGATATGGCGAGAGACTTTACTTTTATTGATGATGTAATTGAAATAATGTCAAAGATTATTAATATTTCTCTAAAAGATCTAAAATTGAAATATCCAAATGGTTTTGATTTTGATGATCATCATAATGTTATAAATATTGGATTTGGATCACCTACAAAACTAATGGATTTCATAAAAATAATTGAAAAAAAATTATCTCTAGAAGCCAAAAAAGAATTTCTTGAAATGCCACAAGGCGATATTAAAGAAACGTTTGCCGACACCACAACAATGAAACACATAATTGGTAATTACTCAAACACACCAATTGAAAAAGGGTTGGAATACCTAATCAATTGGTATAGGGATTTTTATAGTTTTAATTAATTTTTAAATTTTTATTCCTAATAATATAAATATCAAAGTTAACAAAAAGATTATGATAAGTGTTTTATTGTAGCCTACCCCTGAATCAAGGATTCTATGATGTATATGAGATCTATCAGGATAAAAAGGCGATTTATTTTTTAACAATCTTGTACATATTACACTAGTCATATCTACCAACGGTACAAACAACATCAAAACAGCCTTATCAAAATAAATTATTTGAATATTATTTACATAAGTTGTATTAACTAAAAGAGACATAATCGCCAAATTGAATCCCAAAAAATATGATCCCCCATCCCCCATGAGTATTTTGGCTGGAGGTAAGTTATAAAATAAAAACCCAATGCATGAAGCAAATATTATTAAAGTTATAAAAGCAAAATTGTACATATTATTTAAATAAAAAATGATCATAAATGCAAAAAATGTTATTGATGATATCCCAGTAGCTAGAGAATCTAAACCGTCAAGCCAATTTAAAGCATTTACAATACCAACAATCCAAATAACAGTAATTATTAAACTTAAAATCTCAAAATTATCAATAAACAAACTTAAATTTGGTAATAGAGAAAAAGAAATATTTTCAATTCTTATTCCTTTACTCCAAATGAATATTGAAAAAGATATTTGAAATAATAATCTAATTAGAGGAGAGACAATAAAAATATCATCAAGAAATCCAATCAGAAAAAAAGATAAAGAACCAATTAAAAAAATATCTCCAAAAGGGTTTAGCGGAAGGTATTCTTTAAAAAAAAAATTTGTAGAAATTATTGAAATTAAATAAGCAATAGTTATTGCTAAACCACCTAATCTCACTTTAGGTTCTTCTTTCTGCTTTCTTAAATCGGCAAAATCAAGGATTTTTAACTTTTTACATACTTTGATAATAAAAGGTATTAAAGTTAAAGTAATCGAGATAGATAGTAAAAAAAAGCCAAATGCTATATACATTAACCAACAAATTGACCTTAACTATATTATATTTTAATATTGCTTTTTTGAAATTAACAAGTTTATTTATAATAGAAATTACATAATTTTAAGAAAATTGATGTCCAAATATAAAAAGGCAAATTAATGAAAATTGAAAACCTTATTGAAAATGGATTAATCTCAATAGGTCAAGAGTATGGAGATTCATATGGAACATATTCAAAAATGGAAGATCCATTTAAAATTAGAAATGATAATGTCAAAAAAACATCTTTAAATGGTAACGAAATTTTAATAAGGGAAAAAAGAGAATTTTCAAATAATAAATTAATTAGGGACTTATCATTTTATCAAGATAAAGATATCAAGCTGTACGATATGGTCTCAAGATTTGTAATTAGGACAAAATCTGCAAAACCAGCAAAAATCAATAATAGATTAATATCACATTGTAACTCTGAAAATTATTATCAATATCCGGCAAAAGAAGCCTTTATTCCTATTAATGATAAATTTAGTTTCAGATTTACAAATAAGACCTTTGATAATTATGGTTTTGATAATGTTATGTATATTAGAGATGCCAAAAGTAAGTTGAAATCTGAAAAGCAATGGATTCTGCATCATAGATTAATTTCAAAACCAGAAAATGAATTAAGTTTGATTTTTTGTACAAGTTTTCTTAAGGGAAAGGTAAAAATAATAGATAACTTATGCCCAAAATTTATTAAAAAGAAATTATTCAGAATCAGAGAAAAATCACATCCAAATTTCCCTATAATGGCGATAAGTTTAACAAAAATGGTAAAAGAGTTTTCTTACAGCATTAATACTTCAATATCCGTCACAGATGAAAGATATTATTAGAAAAAAGCAGGAACAATGTGCTGAAAAAATTTTAGAATACTTAAATAAAAAACTTGATAAAAATAATGGTTATCCAGATAAAACAAGCTGGGGATATGCATTTACATATCTTGCAGGTTCAATGTCTGAGTCTTATAGCGGTTTTAAACTACAAGAAAAAAGTTTAGAGTTTTTAAAAAAACAAGATATTAAAGATAAAAATTATCCATGGGAATTTATAGTATTCGCTTTAAAAGAAAGTTTTAGTATAAACGGCAAAAGAATATTACATCCTGCCTCCAAACTTAGAAAAAAAGGGACATCAGTATTAAATTGGAGAATATTACACATATATAATAAGATTCAATTTGAAAAAACAAATTTCTTTGATGAAATTTACCTAAGATTGCTTATTAAGACTCATCAAAGAAAAAATGGTTTATTAATGGATGAGTACCTTACGAGGTCACTGCAGTATCATAATTTTTCCCTTTTTTTGCTTTTAAAAATTTATGAAAAAAAAGGAAATTATAAATGGATAAGGAATAAAATCATCTTAGCTACAGAATATTCACTTAAACATATTTTTTCTGATGGAACCTCCCAATATATTGGCAGAGGCCAAGAACAAATATTTGGATATGGATCCTTAATTGCTGCTTTAAAGATATTTCAAGAAATTTTCAAAAAAGATCTTGATAGTTCAATACATAAACTTGTAAATAAAGTCCTCAAATTTCAAAAAGAAGATGGATTTATCCCCCTAGTTTTAAGATCAAATAATCCTGAAAATGATAAAGAAAGTTTTTCTAATTCTTCAAAACCTAGTGGTTGGTATAGTTACAATTCATCCTTTGATTATTTACCTTTTCTTTCTTATTGTCTTTTGATTAAAACATGAATGAAATAAAAAAAATAAAAAATCATCAGGGAATTGAAGGTTTTTGGGCAGTTCCTACATCAGGTTTTGGGCATTTATGCGATGAACAACCATTGCCATATTTGAGGAGAAAAGATCAAGATCTTACTCCAAGATTAGGAGGTGAAATAAATGCCAATAATTACTCAGAAAGAATTATCCCTTTGCCTTATGGGAAACTTTCAGGGAGTTGGCCCATAAAGCAAAAATTTTTCAATTTTACAAGAAGAAAAATAAATATTTATTGGAAAAATATTTTTAAATCTAGATGTAATAAAGAGAGGAACTTTTACTTTTATGATCAATTAAATTACAAAGGGATCAAAAATGGGTTTAAAGGAAAGTGTCCTCTTTTAACAATGCAAAGAGTATTTAAAATAGAGGAAAAAAGAATATTAGTAAAAGATATAATTAATTTCAAAGAAAATTTAGAGTTTAATTACTTTCACTTAAATCCATATATTTTTTTCAAAAGTAAAAAAGAGTGTGTAAAAATATCAACTAGCAATAACACAAATTATCAAGAGAGTTTTAAATCTTCAACTGGCGACGGAGTTTTTTCAAGTTACTTAATAAAAAACTGCAAGTTTAAAAAAAGCGAAATTATAAGATATAGTTATGAGTACAAATTTAATTTTGAAAAATAATAAAGATGGTAACTGTAGTAATTCCAAGTTATAAAAGACCTGAGAAATTAAATAAGCTTTTAAAAAGTATAATTGAACAAACAGTTTTGCCAAATGAGATCATAGTTGTAGATGACTGTTCAGATATGGATCTGGAATACAAAAATGTTATATATAAAAACAAAATTAATTTCAAGAAATTAAAGTACATAAAAAATGAATCTAACTTCGGAGCTCCAAAATCTAGAAATATAGGAATTAAAAATTCCTCATCAGAATGGATAGCTCTAACTGATGATGACGATATTTGGTTAAAGAATAAGCTTGAATTGCAAACAGATAAAAAATTTCTTAATAATGAAAAAATTGGAATAATTTCATGTTGGTCTTTTAATGAGAAAGATAATAATAGGAAAATTTTTAATTACTTTCCAAAATCTTATTATCCAATTAAAAATATATTAGAAACAAATTTCATTCCTTCTCCTTCTCCTATAATTAGGAAACAAGCTTTAATAAAAGCGGGATTATTTGATGAAAGGTTATATTCTTGCCAAGATTGGGATATGTGGGTAAGAGTTTTTAATTTAAATTACGATTATGTAATTATTAAAAAACCTCTTGTTGTTCACTTCGATGATAATTTAGATTCTATAGGACAATCAAAATTAGCTAGAGTTGGGTATCGTCAATTTCTAATAAAACATTATGTGCTTATTTTAAAAAAAACCTCCTTTTTAAATTGGATCAAAAAAATTATTACTTTTTTTTCAACATATTTCTAAGCGATGAAAGTCATAATAATAACAAATATGATTCCGCCTTATAGAGATCCCTTTTTTGAAGAAATTGCTAAGAATGAGCTAATTAATAAATTGTCAGTCTTTACTTATAAAGAAAATGAGCCCAACAGAAAATGGGTAGATAAAAAAAATTATTACTATGAAGTTAAAAAGTTTCAAGGAGTTTCAATAATTATTGGTAATAAGTTAAATCCTTATAAAATTCTCCATTTATATCCCAGTATGATTTTGAATATTATGCTAGAAAAACCTGATCATATAATCCTTGGTGATATTTCATTAACCACCTATCTTATTTTGTCAATAGTTAAATTAATTGGTATAAAAACAACACTATGGTATGAGGATTCAAGAGAGATCCAAGAAGTCAACAAAATTTCTAAATATATAAAATCTTTTTTTTATAAGTTCATAAATAATTATATTACACCTTCCTCATCAAGTAAAAAACAACTAGTCAATATGGGTATTAAAAGTCCGAGAATAGAAATCATACCCAATGCAGTAGAAAATTCCAAATTCTTGAAACTTTACAAAAAAAATAAGTTAAATAAAATTAAACTAAAAAAAACATATAAAATCGAAAGCAACATTTTTTGTTTTACATATATTGGGCAACTTATTAAAAGAAAAAGAATTTTAGAAACAATAAATCTATTAACTAAAACTGCAAAAAAAAATAATATAAAAATTTTATTTATTATCGCTGGACAAGGTGACCTAAGCAAAGAAATTAATGAGTTATTAATAAAAAACAAGTTTCTAGATTACAAAATTTTCCCATATCTAAATGAGACAAAATTATCAGAAATTTATACAATTTCAGATTCTTTAATTCTCTTATCTAGAAATGAGCCATGGGGGATGGTAATAAATGAAGCAATGATTCATAATTTGGCTTTTTTAACAACCGATAAAGTAGAGGCCGCTAATTACTATAAATCTGAATATAAAAAATCCACAGTTTTAAATTATAAAGATATTACTGAAGAAACTATTTACCAACATATGAAATTATCAAAGAAAAGATTTACAAAATTAACTAAACCTATTGATCCTAAAGGTATGGCAGATAAATTTATAGAGAAAATAAAATGAAAAAATTCTTTCCTGAGATATTACTTTTTATAATTTTATTAATAAATATACTCTTTGAACAGATTGATCCTCTATTTAGCTATTCTTTGCTTTGCGTATATTTCTTTATAAATTTTACTTCAAAAATTTACAGCCCATATTTATATATTATGCCAGGGTCAATATATCTATACCCTCTACTTTATAGATTTTCATCAGATAATATTTATGAATTTAAAGAACTTATTATATTTTTTATTATTGGAACTTTATTTTTTTCAACAATATATAAGTATGCGAGTAAATTAGAATTAAAAATAAAAAATTTTAAAAAAATTAATTATAAGAATTTAGACAATATTTTATTGATTTTTTATATTATTTTTGCTGCCCAAAGATTAACGAGGACCAGTTTATATCCAGATATAATAAAAGGCCTTTCATTTATATCAATTGAATTTATAACAGCCTCAATTTATGGAGCCCTTATTGCAATATCAAAAAAAAATTTATTTGAGAGTTATATAAAATCCATCCCTTATCTAATTATTTTAATTTTAAGTAATATCTATACTAATGATAACGTTAGCAGAATATACGTATTATTTTATATAGTTTTAATCTTTGCAATTACTATAACTTCAAAA
>MDSZ01099789.1_pt1 | contig 13414 bp, 1 predicted proteins | sample 811201 | NCBI WGS metagenome assembly MDSZ01 (sample SAMN05326647, study PRJNA326480) | marine metagenome | isolation source: seawater | place: Indian Ocean: North | collected 2010
ATTACTGTACAGTAATAAGTCTGGACTTTGTCGCCGAGAAACAGCAAAAATGGTCAATCACGCTTGAATCATAAGGAGGCCCCGTAGCGCGGAATGTCCACCATGTCGAAGGCTTCTCGTTCGCGCAGCTCACTCTCATCCGAGCTCGGCACAGTTCTTCCCTTGATGATCATCACGAGCGCACACATGGCGAACACGACGATGACGAGATTGGACAGAATCAAGTTTGTGGACGCCTGCGTCGCAGACACACTCGAAGTGAGACGTCGATGACGCATCAGCCCAAGTCCGACAGCAAAAGAGGTGGACGCGTCGTCGCATTCGTTCAGCGTCCCATCCGAGTTACGAATCGTTGTAAACTTGCGAATAAAAGGAGACGCTTCGCGACCAGAGCGATCTTTCACGCCTTCAACGCGCACGGTGTAAACTCCGGATTCCACGTCTTCAGGATATTTCATGATCCATTGTCCCGTTCCGCCGACGTTCAAGCACGTCAGCGTAAAGTTGGTTGATTCGATGTCTGTACTCACGGCTCGGCACGAGAGATCAAAACTCTTCGTGATGGTGACTCGCTGCGAGCGACAGTCGATATTCTTAGAGTATACCCCCCACATGGTATTGGCTGACACATCGGCGAAATTACCCAAACCGACGAGCGGGGTCAAGTCATCTTTCGATGCTTTCAAAATGTCACAGTCATCCACGACATCACCCACGACGTAGCTTATCGTCAAATCGCCGACGAAAGGGTTACCGGCTTTGTCACGTATGCCTCTGACGGTGACTCTGTATAATCCAGGATTCGGAGCACCCTCATTGTTGGGATATTGCATCATCCACTTTCCTTGGACACCAGTGTTGATGCAGGTTTGTTCGTAATACTCACGAATGACAGCTGCGCCAACTTTGCCATTGCCCACGATGGCGACACAGGATTCATCGTGAGTTTGCACCACGTCGAAAGTCGGTGGATCTGCGCAATCGATTTCCTCCGCGTACACGACGGTGACGGTGCGCGCCGCGGGTGACGACACGTGTTGCTCGACGAGTGGGTTTTTCGTGTCCGTGAAGAGTAATAGCGTCTTATCGCCGACGTACTCATGCACCTCAGTCGCGGCGAAAGCGTTACCGCCCGAGCAAAAGTTTTTAACGCGAACCTCGTACGCGCCGTCCTTGTATCCACTGAGTAATTTGTCGTATTTGTTGTTAAGATCCCAGTCCCACGTGCATCCATCCTGTCGAGAATGTTGGCAGATGAGATTTTTCTTGTACGAGTCGCTTTTGTATTTGACATCATCCTCCTTTGCAGTTATCCATTCACCACCCGAAAGCGGTCTATACTGCACGACAACCTTTTCGAGTCTGGTGCTGCTGTCCCACAAGTTTCCAGAATCAGGATTCACCACCACCAAACGAAGCGGCGGCGCCGTCGAGTTTGCGCGCGTGATTTCACTGTCAATGACGGTGGATTTAGAAAACGTCACGCTCGGACACTTGGATTCCCACCGCATCTTTTGAAGTTGAGCCTTAACGGCGATTGGATCGCGATACAGACCAGCTCCATCATTTGAGATTTGAATTTCGCACAGGGATCCAATTTCAATTTGAATGTATTCAATGATCGGATGCGAGGTTTCCGTTGGCTTGAAACCCAAGTTGAACACAGTCTTGTGAACGGTTCGTTGCGACTCAAGAGCATCGCCGACGACATGCTTCAAGGGAAGCCATTCAGCCACAGGTACCAGCTTCTTGCCGTTCACAGTAATTTCGACATCCTGTAACGGCGTCATGGCCGATTTACTGACGCTTTCAACTTCAGCGACGACAACTTGTATAATACTCACGGCAGTCGCGTCACTGCTCTTGGCTGCTTCCTGAACTTTCGCGATGACACTGTCGATAGATGGGGATGCCGACGCTACGGAATTCGCAGCAGTGCTCGCGATAACTTGGGCGACATATTCTGCCGAAGCTGATTCATCATGCTTGATGACATTCAGCGCTGCGCGCACCAGCGCTCGCAACGACTCCGAGTGTCCATCGACGATACGTAAATACAGCGGCCTGGCTTCTCTGTATGGAGACTCATTCTGAATGATTATTTCGTGAACAGCACGCTCTCCTGGATTCAGTGGAAGCGTACCAAAGGATTGTGGGCGAGAGCTTTCAATTATATTCCTCGATTCGCGCCACATTGTTGTCAATTCGCCGGGACACATGGACCTACCACCCATTGTCATGAAGAGCGGCGTGCCGAATCGCGCATCGGTTCCAACTTTCAGAACAAATTTATCGCCATAATCTGGATCTGCGAGAGAATACACCGTCGTCATCGTTCCGTACTTGTTCCACGCAAAGATACGATCGGTGGACAGCGTTCTGGCGATGTCTCTCGCTCGAATAAATTCGATGGTGGGTATTGGTGAGCCCGTGAACTTCATATTGTTTGTGTTTTCAGCGCTTGCATCAAAGTCAAGCGAGTACGCGAATGTATCACGGTTGATAGATTCCTTTGCGTTGAAAGAGAATTCCAATACATGTCCACCACCTCCAAAAGTTAAGTATATCGACTCCTCTTCTCCACCACTCGCGACAGCGTTCTTTTGAAGCATTCCAGTAGGACCAGGGGTCCCAGTAAGAGACGCCATTAAACGAGAAGGGTCCGTGGCGCGAAGGTCGCCGGTCTCACCCATGGCGTTCAGTGGTCCTCCGTACAACACATCGTGCGGTGCGGCGTCGAATTCTCCACTGGTTTCGCATAGTACACCGTCGCACTTCTTGACCTGCTCATCAAGATCACGAGCCGCGACGTCGTTCATCCCAAAAGAGTACATTCCAATGTCTGTTTGGTCATTTACCACTTCATCGAATGACCATGCACCTTTTGACGAACGTGGGTACGCAATCGAAGCAAAAGATGCTGAATTTTCGAGGAATGTGGCTAGTCTCGGAATTTCCAGTGCTGCACTGAGGAATAAAGCAGGAATGTGAGGTTTTGCACGAAGCATGCCGATATCACCCATATTGATGAGGGATTGTTCATACCATATTTTACTCAGCTCCCGTGCAACGCTCAGAATCGATGGATCACGCTTGGAATCACGCTTTTGTAACGCGGATGACATTCGCTGTTCAAAGAGAGAACGTGAATCGATGTATGGTTCATTGATGCGATCGTATGCTTTGTAGTTCTTTTCATAACTCGCACCCTTTGGCATCCAGTAAACTTCGGGTGAGGACCAAAGCAACGTTCGCTTCCACGTATGGATTCGTCCCAGTATGTAGCTTGCCCAATGTTGATTCATTTCTGAATTCGTGCACGGAGATGACGCGCACTCATATCGCATACCCGATCCATCCTTAACGATTTTATCTGACGGTGTCTTTGCCTTATTTTCGCCAGACTTGGCGACAGTGTACAGAAAGTAGAGATTCGGCAGCACTTGAGAGTCAATGGAAAAGACGTTGAACACGTAAGAGGTTGGTCGACGCGGTAACCAGGTGATACCAACCCCGGTAGCTAAGCAGTCGTTAGCAGTACTCACGTCAAGCGTGTCTGATACCTTGTACACGAGTTCGATACCACCACCCAAAATGACGTCGCCCGGGCGTCCAGGTGTGCCTTCGTCGTCGCTACTCCGGATGTGCCGATCCATCGTGACTGTTGTTTCCCAAACTTCTTTGGACGTCGCCTTCGCGGTGAAGTGTGGTCCAGACTCTTTGTGTCCGAAATGTTTCTCCGTCTGTAACTCGAGAACGCTCGATTTTGTAGCAGCCTCTGCGGTGTAACCCGCGTTGAAGCCAAGATCAAACGTCGTTTGACCTGCGAAACCGAGGTCGAGAGCGATCGTTCTGCCAACTTTCACCGAGCGAGCTGAAGCGATTTCCCACTGAATCGTAATCTCAGATCCAGATTGCAGCTCGGCTACAGAATTACCACCTGGAGGATCGTGCACCACTGTGTAAACCAGTCCATCAATGGGCACTGTAGCCCACAAGGTATCATCTCCCATGTCAAATCCTCCTCGTGGCTTGGAGCCCAATGGGATAAGTACTCGTGTCATCGTTGCTTGCAGCGATCGCCCGAGACCACCATCCAAGGGTGTATCGTCGCGTGTCACAGTGATCGTGACTTCTCGTCGATACGGATTTGCAAGGTTTGGATGCCCGGCGGCGATGACCATTTGAGTAGTTTCCTCATTCGTATCTTCTTCCGTCGGAAAGATGAGTTTGCCGACGTCAGTCGTTGATATATTTACTTCGAAATCACACAAAGGCCCCCCCCCGCGATTCGGATGACACACGTTATCTTCTTCATTTGTGACAGTTTGTCGAATGGAAAATATCGTGCTGCCCGTGCGATTTTGAGTATTTGGAAACTTTATACATTCTGTCAATGCAGCCAGTGTATCATTCGGAGCGAGATCGTGAAGTTCAAACACCTTCACCTTTAACGATTTGTCGGCGTCGACGCTGATTGTGTCGTGATCAGAGGAACCCAGTAAATGCTTCTCTGTCAACTTTCCAGAAGTTAAATTGCCTACGCAAGTCTCTGTTCTGATGTTTTCATCAGTCCTGATTCGAGGAATGTCCATTATTCGTGCGCAGATATATCCGTGATACTTATACCTGATGGAATTCCACGCAAATTCATCTCGCATCAGCGCTAGTCTTTCGAGTGAGTTTCGATTCCGAAAAAATTGACGTATGTCGCCTGGCTCGACTTGACATCCATCCCAGTGATCTGGACATGCCTCGTTGGGACACGCTTTTTCGGAAACAGTACTGATGTCAGGACCATTCGCTAGCGTGATGGAGTAATCCATTGCCGCGAATTTCCACACGCGGGCGTTGTCGCCGACATGCTGGCCTTCCGGAAGGATATCCTCAACCAGAAGTCTGCGCCATCGTGCGTTAATGTCGGTTTCGGAAACGATGATGGGTTTATGACAGCCGTTGACGGGCGTTACTCTGAACTTGACATCTTCGCCAGTGTACCTGTCTTCGCATTCTCCCGCATACAAACCAAGATCAATATTTCCGCGCGTAATATCTGTAAAGTATAAAAAGTTGCCATCGCCAACACGAGCGAGCGTGTGGGTCGTCTTGACACACGCCTGCTGTCCTCCTTCAAAATTATAGCCGGGTGACGTCGCATTTTCAGGCTGCATTCCGGCGTAGCAAATGGTGTGTCCTTCATAAAAGGCTTCAATTCTGAATGTCTTGCCACGCGTTAAAGCCATCTCAAAAGAACCATCTTCTTCCGTCAAGTATACATCGGGCTCTCCGTCTTCTTCTACGTCATAGACGCGAATCATGGCTTCAAATAATCCACAGCTTTGACTGCCGCCCGTCAGATGCTGCGGGAAAAGAACAGCGCCTTTGACCACCGCAGCGGTGTCGTCTGTAAATGTTTTTTCTCCAATGCGCTTGTGTTCAAGTTGGAGTCGATTTACTTCTACACGCGCAAAGTTTGAAAAAGAATTCCCGAGGTCTTTATCCATCACGTGAATTTCATCTTCCTTGGATGAACCCGAAGAAGCATTTTCAGGCTTTGGAACCTTGTCAAACACGTGTACAATATCCGGCAGCCATAAATCTGAACTGATGCCAAAATTGGAGTGCATAGTGCCGAGCAACTTGGCGACATCCTCACTGGTACTCTGCTTTCGCCGCGCGGAATTGAGATCAAGAAGCCATTGCTTCCTAGCCATGGATGAGAGCACCATGGGCATGACGAGCGTGTCCTCCTCTTTGCCGAGCACAACCATCTCCTGTTGGTGAGAGCAGTCGACATGAGCCGTCGGCTCCATGCCTCCTTTCACAAGAGTCTCGTAATAATTTCGCCATTCAGAAGTATTGTACGGCACAGTTTTATTGTGTCGAAGTAGAATCGCATTCTCACAACTCGCCGAACAGCTCTTGAACTTTGAAGATTTGATGCCCGCAAAGCCGTTCGTCGCCGACGTCGAAACCTTTTCAACTCCGAGCCATCCCAATCTGTCATAAATGGATGGCGTGATGTCACAGCTTACACTCGTCATGCTTGGCCACAACCGATTGGCTTGGTCAACGACGATCGAGCATTGACCACTGTTCTTTATCACGCGAAACTTTATCACCGCGCAAACTTTGCGCGTGAACGTGAACCAGGAAGACCACTTATGCCTATACGAAACTCTCGCGCTCGCGATGTACGTAGAGTCTCCATTCTTGGAGGTTCCCAAGCTGTAAACAGTGGTCGTCGACGGCGTGCCAATACGATTTCCCCAGAACGTTATCTCTACAGGCTCCTTCTCCGAAGTCAATTCGCACGCGCCAAGCGACGCAGAGGGACCGTCGTAAGATTGGGCGTCACCCACGCAGGCGCTAGATTCGCCTCTGACTGTTTTGGAAACCTTGAAGTCGTAGCGATGTTTTATCGAGCGGCTAGGGTAGACGATGATTGGATCAACGTACAGCTCGTGGGTGTGCATTTTGTAAGACGCATGCTGGAACTCAATCTCACTCAAAACACCGTCTCCGTCGTTGTCAATATACTCCCACATGTCATCCATCACGATGGCGTGCCCAAAATTAGGGAACCCTGTTATATTTTCGATGAAATCCTCGAATTCCATGCGCGTAATGTTTGGAATTGCCGCGTCCGAGTTGCGTCGATCTACATCCGCGGATGTAAACTGATGCAACGGCGGCGGTGAAGGCGGCGGCGGCGGCGGCGGTGAAGGCGGCGGCGGCGGCGAAGGTGGCGGCGGCGGTGATGGAGGCGGTGATGGAATACGTTCAATCCAAAGAACGTCACTCAGTCTTCCGAAACGGACTTCAGCGTCTGCGTGAAGTGGATACTGAGGTGTTTCTTTACTGGTATACACTCGACGTCTATTCTTGAAGTACTCGATCGCGCCACCATCGTTGACAACGATTTGCAGCGTGTCTTTTGGTGAACAACTAGCCGAAAACTGAGGCGAACGCCATTTGCGCGTTCCATTTTCTTTGACAAATAGAGAACCGTACGCGCAACACATGGCGAAATCGATATTAGAACTATCGATCGTCTCACGATTCGTAGAGCTCGTCAGACCTACGCAAGTGTCGCCCATTGAATAAGTCCCATGCGCCAAAGTTGCAGATATCCCTCGAGTGACATCTGAGGACGAATGGATCGCCCGCGCGCTCACTGCGGCACCCGAACTCCAACCGTTAGACGAAACTCCACCCGATGAGGTTGTATCGATTTTCTTCTTCACCGTCCAATCGATGCTGTTACCATGGATAGCTTTCGCAGGGGGCGATGGTGGCGGCGGTGACGGCGGCGACGGCGGCGACGGCGGCGGCGGCGGCGACGGCGGCGGCGACGGTGGCGGCGACGGCGGCGGTGGTGGTGATGGCGGTGGCGACGGTGGCGGTGGCGATGGTGGCGGTGATGGCGGCGGTGAGGGAGTCGGCACTATCCAACGTATGTCAGCATCGCTTAACGCCACATTTTGTGAAATCGCTACCATTCGCACAAACAACGGGCTGTGAGCCCTTTCTGCGTACTCAACGGGTACTATGAGTTGAGCAGGTTCATGATACTCGTGCGGAACATGGCCCATGTGCGAAACGTCGCCATGTGCGCCCAGGGAAGACTTTTCATAAAACACAACACGCCCACTGCGTGTAAGTTTAATGATGTATGTTTTCGTCAGACACATGTTTGAACGATAGTCTCGATCGAATTCATTGAGGAAGTTGTCGTTGTAGGGTGGAGAATAAGTAGATGTCGGCGCGACATGCGACTGAGGATACTCATTCGTTTGCGCATCCTGAGACTGAGGATAATAGTTCAGTACTTGACTGCTTGGTGCCGGGCTCGTCGTTGGATACTCGTTTTGCGTCGGGCTCGTTTCAGGGTACGAACTCGTTGGATATTCACTCAGTAGTCGCCTCTGCGCTGCTGTGTATGAGAAATCATTCGCCGTGGAGATGGGTTGTGAAGATATGATGCCATTTGATTGGTAAACATCGTATAGATCCGTCATGTGATGGGAAGTTCTTGTCTCCATGGCAATCCGATAGTTATTTGAATTTGCGTAAGAGCGACCACCTGTAATTATGGCTGGTTCATAGCCTTTACCACGACAGTGAATGGCGAAATCGGTCGCTGCTTTGGAAAAGTTAGCTATATGCTCTGCGTAGCTCAAACCAACGACATATTCGCTATCATCGCAGGAGCATTCGACCCTGATACCCTCAACCACGTCCATAGCAGTAAAACGACCCGTGACATTAAACATTGATTGATTCGAGGACCCTCCCGCGTTCCAACCATCAGCAACTCCATCCTTCTTCATCAGAGTTGTGTTTTCCAGACGTAAATTCGTTAAACTCTGGAACTCAACTTTGGCTGCAGGAACGCCCGAATCGTAAGTGTTATCGTAAATAGCGTCCTCATATGGTGTGTTGGCGAACGGTGGGCTGTATCCATATTGATCCGAATACTGATGCGTTTCGCTGTCGTAGTAAGAGCTGCTGTAATCCGGGATTTCATGCCCAAGACGCGCCGCAAGCGAACTATTCTTTCGACGAAGTACGAGTAACACTCGCGTTGGTATGTTTAGCGAATCATCATCGCCACCTGAATCGCTCGTATCCAGGAGGGGAACATCAAATTCTTCACCAAAGACTTCTTCCTTATACGAACCGATTAGCATATTTGCCTTGACGGGAACATCATCAGAGCGATCGAGTACATCGATTGCATAGCGCCCATCGTCATCACTCATCGCTGTGAACGTGCATCTGCCACGCTGACCCACAACACGAATTTCCGTTATATTCACGTCGTCGCCTTCTTCGACGGCTGCCGTGACAAACTGACCGTGCAATGTCGTAAGCTTTGATCCCCGACAGGTGAAAAAGAAGCAATTCTTGAGCGGCTTTTCTATTAATTTGCACTCGTGACCGTGATTCACAGAGTATCCGGGATCGAATTCCCGCACGTAAGTTCTGACATTGTTCTCTCCGGTTGCGGTGCATACTTCGACCTCTTGTATTGAGCTCCAATAGACGAGGTTCACGCGCAAGTATTGTCCTCTCGCGACGCGAATCGAGTCCGGCTTCAAGTGTAAGCCATCTGTAGCTCGATGCGCCTGTTGACTTGCTGTGAGAGTGAGATTAGATGTGTGAACGACGGGCATGTGCAGAGCCAGATTGGAGTGATTTTGACCGCGATGCATCAAAAAAGTACCGTCGGGCTTCACAAAGTCTGCGCAAATGCGGACTCCGCCAACAGGAACAACCGACTTACCAGCCATCACTTCGCCCACAATTTGACCAATCCAAGGGGTTTTGAAATGACTGGTGAGCGACGTAAAGCTCACATCGACATCGTCCGTCTTTGTTTTGACTTTGTACTCCCATCGAGAGTTGGGCTGCTGACCAGCCTTTCGATCGAGATACGTAATCGACGAAAACATCGACGCACAACCGTTCAAACCACCGTCAACGAGTACAACTGTATCGAACGCGTTATCCCCACTTGGATCGTGTTTGCGTCGCAAAATTTCAAAAGATGATTCGTTCCAAGCCGTGTCACGAAATTCGAATGCGACTCCGGTGAGATCCATTTTGGCGCGCACTTCAATCGCCCCACCGTCGTAGTACAGGGCACCGGTGCAGGAATACGGCGCACGAGCGTCTCCTCCACTACTGTTGTGGACATCCAGCATGACACATACGACGCGACGTGAATTTGGCGTTGCGTGTGCTCGAGGTGCACACTGAGCACCCAAAGCTTCGCACTCATACGCGTCTATGAACGTGTTTTCCTTTACTCGGCCCGTGTATACGCGAAGATCGTCGAATTCTACTCGGGTTTCTTCAAAGAATTCGCGAGTGTGCATCAAATGCAATGTGTCTTGCAGTCTAGATTTCCACTCATCGTTATTGTTCGATACCTTGACTTCGCGCGGTTCGTCGTCACTGAACCTGTACATCGTGAGGCCATCTTTTGGGTTGAAAGAAAATCCAATTGACGTCCAGCGTCCAGACGCGCTACCCAATGGAATGAATTCTTCTAGTTCATTTCGTTCATCTGTCGCGTTGTTTACTTTTTCATGTTTGAACAAGAGAGAAAACTTCTCCTTGACCGTGCCCAATCGTAACTCGATGCTGTGCAGTGTACTACCAGATGTATTTGAAGTGAAGCGCATGAGAGGTCTGGAAGTTTGCACGAAATCATCGATCCCATAAGTCCTTGGAGAAATGAATATTTGCATCGATACGGCAAAATCATTATGGAACGGTTCTCCAGTGTACTTGTACGAATGGTAGGTACAACCTTGCGAGCAGCTGTTCATGCGTGCCCCGTGGCTGCCGCGATCAGAAGCCGTGAAGTCTCTCGGTTTGCCTCTGTACGTATCATCAATAGAGAGGGTCGGAACAACTTGTTGGCCATCCACCAGCGGCGATTCTGATGAAATCAACCTTGGGTTTGACACACCTGCGAACGTGAAATGCGCCACGAGAGATTGCTCTGCATCATGAAAAGAGCCAATAACAGGGCGAATATCTATCACGTTGTGCCTCATCCATACACCGCCCCTCACTGTCGCTGAGGATTCAAGGCTAGAAATCGATCCTCCGAGGAGCTTCCCTCTCCTGCTCGTTCCCAAACCCTCGAGTGCGTTTGGGCGCGTTTGGGCAGGGAATCGACTGTACAAAAGCCCGTCGATGTACACGCACGACCAATCGCCAAGTTGCATTAATCGAGGAAACGACCATGCAGTCTTCATAGATCCCGCCATCTCTCCACATTGCTTAGATCCCGTTTCGCGTCCTGGCTTACTCGTTGGATACGTCGCCTCCGTGAACGTCACGACGTCATCGGCATCGGATTGACAACCGCGAGGTTTGATGTTTGTCAACATAAAGTTTGAAAGTGTCAGGAACATTCCATCGCCACCCTCAGCGTCAATGATGTCCTTCCAATGATTCACTATTTGCGTGTCCATACTGTGCGCCTCAAGACCCATGAGGATTTCGTCGTGATCGAGTCGTCCATTTGATGGGTTGGAATCGAAAATACGGAACACAGCTTCCTTCGCGGAGTAAAGACTGCTCAAGCTCGAGCAGTCGGCGTTGTTGAATTCATCGGCGCCACTGAGAAGATAGGCCGCGAGCTCCGTTTTAGAATCTCGATTCAAGTTCATTTTCAAATCACACCCTTTAGATACGCTGAACTCGTGCAGCTTCTTCTTCACCTTGGTCGGCTTAGGAACAAGCGTGCGGTTCTTGAGTACAAAGTAGCACTCGTACTCGATGACGTAATCGCCTTGGACGATGACACCATTCTCATCCGTAACGGTCAAAGTTGCTGGAAAAAAGTCATTCCACTGCCTGCAAGGCATGTGATTACCGAAGGTGTTACACTCAGCACCGTTCTTTTGCACGGTGACTTCGCACCTAAGTCCGACGTGATGCTCGCTCACGTCCACCTCGGTGTGACTCTCAAAACAATCGTTTCGTGAATCGCATGAGGGATGCGAAACGAGAATGTGAAAGTCGTACGCATCTGCCACTCTCGGCACGGGATCGTTGATGGATACCGTCACGGGCTCAAACTGTCCCGGCGGCGGCGGCGACGGTGGTGGTGGCGGCGGCGGCGACGGTGGCGGCGGACATGGTGGCGCCCCACAGTTATTTCCAGGAGACTCATAACCGTTGGCATGCTCACACCCCCGTCCACCGTGCGCAGGATTGCGACGAATTTCGTATCGCTTCTTATACGTGCCTGGTCCGCACACTGGGCATCGGCCTCTGTCGACGTCGACCCATGACGCCAAACAGTGCACGGGGGCCGGCGGAGGCGAACCACCACCAGCATAAGCGACGCCTAAGAGCGACGCGAAAGCGCACAGAGCAAGCATAAGTACTGAAATCGACGCGCCATAAGCGAACCGGACGCACATCGTTGCCAAAGCACGACTTGTTTTAACCGTCAATAAAAATAATTCTTGCGTTTAGCGCTTCGCGACGTCCAACCAAGATTGCGACGGCAGCGCGCAGAAGCGCAGAATGCGGTGTGCACTTCGTTTATGACGTCCACGATGCTTCGGTGGCGTCAGCGCGCGCGACGACGGATGGAGGCGCCGCGTTGTGAAACTCAACACCCTTCCAACACCCAGGCCAGGCCGTGTGCGAACGGATGAGGATTCGACGCGTGAGAAGTGAGAAGAGAATTGTGTGCAAGCAGGAAAAACTAACAACGCAACATATTGCGTGCGCTTCCAATCGAACGCGACAATGGAAGTTGCAACTTGCTCGTCTCAAGAGTCATGCGCTCTCGATGGGCGCGTCGACGACGTCCATGTTCATGGTTCATGATTCAAGAGTCTGGGTCCATGTTTGATCTCCGCGCGGAGGGGTTCTCGATCACATTGTAGCCAATGGCAGGATACAATGTGCTCGATGCGGATTAGATGAAAAAAGATCGAAGATGATCGGCTTAAAGAAATTCTTAACAGATAATACCAGAAGCCAGGCATGGCCAACATGCACATCATTCCTCTCAAGCAGGACAAGTCACCAGCGTGTGGACCAGGATGGAAGGATGAAACGAACTATGAACAGAACACGCAACTCGTTGTCCCAGGCGAAATATATGGCGTCCTCACGGGACGGCCCAACAATATTCTCGTCGTCGACTGGGATTGCTACAGCGACAAGTGCGAGTTTCCAATCATCGAAGACTTTCTGGCATGGAAAGCCGGCGGTAGGGAAAGTGCCTACATTGTCAGAACACGTTCGGGCGGGTACCACACGTACTTCGCCTGGGACGAAGAACGATTCGGCGATTGGAAGGGGACGGTCGGGATCGAAGGGTTCATCGATATCCGCACGACGGACAATTACGTGGTCGGTCCGGATTCCCCAGGCTATGAGTTACTACGAGGCGATATAAAAAATTTGCCGCAAATGCCTAACGATTTGTTCAGTTTGCTCGACGGCAAAGTCGGTCATAAGGTCGAACGCGCGGGCACGGAGTGCAGCTATACGCAAGCCTCGGTCACTCCTTTGCTGGAGGACATGGGATTCACCGGTATACGCTGGCTCAGTGGAGCGACATCGTATGATTTTGAGTGTGACCAATGTCGCCCAAGCCGAGGCAGTCGGGTGGCACAATGTCCGTGCTGCGGGGGATTTCACGAAGGCAACGGAAGGGGCGGTGGGAATCACTTTTACGTCGCCGAGGTCGGTCTCGGCGTGTTGACCGTGAAAAACCATGGCAACTGTACGGCCAGACAGTTTCGCTTTGAAGTGGGGTGCCTGATTCACGGTATCACGCAGAAGGAACAAAACGAAATCAGGGCGGGTACGTCTGCTGGTTACATCGAAGTCCGTCGCGAGTTCGAGAAACACGTCGCGAAGATCA
>MDSZ01182080.1_pt1 | contig 13411 bp, 12 predicted proteins | sample 811201 | NCBI WGS metagenome assembly MDSZ01 (sample SAMN05326647, study PRJNA326480) | marine metagenome | isolation source: seawater | place: Indian Ocean: North | collected 2010
AAATCAAATTCAGTCTTTTCTTTTATCTTTAGGATCATATTCTTTAATATTATTTATATTTTTATTATTAATTAAAAAATTAAATATAAGTAAAAATAATTAAAAAAACTATTTTGGCATCCAGGTTTTATTCAATAAATACCAATCTATTGTTTTTTCTATACCTTTCTCCAAATTTGTTTCCGGTTTCCAACCTATTTCATTCTGAATTAATTTATTATTGATCGAATATCTATAATCATGCCCCGGCCTGTCATTTACAAAAGAAATCAAATCACTTGAATCCGAATTATTTCCAAGTTTTAAATCCATTTTTTTACATATCAATTTTATCAAATCAATATTTCTTATATCTTTGCCACCTCCAATACAATAATTTTTGCCTTTTTCAGAATTATTTATAACTTTAATTAGTGCCTCAATATGATCTTCAACATATAACCAATCTCTTCTTTGTTTCCCATCTCCATAAACTGGTATTTTCTTTTTATCTAAGATTTTTTTAATAGTCATTGGAATTAGTTTTTCTGTAAATTGCCATGGACCATAGTTATTGCTGCAATTAGTAACTATTGTTGGCAATTCGTATGTTTTAAACCAACTTCTTACTAAATGATCGCCTGCAGCTTTAGAGGCAGAATAAGGACTATTAGGTTTATATTGTGATTTTTCGGAAAAATGGCCTGAATCTTCCAAAGTTCCATATACTTCATCAGTACTAATATGTAGTAGTATAAATTTTTCTTTTTTATCACTGGAAAGACTAGTCCAATATTCTCTTGTGGCTTCAAGAAGATTGAATGTTCCCAAAATATTGCTTTGAATAAATTCAAAGGGAGTTTTTATTGATTTATCAACATGACTCTCTGCAGCAAAATGTATAATTAAATCAGGTTGTACCTTTTGAACTACATCTCTAATTTTATCAAAATCAATTAAATTAATCTGATAGAATTCATAGTTATTAGGAAAATTTTGTTCAAATTCCTGCAGAGAATATTTATTTGAACAGTAGCTAATCTTATCTATATTAAAAATCTTATTTTTTTTTGTTTTTATCACTTTACGGATAAAATTATTTCCAATAAATCCAGCTCCGCCTGTTACCAGAATATTTTTAAATTTTGTAAGTAATTCCTCAGTCATTATATTCCTTAAATGAAGTAAAAGAACTATGTAATCTTTTTTCACTATCAGATTCAGATAATATTTTTAATAAATATTCTCCATAACCACTATTAAAACATTTTTTTGCAAGGTTTCTCAATTGTCCCTCATTTATCCATCCGCTTCTCCAGGCAATCTCTTCAGGGCATGACGATTTTAATCCTTGCCTATGCTCAAGAGTTCTTATGAAGGATCCTGCTTCATGAAGAGAATCAAAAGTACCTGTATCAAGCCAAGCAGTGCCTCTTCCTAAAATTTTCACATTTAATTTATTTTCTTTCAAATAATATTGATTAATTGATGTTATTTCATATTCTTTCCTTTCAGAAATTTTTACTGATTTTGCCAAATTGACTACTAAATTATCATAAAAATATAATCCTGTTACAGCATAAATACTCTTAGGTTTTTTGGGTTTTTCTTCAATAGCTTTTGGATATCCTTCATTATTAAATTCAATAACTCCATATCTTTCTGGATCTTTAACAGCGTAAGCAAAAACTGTAGCACCATCAGGTTGTATATATGCCTCTTTTAATTGAGGGATCAACTGATTTCCATGATATAAATTATCTCCTAAAATCAAAGCGACATTAGATTTTCCAATAAAATCCTCTCCAATTACAAACGCTTGCGCAACGCCATTAGGCTCATCTTGGGTTTCATAATGAATATCAATCCCCCATTGTTTACCATTACCCAACAAAAATTCAAAAAGATTCTTATCTCTAGGAGTTGTAATAATCAAAAATTCTCTAATCCCAGCCATCATTAAGGTACTTAAAGGGTAATAAATCATTGGTTTATCGTATACAGGCATTAATTGCTTACTTATTACATTAGTAATGGGCACAAGTCTTTTTCCTTTTCCTCCAGCCAAAATAATTCCTTTTCTCACATTAAGTATTTCAAATTCCAAATTATTATTTTATTACAAAAGAGGCTTTTAATATTTATTAAGTCACTCAATTAATGAAAAATTATAAAAATTTAATTTAATCTCTTAAAAGTGGAGTGGCAAACTTCCCCCATTAATAGTTCATTAATATTTAATTCCCCTTTCTCGCATTTACTAATTATTGAAAATAAGGAATTTAATTTATCAAAATAGGGGTCTAAAATCTTCTCATTATGTTTTATAGATACATAAATACTATTACCTACCAGAAATCCCTCTTTAAGCATTTCTTGAGTAATAAAAGTTTTGTATTCTAAGTTCTTATCACTTAAAAAAGTATAATTTGCTAATGCTGGTATACCATTTTGTTTTATTTGAACTTTATTTTCAAAAGATATTTTTGCCCAATTACTTTTTATTTTTTTTCCTAAATTTGTTATATATTCATAGCTTTTAATTTTTTCCATTATTTCTAAAGTTTTTAAAGCTGCCGTAGGGCCTATTCGCTCTGTCCAAAACGTGCTACTTATGAATGTTTTTTGTACAGCATCCATTACATTATCAGTTCCGATAACAGCTGTAATAGCATATCCATTACCCAGAGCCTTACCAAACATTGCCATATCCGGATTAACTCCAAATTTTTTATGAATTCCACCAAGAGTTTCTCTGAAACCAGATGTACATTCATCAAAAATAAGAACTATATTTTTTTCATCACATATTTTTCTTATTTTTTCAAGAAATCCTTTTTCAGGTGCCTCATTACGCTGTACCTCCATTTTTATTGCCGCAAGATCATTATTTTCTACAATTTTTTCTAATTGAGATAGATTATTAAAACTAAATGGGATAACGGATCCTTTTAAAGACTTTGGAACTCCATTAGGCTCTAAACCAGGGAGAAGATGTTCTTCTAACTGCCTTTCTCCTTGTAAATTTGTTGCAAGGTACCAATCATGCCAACCATGATAGCCACATATAGCTACCTTTTCCTTTCCAGTAGCCGCTCTTGCTATTCTTATTGCGATTGAATTAGCCTCACCTCCTGACCTTGCAAATCTAACTTTTGCAGCCCAATTATGCAAATGCACTAATTTTTCCGCCAAAAATACCTCTTCGGGACAATTTAGTGTTGATAAATTGCCTTTTGAAATGGTTTTTTTTACTGCATTATCAACTTTATTATTACCATACCCAAGGATATTAGTTCCTATTCCCATTATTGATAAATCTAATAATCTTCTATTATCTAGATCCCATACATAGCAACCTTTCGCTTTAGAAAAATAAGCAGGCCAATATTCTGGTAGAAATAATTCTGACCTTTTCGATAAAAGCATATTTCCGCCTGGAATAATATTTTTAGCTTTCCCCCATAGATCCTGACCTTTACCATGTAAAAAGTTTTGTTTTTTTATTAGAGAAAAATTAAAATTCATGAATTAAATAAAATGAATAATGTAATCCTGAAAATATTGTAAATTAAAATTAATTATCACTTATTTTAATTTATTAAACTAAAAATTATCATATTGATTATTTTTTATATAAAGCTAATTCATGATTAAGGCATCTGCAATAGTTCAAGCAAGAATAAATTCAACAAGATTTCCAAAGAAAATACTTAAACCTATTTATAAAAATCTTAATAGTCTTGACTTAATACAACTTAGACTGGGCAAATGCTTAAATCTCGAGCGTATCATCTTTGCAGTACCTGAAACTGATCTTGAATTAATTGAATATTTAGAAAATAAAAATTATGAATATTTCACTGGAAGTGAGAAAGACGTAAGAGATAGATATTTAAAAACTGCAGAATTCTATTCAATTGAAAATATTGTAAGAATTACCTCAGATTGTCCTTTAGTTGATCCAAGCCTAGTGGACAAATGCATAATGAAATTTGAGAAATACCAATATGTTTCAAACAACACCCCGCCAACAAAAAGTGATTATGCGAATGGAAGTGATGTTGAAGTTTTAAGTAAATCATCATTGTATAATTCTGCAAAAAACTTTTTAAATAATAAAGATAAAGAACATGTTACCTTCCCTTTTTGGGATGGCCGGATGAATCTAAAAAAATATAGGCTTAACAAAAATTCTTCAGATAAAAAAATAAGGATAACTTTAGATTATGAAGAGGATTTAATTGTTTTGCAAAAATTATTGAATTATTCTCAAGATATTTTTATTAACTATGATGATATAATTTCAACATATAAATTATTGGAATTAGAAAAAATTAATGGGGGGTTCCAATATGACGCAGGGTGGAAATAATAGAAAACTTTTAACAATTGGAGGGTCTGGTAAATTAGGTAAATATTGCATAGAGAAATGGATAACAGAAGAAATAGTAGATAAAGTCTGGAATTTTGATTTACATAAACTTCAAAACAACAAAGTCCTAAATTTTACAGAAAATATACTTGAAGAAAATGGATATAAATTAATTACTTCAGTTTTAAGAGAAGAAAAACCCTTAAAAATAATTATATTTGCTGGCTATGATTTTCCTAGAAACAAAGATTGTGAAAATTTCTTTTCGCCATACTCAACTTCCAGAAATGAATCTTTAAAGTCGTGGGAAATAAATTGCATGTTACCCTTACATCTTCTTAAATGCATAGATGAAAATCCATATAAAAATATATCCATAACTTTTATAGGATCAATATATGGGAATAAACTCCCTAAAGATACTCTTTACTCAGATGATGGCTCGATATATAAACCAGTAGTTTATGGGATGTGTAAAAGTGCTTTGGAGTATTTAAACAAACAAGCATCTATAACTATGGCTAAAATCGAAGGCAACTGTAATTTATTACGATTTGGAGGAATCGATATAAATATAGATGATGCATTTAAAAAAAGATATTCAGGTTTATCTCCTTTAAAAAAGATGGTTAGCCTAGAGTCAGTTTATCAAGCATTATCTTTTGTGACTTTTAAAAATATTAAAGATTTAAATGGAGCAGTAATTGATCTTGATTCTGCTATGCGACATACTTGAGAGATTGTGATAGAAACTACTAAAAAAATTCAAAAAAATTTAAGAAAAGTTTTTATCATTGGAGCTGGCCCAGCAGGATTGGCCTGTTCATATTATCTTTCAAGATTTAATTATGAAATTCAAACTTTTGAACAAAATAAATCAGTAGGAGGTTTAGCCCGAAGTTGGGATTGGAATGGATTCAATTTAGATACAGGTCCTCATATTTTTCATACTCCCATAAAAGAAATTGAAAATGACTGGTTAGATTTATTTCAAGATATACTTGTCAAAAAAGAATTTTTTGCGTGTAATAGTAGATCTGATATCTTTTATGATTATCCTTTAAACCTTGAACAATTAAGTAACTTTGAAGAATTTAAAAAAGATGTAAAAAATCTTAAAAACAAAACAAAATTAACAGATTTAGCAAGTGCAAAAAGCTTTGAAGAATATGTTGAAAAATTAGTAGGTCAAAATTTATCAAAAGCCTTTTTCAAAGAGTATCCAGAGAAGCTTTGGGGAATAAAGACAAGCGAAATGAGTAGTGAATGGGCTCCAAAGAGGATAAGACTAGCCCAAAAAAAAGAAAAGTTTTTTGACGATGAATTTACCGCAATAGGTAAAAGAGGAACTGGGGAAGTTATGGAAAGATTAGGTTTTGAAGCAGAAAGAAATGGTTGTGAAATATTTACTGAGTGCAAAGTCTTAGGTTTATCACTTAAAAATTTAGACAATAAAATTACAATAGATAGTATTAAAACATCCCATCAAGGAGAAATAAAAGTTGAAGATAATGATTTAGTCATAATTACTATACCAATAACAAAAGCGCTCAACTTAATAGGCCAATCCATTGATTTAAAATTCAGAGGTACATTATCTCTCTACTTGGAAATTGACAAAGAAATAGGTATTATTCCTGATGGATATGATTGGTTATATTTTCAGAATAAAGAAGAAATTGTAAATAGATTATGTAGTCCTACACAATGGTCAAAAGATATAGATAAGAAAGGTTTGGGTAGGAAATTATTAGCGGCAGAAATAAGTGTAGACCACAATATTAAACCAAAGGAAATTAAAGAAAAAGTTAAAGAGGGATTAAGTAATTTAGAAAAATTAATAAAAAACAAAAAAGGTAAAATTATTAATTGGACTTACAATTTAGAAAGATATGTTTATCCTGTTAAGACTTTAAACGCGAAAGAAAAAATAGCCAAAGCAAAAAAAATATTTGGAGAAATTAATAATGTTGAGATTCTAGGAACTGGAGCAAATTTTAACTATGGAGATATGCAAATAATGTTTTTAAAAGCGAAGGAACTTTCTAATGAGCTTAGTAAAGTCAAAGAAAATAGCTTGAGCAAGATTTCTTTTATCCAAAGATATCAAAAAAAGACTGAAGATAAAATCAACTATCCCAGAAGAGTTAAAATTATAGCTGAATTAGGTATAAATCATAATGGTTCTTCTGAAGAACTTTTTAATCTTATAAAAGAAGCTGCAAAATCTGGAAGTCAATACATCAAATTTCAACACTATAAAGATAAAGAAAGAATAAATAAGAATTCGATTGAAAATAAGTTAGTTGAAAAAGCTCAAGATTTTGAAGAGACAACTTTTGAAATTCTAGAAGAAGGAAGGCTCTCTTTAAATGAACTTTTGAAAGCGAAAGAAATCACAGAGGAATATGGATGTATCCCTATGACTACAGTTTTTGGAATACAAAGCTTAAACGAAGCATTAAGTCTAGGTTTTAGAAATATAAAAATTGCTTCAATGGATCTTAATAACTTTGCTCTTCATAAAAAAATTATTTCTTATGAGGATGAAATTGAAGATATTTTTATATCTACAGGAATGTCATCTATGTCGGAAATAATTTCTACTCTAAATATTTATAAGAAATCAAAAATCAAACCAATATTAATGGTATGTACTTCATCTTATCCAGCATCAGATGAAGAACTTAATTTATTGAATATTAAAACCTTTCAAAGAAAATTAAAAGATCATACAAAAAATATAGGTTATTCAGATCACAGTATAGGAAACACTGCATGTCTTGTAGCTGCTTCTTTAGGCGCCAATTTTTTAGAAGTACATTTTACAAATTCAAAAAAGGGGAGAGGTCCTGATCATATACTTTCAGCTACCCCAAAAGAATTATATGCCTTACGATTAGAAATAGATAGGATTCAGGATATGCTTGGAAGCTTATTAAAATTTCCAAGGGCTTCTGAATATGAGACATGGAGATTACAAAAAAAAGGATTATATGCAAAACATAATATTTTAAAAGGAGAGGATCTAAACCTAGATAAACTGCAAGTAAAAAGTCCACCTTATGGAATTCTTATACCAGAAATAATTAATAATAATTTTGTTGCCAAAAGTGATATTAAAGCAAATGAAATAATTTCATACAATAATTCAAAAATAAAGAAAGATTCTTTAATAAATAATGATATTTTTTCAGCAATCAATAATGCTAAACAAATAGTTTTAGAAAAAGGTACAAAGCTAATAATTTTATTTATAAATACAAAAAACTTATCAGATAAAAAATCTTTTGTTGGTGGTTTTAGAGAAAGCAATGAATTCTTACTTGTTAATTTAGTAAATCTTAAGTTAGATGAAATATTAAATATCAAAAATTATATTGAAAATGATGCTGATTATATTTTTCTTGACTCAGAAAAAAATGCTCCTCAAGATAATATAAAATTAAACTCCACTTATATAAACTTTTTAAGTAAATCGAACGAACAAAGTTCAAAAAAAAATAAAACCTATAAACCCCTCAAGAATTACTTCAGACGCAGCTATTAACCTTATAGAAAATCAATTAAGAAGAAAATTTACTATTGGAATTATTGGATTAGGAGCGATTGGTTTTCGAATAGCCAAAGAACTATTTGATCAAGGCATAAAAATAAATATTTATTCAAGAAATATAGAAGTCACATCAAAAAAAATTGATTCTTTAAATCTTTTCAATAAGAATCCAAAAACAAATCAAATTAAATTATTAGAAAATAATAGCCAGGTATGCGAAAGTTCAGACTTAATTTTTACTTGTAGTGCAAAAGAAAATATATTAACTGAAAAAGATTTAAAAACAATAAATAAAAAACCACAAGAAATAATAGATATTGGTAAAAATAATTTAACTCTAAACGCCATTGATTATTGTAATAGAAATAATATAAAGATTTCTAGATTAGATATTGGGAATCAATTAATCAAAGAAATTAATTCTTTTCTAAAAGATTTAAAAACAAATAAAATTATTCCAAAAAGGAGCGAAATAAATAATAAAGTTTTTGTATCAGGAGGATATATGGGCCAACCAGGAGATTATGTAGTGGATGATGCAGATAATCCATCCATAATATTTGGAATAATCAATTCAGAAGGAAGATTAATAAAATAAAAAACATTGCAAAATATAATCCAAAAGTAGGTTTTTATTGTGAGTCAAATAATTTTATTTTCTTAAAAATTTTTAGAGTTTAAGTTATAATTTAATTAATTTTTAAATCTTGATGAAATTCATAAGTCTAAAAGGTATCTCAGAAAATAATGGGTCTAAAATAATTGATGAAATTTTAAATATTATATTGGGTAATAATAAAGACCTTGAAAATTTAAAAATAGTGGCTGATGTAGATGAAAATTTACACTTTTCAAGGATTTTGGAAATTTTTATAAAACGTTTAAATAATAAAAATTATCCAATTTCAGCATATACCCCTAAAAGATTATCAATTGCTCTAGAAAAATATAAAAAAGATTTAAAAAAAAGAAATTTAATGGAAGAATTATTGTCTAGATTTTATTACGATCTTTGCATATCTGGTGAAAAAATAATCTTAGATTATCCTCCACTTTTGCAAATAGAAATAGCCTCAAGATGCAACTATAGATGTGTTTTTTGTTATCAATCTGATAATACATTTTCGGATCCTAAATCTAAATATATGGGATTTATGGATTTTAACCTTTTCAAAGATTTGATTGATGAAATAGAGGGAAATATTCCATATATTACTTTTGCTTCAAGAGGAGAGCCTACTCTTCATCCACAATTTTTAGATATTCTAGAATATTGTCGAGATAAATTTAAGGATATAAAAATTAACACTAATGCATCTACACTAAATAGAAAGAAAATAGAAAAAATACTTGATATTTGTGATACCCTAGTTTTTTCTATAGACTCTCCAGATCCAAAAATATATCCAAAAATAAGAGTCAATGGTAACCTTGAGAAAGTAATAAAAAATATTAATTTATTTAATCGTATAAGATCCAATCATCCTAGAAATAAAGATATAGTAACTAGAGCTTCAGGAGTTCTTTTTAATAAAGAAATCCAATCAGAGGAGGATTATGAAAATTTATTTAAACCGCTTTTTGACCAAACCGCATTTGTAGAATATGACCCATGGGAAAAGATGTATACTTTACCAGTAAATAATATAACTAAACCTTGCTCACAGCCATTTCATAGATTTTTTGTATGGTTTGATGGCTCATATAATTGTTGTGACATGGACTATAAATCAACATTATCTGAAGGAGCAATAAGGTTTTCAAAAGAATACTCTTTAAAAGAGGCTTGGAATTCTAAAATCATGAATAATATAAGAGATCTGCATCATTCAGGTAAAAGAAATCAGATTGAACCATGTAAAAGATGTCCTCTTAGTGCATGATATGAATATTGGTGTTATAGGCTACAGAAGGCATGCTTTAAACCATATCAATTATGCTTCTAAAACTTTTGGTTTTGAGAATATAAAGATATTTCATCCTTATAAAAAGATAAAAGGTTTAACAAATGAATTTCAAAGTTTATTAAATTGCGATTGCATAATTATTTCGTCACCAACTAATACCCATCTTTTCTATATAAAAAAACTAATTTCAAATAATTATAAGGGATACATATATTTAGAAAAACCTGGATTTTCTTCATTAGAAGAATCATTCGAACTTGAAAAATTACAGTTAGAAAATAATTTAAATATAACTATTGGTTATCACTATCCATATGAAAAAAAAATTAAGAGAATTTTAGAAATTCTTGATGAACAAAATACAGGTGAAATAATATCACTAGACATCAAAATAGCAAAAGGAATTTCTTATTCAAAATGGTTTAAAGAAGATTGGCGAAATAAAGATAAATTAGCTATAGCTCATACAGTCCTTTCACATGCTATTAGTATTTTCTATTTTTTAACTAACTCTAATGATGATAAGCAAATCAAAACTAAGGTTTTTTACAATCACAAAAATAAGACTTTTGATAATTCTTTAGCAATTTCTTCAGATAAAAAACCACTTCTTAAAGCAATTGCTTCTTGGGGTTCTCCACTTATAGATGACAGATTAGATATCATAACAACAAATAGTTTAATTTCACTTGAAAATAATATATTGACTGTTAGAGCACCAAGAGAAACATTTAATAGTGAAGGGTTATTCTCTACACCTAATATTTCATTATCAGAAAAATTTCAAACAAAAGGTATAGAACCATCATTAGAATCCTTTTTTGAAGCATGTAATAAAAAAAGTCTTTTTAACAAAAATATTTTTAAACAATCCCTTTCAATTGGTAGATTATGTTTTTCATCAGAAATAGTTTATTAATAAGCACAAAAAAAATATTTTTAAAATTAATCAACACAATTAAAAAAGAATGAAAAAAACAATTAAAAAAGAATGAAAAAAAATTTTTTACATATAGGAATACTTGGTGCAATGCCGGAGGAAGTCTCTTCAATACTTAGGAAATTAAAAAATGTCACAAAGAATAATTTTGGAGACTTTGAATGTTTTACTGGTGAATGGATTAATAAATCAAAAGTTAATAATAAAGTTTTGATTTCTTTAGGATGGAGCGGTTGGGGCAAAGTTAGTGCGGCAAGAGCTGCAATGAGATTAATTACTTTACAGATTAATGACTACCCAAAAGTTCAATCGATTATATTTTGTGGTGTTGCAGGTGCAGCTTCAAAATTATTAAATCAATGGGATATTTTAATACCCTATGAATTAGTACAGCATGATATGGATGCGACACCAATTTATGAAGAATATATCATTCCTGCTCTTAACGAATCAAGATTAAAAGCTAATTTTGATTTAGTAAAATGGTCTACAAAAATTATTAAAAAAGCGAAAAAAGAGGGGATAATTAATGAATTTGGAAAAGTTTATAATGAACTAGTTGCGACTGGGGATAATTTCATATCAGATAAAGAAAAAATTAGAGAACTCCAAATTAAATTGCCTGAATTATACGCAGTAGAGATGGAAGGTGCCGCAGTTGCTCAAGTTGCTAATCAAGAAAATATTCCCTGTTTAATAATAAGGATTATTTCTGATAAGGCGGACGGTTCAGCTCAAGAAAATTTTGAAGATTTTTTAAAAATATACCAAGAATCTTCATGGAAATTAATAGAAATTTTAATATCAGATTGTAAAAATTGGCCTTTATAAATTTCTTATAATTTGAGTAATGAATCTATGGGGAATTTAATTTTATCTCTTCCAAAAAGCTTCTCAAGTTCTATCACTACTGATAATCCTAATATATTTTTTTTCTCTCTATGTAGAATTTCTCCAACACAATTAACTGTTCCTCCAGTAGCAAGAAGATCATCCACAATAACAAAATTATTAAATTTATCTATTGCACTTTTTTGTATCGAGAGTTCATTTTTCCCATATTCTAATTGATAAGATTTGCCAACTAATTCACCTGGCAATTTACCGGGTTTTCTTGCAGCAACAAATGGCTTAGATAATTCAAATGCCAATGGTGCGCCAAATAAAAAACCTCTTGCATCTATCCCAACTATTGCATCGCAATCATTGAGTTTATCCCATTTTGCCATACGTTTAATTACAGTTTTAAATATATTGGGTTCTAATAGTATTGGAAGAATATCCTTAAAAATTATTCCTTTTTTGGGAAAATCTTCATAGTTTTTTATTATTCCATTTAAGGTATCCATTTTTAAAAATTAAAGTATTAAATTTACCTCAAGATAACAATATTATTATTATTAATAAATTAAAAGTCATAAATGATTAAAAACTTTTTTATTTAAATTTTTTTATTTGCTGCTTTATTTAATTAAGCTTAAATAATAAGCCATTTTTTCAATAATTTTTTTTATATGGACTTTAAACTTTTATAAGTAAAAGGAGCTAAGTTTATGCGAATGAATAACCACCGCAATAAATTAAGTGGAAAAAGAGGATGAATATATTAATCCTTTTATCGATATAAATTTAGATTTAATAGAGAATAAGACGATTTTTTTCCTAACATACGAGCTAAAATTTTCAGTATTTTTATAAATTATTTATAAAATTTTATCTTTGATTTTACTGAATGGATAAAAATATATAAAATAATTAAGTACTATAAGGATTAGAATATTTTGAGATTTGATCTATTTATTATATGGGGAAATGGATTAAATTTTATCCCTGAAATAATTTCTGAAATTAGGGAAGATGCAAATTATGAAATATTAAGATTAAAATATCATCAATTTAATAATACAGATAGATTTATAAAAAGTATATATAAGTGCGATAGCGTTCCTATTAAACATTTAATATCAAAAACAAGATATCTATTAAAAAGTCCAAAAAAAATCATGTCCGTTTTAGTAATTAATAAAGATCCAAAAGAGTCGGAAATGGGTAATGGAGATTTTAGACATATTCAATGTGCAAGAATTAACCAAACAAAATTGTCTATCAGATCAAAATTTAATCCCCGTTTTAAGAATGCCAAAAGAAAAATAAATCCCTTACCAATGGGAGTCTCTCATGAACATTGTATACACGCAACAGATTATGAATCACAAACAGAATATCTACTCAAATTCTTAGGAATGAATAGTATAGGATTCTATAAAAGATTTGATGATTTAAATATAGAAATTCCTTGGCACCTTTCTTTAAGTAAGAATAATACAATAAAAATATTAAATCTAAATGAATTAAAGTGCTCCATAATCGATAGGGGTATTGTTTTTATAGACGATACCCCTCATTTTCAATATGTACAGGGAAATAAAAAACCCTATATTGAATACGTTAATAGAAATATTGGAGAAAGATTACAGGAGGATCATTATCCTGAATCATTTGAAAAATTGATCAATAATTTTGATCAAAATTATAATGACAACAAACTAAAAAAATCATTTATTATAATATATGATTTTTTTATTCTGTTGTCATTGTATTTTTTATCAAAATTATTGATCAATTTTTCAAAGGATTCGGGATAGTGGTCTTCT
>MDSZ01069659.1_pt1 | contig 13409 bp, 24 predicted proteins | sample 811201 | NCBI WGS metagenome assembly MDSZ01 (sample SAMN05326647, study PRJNA326480) | marine metagenome | isolation source: seawater | place: Indian Ocean: North | collected 2010
GCTCGTCTTTGCGTTTCCTAAACCAAGAATCTTTTTAACAAGATGGTCACGCCATTCAGTCCAAGTCCTCTGGCTTCGATTCATAAAATCGTCTACATTACTCCAGAACTTTTCTTTAAAATCCATGATGAAGCGTGTTCTCTGGTTCTGGAATCCAACTCTAGCGTTTTCAATTTTCTTGTGGAGTTTGTTTTTGTCTCCTTCCCATTGCTTGAAACGCTTGATTGCTTGGTAGCCTCGCACATTACTTTTCCAAGAGGTATGGACACTCATGTAGGCGAAAAGCCAACGCTGGTAGTGTTCTTCCTCGTTCTTTGGAGCAACGCTCTGCCAGTATTCCATGTATCGGCAAACATCCTCTGGTTTAATTGAATCAAAAAACTCTTTTCCTTTTGTAGTAAGCATAACCTTCTTCAGTATAGACTATCCTTGTTTAGTTGTCAAGGATAATTCTTGGGCTTGCCATGTTGTAAACCTTATACTGTTTGTTAATTTTTACAATAATATAGTCGTGATTTTCTGCAAAATGCTTTTTATATTCTAATGCTTCGTTCTTTGTCTCAAAATAAGCGTCAGGCTCATCAGAGTTGGGGTCTATGACATAGTAATGATACACGCCTTTAGTCCATCCTCCTTCGTTGTCTTGTTCTTCATCGTGCTGCCATTTGGTAGTGTGGCATCCACAAAGAAGTAGTAGTCCGATAGCGAAGCAGCTAACTGCGATAGCGTCTATAAAAGATAACAGGATAACCCAGCCTTTCATTTTTAAATTTTTAAATAAATTCATTTGTTTAGAATTTCAATTTTGTATTTTGGATTGAGTTTGCCTTGATAAGTATTGGTTTGGTATGTCAACTTCCATAATTCTTCCATCCTAAAGGCATACAGAGTGGGTTTGTTGCCTCCTAAATGAATTGTAAGATTCTCGTTTGCTGCCATAGACTGCATTATACCTCGATGCTTGTTAGCCGCATCCCAAGTGATGCTAGTGCCAAAAGCGTGTATTCTATCGAGCTTCCATAAATCGCGTAAGTGGATTAAAGCCTTGTCTGTTACCTTTGAGCAGCCCCAAATGTTAAGTCTCTCAAGATTAGGACAAAAAGAAACAATCTTTTTAATTCCTTCATCTGTTATCATACTGTTTGATAACTCTAACTTTTTAATAGTCGGAAACTTTGCTAGAACATCTAAACCAGAATCAGTAATTTGAGATTTCCTTACTCGTAATTGATAAATCTTTTTACCATACAATTCACTCATTGCTTTGATAAAGTGTTCATCGTTTAAATGAATCTGCTCACTTTCTTTCTCTGCAAATGTTTTACTCGGAATGTTCACAAAGTATTGGTCGCTACCTTGGTGAATACCCATGACTAATGCGTCAAACTTTTCGAGTGTGCTTGCTTCTACCGTAATTGCGGTAGCCAATAGTAATAATGTATTTTTAAACATTTTAAAAAGTCGTTTTTAATAATCGTGAACATCGTCCCAGTTGTTGACTACATCCAACAGTATAGATGCTGCCTCGTCGTATTTTGCTGCTTGAGCTTTGTAATACTCCTTGTCTTGCTTGGACATTTTTTTAGAAACCCGCTTCTTCGATTTTTCTGCAAGTAAATTTGCGTAATGTCGAGCCGCGATTTGAGCTTGTCGGATGCCTTCGTATTCTGTCATTGTTTTAAAGTTCGGCTTTATTCAAGGCATCAACAATTACGCCAGCTAGGTAGTGGCTTCTGTCTCTTTCTTCTTTGTCATACCCTTCACCAATGAAGATTCCTTCTTTCGAGCTAACAACATAAACTTCGTTGCCTTGTTTTCTATGCTCGATTGACCATTCTTGTGCTTCATTCTCTTTCATATTCTATCGTCTTGGTCAGTAGTTGCTACTGCTCTAAACCTGTTATGTTTTTCCATCCTTCTTTGGTTCTCCCATTTGGGATTGCTTCTCAACTGCAATCTCTCCCATGCTTCTGTATAAACCTTCTTCCAATGGCTACGCATCTCATCTGTCCAATGATTGTTTGCTTCTGGTCGCCAATCAAATTGAGGTCTATCATCAATAACCGTAGGAAACCTTGGATGCACAATCCTTTGTGACCGACTCGGACTGCACCTAATGTGCTTGTCATAGATGAATAGGCGATGACTAGGCTTATCCTCTATCTCTCCAGTTTCAATAGCTAGAGCTATCTGCGATTCCCACTCGCCTCTAATGGGTTTACCACATTTATGGCAATCGTTTGGATAATAACTCATTTTTAAATTTTTTAAAAAGTGTGAACGAATGAAGGAGTGAAATCTCCGACATAAGCACTAACTACATTAAACTCCATAAATTCATGGGCTTCTTCTCGCGTCATCTTATCTGATGTTAAAGATGGTTGCATCAAAATCTCCATGCACTTATCGTAATCATAAACCGCACAAAAACTGTTGGCGTTATAGCCAATCAAAGCATCGTCAAAGCCGTCTGCAAACAACGCTTCTGAATTAAGCTCTGCTATCTGTTCTTTTTTTGTAAGACTCATTTTGTCTGTATCCATGTCGCTATAAATAACCATTTTTTACCCTCTTGGTTTAGTCGGTGATGAAACTATAATTGAATCAATAGTCTCTCTGGAACAAGTATCACACGCAAATGTAAGTAAATCTTTGCCGTATGTATCTTCTTTCATCTCTATGAAGCTAACCTCGTCGGCATCTCTCCATTCAAGACAATGCTCGCACCATGACCAATTTTTTAATGTTCCGTATGTCATGCGTTTGGTATGTGTTCTATCTGTTTGACTTTCCATTTGGAAACAGGAGAACCTCGTAATTCACTTTTTGTAACATCCATTTTCAATTCCTCTTTGGCTGCTTCCTCGGCTAATAGGACATTATCTGCTTTAACCGTGTAGGAGATGGACTCTCCATCTACATCAAACTCTACTATATATATCATGTAAATGTTTGTTGTATTGACTTCTTTCTAATCTCTGAAAGCGTATCGTTTACAATCGTTCTTCCCCATCGGGTTGTGATAATAGACTTGCTGTTATGTGAATCGTCAGTTGTCGCTCGTCCATCGCCTTCAATCGACACAACCGTATCAAGGTTGAACAGCATACTCTCGTTAGTCTCTGAATTAGTTAATGTTATCAAGTGAGCCATTTTTAAATTTAAATAAATTTTTAAAAAAGAGTGGGGAAGCACAAGCCTCCCCACTCATGGTTACGATTACTACTTACTGAACCGGCCAAACTTATCGCGTTTAGGCGACTTCTTGGCCGTCTTGGGAACACTCGCTCCCAAAGTCTTTTTTGCATCGTTGAAGCCAGCATCGTAGCCTTTGTTGTATTCCACAACCTCATTGTGTTGGGCAATTTCTGCCTTTCCCTCTAGGGTCACTTCATAATTGTCGCTTTCCCCATACTCGTCCTCAAAGGTATCATCGTAATCCCCATACTCGTCGCATAAGGGTTCTTCTAGTTTCCGCTTGAAAAGAGATACAACCTTGTATTTGCAAGTGCGTAATTTCTGACAGTTGCAATCAGTAGGAACCGAAACAACATCAGCAGGGTTGATTTCCACAACCATTAGATTACCTCCATTGCCAAAGCTCTCGGCGTAATCCAAGCTGCCAGCATGAAAGCCATCAGAGCAACCAATATCCGCATCGTCACAAACAAAGTTGCGAGGCATTTCATTTACAGCACCAACATCGTTGGAGAATTTGCCAGAATACCAATCAGTAAAGTCCGACTTTACTCCCTTATAGGCAAGAAAGTTGCCGTCAGGAGTTAAAGGCATTGCTTTATGCTCCAAGAAAGTATAAAGCTCATTCACGGCTCGGCGTGATGGGTTAGACATCAGCTTCTCCAAGAACTTTACGAGTGGCTTGTAAGGTAGGTCACTCCGCATAAAGTCGAGAATACGCTCGACAACATGATTGTGAACCTCATGCCCTTGGTAACGAACAACGCCGTCTTTAACAGCAATGTCTCCATCTATATAATCCTCGACTGCCTTACTGGTATCGAACATTTTTTCTAGCTTGTCGGCATCCTCAACCTTGAGAGCATCGACGGCTTGTGCGAAGGCTGGATTTGAACTATCCATCGTGTGTGCCTTTCCATTAACTACTACGGTCAGCGAGTTGTCTGTCAGTATATATGGTATCATAATAATCTGTATCTTTCTTTTTTTATCTTAATGTAAACTCTCTTACTTGTCAAGGAATATATTATCTTCCTTTTTACATTGTTCTGGCACTATCGAATAATTTAGATTTGGATAAGAAACATCTATAACATTCATGTAATTGATTGCTTCTTTGCAAAGGTCATCGGCATCCTCGTCAGTATGGTATGGTCTGAAAATATCCTCATCAAAGTGCCTAACCAATTTGTATCTTTCAGCACACTTGTCAGCGAGTCTGACATAGCTGTCAATAATCTTCTTGTTCTCGGCATCGCTGACATTTATATCTACAAAACTTTTACAAGATTCAAGAACAGCATCAATCTTCTTGTGTTCTGCTTCATGGAATTTTTCTCCAACCCAATCCAAAAGTTCAATAAAAGGAGAACCTTTAACCATTCCTTTGATTGCTGACTTTTTAGCTCTGTTCCTTATGAAACGAGTGTAGTCAAACCATTGCTTTTGGATTTTAGTAATTTTGTTGTTAAGGTAAAAAGAACTGCTTCCTCTGCCATAACCGTATGAGCCAGAATTTTCTAAAGTTGAAACAAACTTCCTCTCGGCTACTTTCTGCATAAAGTCATCATTGAATTTAGCTTTGATTTTCGCCGCGATATAATCGTGCAGATTAGTCCAATTCTTCTTCTCTATGACCTTGTGATACTTTTTAGGCTTAAAAGCGTAGACTTTTGGCAACTTTGTAATCCCAACAGCCTCTAACGCATTTTTTATATTCTTGGCATAAGAAACAGGATTGAGTTCATCATGTCCTCCTGCCTTCATCACCATGAATCTGTCTATCTTTACGCATAGGCCGTTTTTCTCGTTGTTAATATCGACACTTGCCTCATTAAAGTATCTACTTTTTAAGGAATCCCAATTATTCCCGCTTTTAGCTGTCTCAATGTCGTAGATAAACTCCTTTGTTGTATGTTTACTAGACTTTGCACCGCCGCCGCCACTTCCTGTCCCGTCAGTTGGATAAATGTCGCTTAACTTATACTTTGTTAACTCTGACAACTTTTTAAAGTCTTTCTTACCACTCTTTTTGTAGAAGTCGTTAGCCGCCGCTTTATTTTTAAATGTTAATAAATATGCTGCTTTATAGACCTTATCGTTTGAGCGAGCGTCGAAGTCCTTGACTAAAGGAATCATTTTCCCGCCAAGCCCAATACCGCCCATATCGCCAACCCTATCGTCAATAATGAGGATGTTTTCATTTGCTGCCAAAACAGCAACTTGTTCTTCTGATGTAACTCTTTTCTTTCTACCGTATGCTGGAGGTTTTTGGAAAAGCCTTACTTCCGCATCCATTTTCTTGGGAAAAGAAAAAGTGTTATCCTCTATCTTTGTTTGGAATCCTAGCGGATTTGTCCACTTTAGTTTTTGTCTATCGAGAACCCTAGATAAAGAAGAACCTAATCCTCCATGTTTAAACAAATCACCATATACACACTTGGCATCCCAAAGGTTTTTACAATCATCCATTGATTGAGAAACTTTTTTAGGAATCTCTGCTAAAATCTCGTCCAGCTTTCGAGTAATTGTTTTCTTGGTTTCGTCAGTATATTGCAAAGCCTCTCGACTAGCAGAAATATCCAAGTCTCCTATCTTGAAATAGATTGTTAAGCCTACCTCGTTTAGTAGTTCATAACGAGTCGAGCGATATTCGTAGTCTAAAGCACTACTGCTTAAAGGGTAGGCAATGTTGCCCATGACGGCGTATGAGCTTCCGTTCTGCCTTATAGTCCAATCCTCTGATGACATTACAGAAGGTTCGCATTCCGCATAGAAGTTACCTTCATCTGCTCCATAAATAGTTGGCCTAATTGTGAAGTGAGTATAAAGGTTTAACGCTTTTTCTCTAAAAGCCTTAAAATCATCATTCTTTACTGGAATTACAATTTCAATACCGTCTTTCTCTTTACTCTTTTCCTTGGCCATTTTTGAGATTTGGCCAATTTGAGTATGGTCAATAAAGGCATTGTAAGAAGTCTTGTGACCCTTTACAAAAGAGTTAATAACAAAGTTGTCGCCGTAAGCAAAAGCAGACTTACTTCCTAGTCCAAGCTGACCAATTTGCTCGTTGGTTCCACGCTTGGTGCTTTCGCCATACATGGCGTAAATTTGACCAATTTCTTTTTCTGTCAGGCCGCGACCATAATCTCTTACTTTAAAGTATGGAGAGAGTTGGTTGGGAAGTGTGACTAGGATAGGTGTATCTTTTTTACCTACCTCTGTATGTGCGTCTACTGCATTAGTTGAATACTCTCTAATAACTGCTAATACTTTATCAGAGTATAACTGATTGCGTAATACATTGAATATGTGAGATAATCCCTCTTTCTTAATTCCAAAAGAATAAGATTTAAAATCTTGGGATTGCTTGACCGTGTTTTCTTGTGACTTCGTAATCATAACCTGTCCCAAGCCTACCACACGCTTCGCTGTCTGTCAAGAAGTTTTTTTAAGAAGGCTTAATTAAGTATTTTTCTTTGTTTTGTTTAGTGATTTTCTTTACATACTTCTCTGCTTCAGTAAGTCCATCTTCTGTATAAGGGAAAGCACCAAAAAGATGTTTGGTTTTTTCAGAGAGGATAAGGTAGAATTTAAATTCTCTCTTTTTAGTCTTTCTTTTCGCCATCTACTCTTTTAAACTTTTTAAAAATTTTATCAGCTAATAATCTGTTAGTTTTTTCTTCTAAAGATTCTATCTCTTGTTCTTCTGATTCTAGTTTTTTAAGAATGAATTGCATTTCTAGGTTGAGATTATGGTAGATGTTCTCTTTATCTGGATGCCATTCGGGTATTTCTTCAGCCTTGTTCATTTCCTCTATGACATCATTCATTTTATCTTCCCAAAAACCAATCGTATCTTCTATAATGTGATGACTCTCTATCAGCTTTTGGTGAAAGCCTTCAATCGCAGCCCTATCGCCATCTGGATTTTTTTTATTCATTTAAAAGTTTTTTTAAAGATTTGAGATGAAAGACAACGAAAGATTCTCCAATAGCTTTTTCGCCTTGGTTTTTTGAAATCCAATAATCTTTTAGTAAAGTGTCATCGTATTCAGCCTCGGAGATGATTTGGTCGAGTAAGTTGTTTGCTTGTTCTACCTTACAGCATCTATTATTTGGCATTTTTTCTTTCACGATTTCCTCTGCTATTGTTTTTCTACCAGCCTCGCTATCAAAATTAAGCTGACTGCGAGTTTTCGCGACTTCAGCAAGAATCTTTTCATAATAAATTACACTATTGTGATAACTATTTGGCATTTTTTCGTTCGTATTTAAATTATTATTTTGTTTCACATTCGCTCTACTTATGACCTCGCTCATCAAAGGCCATTCTAATGTAGTCATCCTACATCCTCTCCATGTATAGAAGTCCTAAATCTTCTTATTTCTTCTTCCATTGAAATTGCTTTACTTTTCATCGTTGTTGCTAGGCGTTGAAGGTCGGCTAAACAAGTCAAGACATTATCTTGAAACTCGTAAGGGTTTTCATCTTCTTCGTGGCCTTCTACTTCCGACACGACCTTATTTGGCTTCTTTTTATTCATATTTTAAGAAAGCATATGACCATTCCAGATTCCTAAACCAATAGATAAAGCTGCAATGATTATCCACCATATAATTTTATTTTTCTTTGACATTTGTTTTTAACATCTTAAAAGCATGATTTGTTTCTAGTATTCTAAAAGTATGTTCGTAGTTTACAACCTTCCATTTTTCGGTAGCTCTTTCGTAAAGCGAATAGTCGTTACCTCCTTCGTCGCATTTATCTCCAAAGAAAACATATTCTTCATAGTCTAAATAGTCTATTATTTGGCTCTTATCTTTTCCTATTTCTTGTATGTCTAAAGATATTTGGCCTCCTACTAATGCTTCTAAATTATATTTTTTATTAAATTCTTTATTAAACTCCTCTGCTATATTCTCGCGTTCTTTTTTTCCCTCGTCCCATTCATAATAGTATTGGCGTAAGGCATTAGAGGCTCCACGCCCGACAACGCTAAAATTAACCATCCCTCCTCTAAATTCAAAGTGCGGAGGCTTCCTCGTCGCCTTCTCAAATCGAGAGTTTTCTACTTTTTCGTCAAGCCAAGCCTTGACCTCTTTGGGTAATGATAAACTATTTCTATAAATGTTCTTGCCTTTTTCCCATAGCTCATTGCCCATACAAGTAAAAACACCTTTGCATTTATCAATAATAGAAGCGGGAACTTGTTCTTTTATTTTGGGAAAGTCACTACCCGATACCAAAAATACATCTTTTCCCTCCATCCAATCAGAAAAAAAGAGGGCAAATTCTTCCGTCATGCGTTGGCGTGGCTCAGTTAGGGTTCCGTCAACATCAAATAAGAAGCATTTATTTGGCATTTTTTCTTTCATTTTTATTCGTAAATTACTTCATAATCTTCGATAATAGAGTTATATAAGAGTTTATCTATCGCCTCTTGGATATTATTTTCTACATCTTCTCGCGGGGCATTATCTAGTTCTATTTCTATATATCGTCCAATACTAATTTTTTTAAGATGTTTAATACCTATTTTCTCTAAATTTTTCTTAACTACTACCCCTTGAGGGTCGAGAGTATTGGCTTTTGGTCTGGTCATTACCCTAGCTTTCTTCAATCCCTTTGAATTATTTGACATTCTTTCTTTCACAATTTTCTCCGCTTTCTTCTGCCATAAAAAGAACTCTTCATCGTTCATCGAATTATATTCTTCTTCTGTTAGAGCTTCGCTTTCATAAAGCATTAACTCTAATTCAAAATCTGTTGGAGGTCTTAATTTGCCTTCATCGCCATCTTGTATTTGGCCCAGCAATACTATTTCTCTAGTATCTTTTGTTTTTGTAGGTGTTGATCTCCTTCTAGCTCTTGATCTTATGCTCATTTTATTTGGTTATATTTCTTTCTTATACAAGCCAGTCTGGGTGTTCGATATCTGGAACCCTGAGTCTTAATCTTGTTGATGGTTGTTCGCAAACTTGATTAATCACTTTCCACACAGCTATATTTAATTCTTGATCTCCCACAGTCATTCCAGCACCATTTCTTTTTTTTAATTTAATAAGACTTTCTTTATCTCTTTCGCTTAAAGTCACTGTGTAGTCGAAAATTGGTGTTTTGTCTGGTTCGACTGGTTTTATTTCTTCGTGCATCATATTATTTACTCTTTTATATTTAGGAAATCCGTTAAAGCAACCTTATCTGAAGGTAGGTTTAAGAATGTTTCTTTCTTTATAGAAAGCTGATCTTTCGTATCCCAACTATCTGCATGACAAACGTAATCTATAGTAAGAAGCTCTCTATCTTTACTCTTACACTTTTGTCCTTTATGGAAGCCGTTAGTCATCGCGAAAATAACATCTCCTTTCTTCGCTGTTAAATACTTTATCCTTTGTCTCCCATAGAAACTCTGTATGTCTTCGTCGCTCCATCTATAATATTCTAACAAATTATCTGGCTTCTCGTCAACGCTTCCCTCTACATAAGTAAACGGGCCATCTTCAATTGAGTCAACATCTTTTAAATAAACAAAAGCCTTGAGGAAGAAGGGAGAGTTAGGGTCAATATGAAACAATGTTGTGCTTGAACTTGGTAAATTATTAACGAAGCTCTTTCTTAAATTTAAGTTACCTATAGCTGGCATACTTTCAAAAAAAGATTTAGCTAAACTTACTAAATTCTCATGAAATATAATCTCTGCTAACTCTGGCACATTATAGAGTGGCTCAGGAATAGAAAGGAATAGTTTATTATGTCTGGCTTCTGGCTGGTAGAGTGTCCAATTCTCACCGTCTTGTCTGCCTAGGTTAGACTCTAAATCCAGCTTACCTCCATTAAGTAAAAAATTTAATCTTCTACTAATTGAATCAATAACATCTAATTTGTCTGACAAAGCTCCTTCTAACTTTAGCCATCCTTTTGTTCTGAGGTCAACGGCTTTATCTTTATTTTTTTTATATCGTCATCAGTTATAGAATATCTTATTGCTCTAGTTTTTAAATTAGATAATACTCTATTTATATCTTCTTCTGAAAAGTGTCCAGCTTGACTACCATCGTATTCATTACCTATGCACAATGTTTTATTTCGATTTGGTATTTTTACCATGTCTATGTATTAATTACACTCACTCCTCTTTTCTGAATAACTTCTGCTGATTTCTTATTTGCATATCTTATTGCAATATCCATATTACCCAAATCTAAATATCTAGCAACTAGAGCCGCGAGGAAAGTATCTCCCGCACCAGAAAGATCGAACACATCGACTTTATCTGCTGGATAATAATTAAAACCATTTTCTTTATTGAACATACATCCTCTATCTCCTAGAGTAACTATTAATTGGTTTTTCCAATTATCTAGTTGGATATGATTTTTTATTATATCGAATTCTGGTTCATTTATTTTTATTATTTTTACTTCCTTGCAATAGTCGCCTAATAGCTTCTTGGTATCCAAGAAGGTATTAGCGTTATTTTTGCAGAATCTCTCAATATCTGATTCAGACAAGAACCCTTTTCCATAATCACTAATAACAACCGCTCTATACTCTGATATTTCTTCGTTAGTTATCTCTGAATTTCTAAAGCGGTCAATGTCGGACTCTCCTTCATCTACCCTTAAAAAAGTATAGTTTAGCTTTTCGTCTACATACCTTGTTTTTGTTATTTCGTTACGCTGTTTTATTAGGTCTACTTTTAATCCTAATGACTCAAGGTTTCTAGCTGTGTTACCAGCCATTCCTTTAGTGACGTTTCGTCTACGCGACACAAAGACGGGGGCTGGGACATCTGGACAAAGCCTTTTAGCAGAACCATATATGAAAACATCATCACAGCTTTCTCCCACTACTAATACTTTGTTATTTGTCATTTTTTAAAAAATAAATAATTTATGGCTCATAAAAGCCTCCGCAAATTCACATACTCTTGACTTTGTGCCATTTTTGAGAGCACTGGCATAAACATAGTCCTCTAAGCCAGTAGTATATTCATCTCCCAACGTCTGAGATTTATAAACTTTAATTAAATCTTTCTTCTTATTTAAGATATTATAAGGCAGTTCAACATAACAATTGGAATCAAAGCTCAAAGTAGAAGGAGTCTCATAAAATAAAATGTTCTTATTGTATCTACAAGCAGACATAGTAGCATGAGATACTGTCCTGTGGTCTTGGTGAGTATCAGCAAAATAGGGAGCAAAGATATAGCTAGGGTTAAAGTTTTTAATAGTAGACTCTATGTATTCGATTATCTGATGCTCTTGTTTAAATAGTTGGGTATCTATACCTTCATCAAAGAATAAGACCTCTATATTGGGGCTAATCATGTTCCAAGCTTCTTTTTCTTCTTTAAGTCTTATGGAGGAGTCGGCTCCAGAACCTAGATGCCCTTGCGAGGTCATGCAGACTACCTTGAAGTCGTAGTTATTTAGGTGCTTCAAGACAAGTCCAGCACAAGATATAAATACATCGTCTGGATGAGGCCCTATTATAACTATACTATCTCTCATATTTAAAAAATCAAGCTGCCAGCATCGGATTGATACTTTTGAGTGCTATGACGTTTTTTCTTAATTGTTTTGATTAATTCGCTAGTAGACTTACCTTCTACGAGACTTAGTAACTTAACAGATCCTCCATGTTTTTCTACAATAGCCCTCTCTTTAGCTGCTACTGGACATTTATTATTCCAATTATCTGAATAATCACCACCTTTTACATAAATATCTGGCTGGAGTTCATCTAAAAAATTACAAGCATCTTTTTCATCAAAGACAAAGACTGCATCCACAGCTCTCAAGGCTGACAACACTGCCACTCTGTCATTTTCTTTATTTATCGGGCGAGAAGACCCTTTTAGCTCTCTGACTGACCGATCACTATTGCATCCCACAAGCAAGGCATCTCCAAGGGTAGAGGCCTCCTTTAGATAAGAGGTATGCCCAACGTGAAGTAAATCAAAACAACCATTAGTTACTACTAGCTTTTTATTTTCTGAACGAAGCTTCGTCCTCCACTCTTTTATTTCTTTTCTAGTCATCATTTTTCTTATTAGTAAGCCAACTACTACTTTGTATCTTGTCTCCTAATCCGTAAATAGTGTCAATCCCTAATTCCTCGCAAAGCTTATGCTCTGGAGTGTTAGTTCCATTAGTTCTATCTCCACCATTACAAAAAACTAAATTTTCTTTATCTCTTAGTTCACTTAATTTTTTTAAAGTCTTACATACTGTTTGATCTTTATCTATAGATTTAATTACTAGGTCTACCCCTTTTATGTTTTCTACAATAGTCTTCCTTTCTTCAAATTTCATGAAGGGTCTCCCTTTTTTATTTGTCAAGAACTCATCAGTATTTAATATTACTAAAAGTAGATCACCTATAATAGTAGCTTGGTTTATTAGCTCAATGTGTCCAACATGTATTGGGTCAAAGCCACCGCTAATTATACAAACTTTAGTCTTATCCTTCTTCATTAAACCCCTTTTCTCTTTTTCTTTTTCTTGCCGCCATAATACTCTGTCGCGTGTCCCTCACTAACTAGTATATCGTTATAGCTTAGTTGACTAGCTTCCTCTTTGAAAAGTTCTCCTAGTAGTCTTCCGTATTTGCCTTTTTTATCTATAGAAGTCTCAATTACGAACTCGTTTTTGCCTTCTTTTATCAACTCTTTAAGTCTAGCCTTCGCTGCTAAACCACGTTTTTTCTCTTCTTTGTCTCTAGTTCTACTCTCTGGTGCATCGATCCCGTAAAGGCGAATACGTTCCTTCTTGAAGGTGCTGAACCCACAATCAATGAGAGCGTCTACTGTGTCTCCATCTACTACTCTTATTAACTTTGCTTTGTATTGATACATTTTATAATTTGTTTTTTGACCATTTCAAATGATATTTTCTTGCTGCACTCAAAATTTTTACTTCTGGGACAATGGAACCAGTGAGGTGCATAAAGCTTTCCTAACTCTTCATCATTGAGGCAACCATTACAAACAAGATCGTTATGAACTCTAAAGCAATCAGTTTTAAACTCGTTCATTGGCAGGGTCGCACCGCTAATTAAAACAACTTTTTTTCCTAAAGCCCATGCTAACCAGCTAAGTCCAGAACTTAAACCTATAAAAAACTCACAACCTCTTATTTGGTTTACTCTATGTGTTATTGGGTAATCACCAGTTGCGTCTCTAGCTCCACTCGGAATACTGTTA
>MDSZ01164774.1_pt1 | contig 13408 bp, 11 predicted proteins | sample 811201 | NCBI WGS metagenome assembly MDSZ01 (sample SAMN05326647, study PRJNA326480) | marine metagenome | isolation source: seawater | place: Indian Ocean: North | collected 2010
GAGCTATTTAGCTACAAATGATTACGTAGGTATCTCGTTCTGGATTGCGACTGCTATTATGTTAGCGTCGACGGTATTCTTCTTTGTAGAAAGACAAGATGTTGCTGGTAAGTGGAGAACTTCACTAACGGTTGCAGGTCTTGTTACAGGTATTGCTTTTTGGCACTACCTTTACATGAGAGGAATGTGGTCAGATATGGGAGCTTCCCCTACGGTATTTAGATACATTGACTGGTTAATCACAGTCCCACTTCAAATCATTGAGTTTTACTTGATTGTTGCTGCTGTTACAGCAGTAAGTGCTGGTATTTTCTGGCGTTTACTTATCGCATCAATTGTAATGCTTGTTGGTGGTTATCTTGGTGAAACAGGATTGTGGGCACCTTCAGTTGGTTTTGCTGTTGGAATGATTGCTTGGGTATACATCATCTATGAAATATTTCTTGGTGAGACTGCTTCGGCAAACGCAAACAGTGGAAACGCTGCGAGTCAAAGCGCATTTAATACGATCAAATGGATCGTAACTGTTGGTTGGGCAATTTACCCAATCGGTTTTGCGCTTGGTTACTTCGCTGGAGGCGTTAATAACGAAGCATTAAATATTGTTTACAACCTTGCTGACTTGATCAACAAAACAGCATTTGGTTTAGCAATATGGGCAGCTGCTAAATCAGACTCTGCTACTGCTTAGTATCGACCTTAAAGAAAAAACCCTAGCTTTTTCAAGCTAGGGTTTTTTTTGTGAGCCCCTTGCACATGTCTCCCCCAAGAGCACAAGGGACAGAATGAAATATATAAAATTCTTCTTCATCGGTCAAAAAAAATATCAAAAAAATTACAAGAAACTAACTTACCTAAACTATCGCTTCAAAAGTATCGCTTATGCTTGCGTTGATTACTAAGTCTGCAAATTGATCCATTTCTGTTGGTTCATTATTTAAAATTACTAGATTAGCTCCACTTTGTTTTCCCAAAAGAGGAATAGTAGCTGCAGGATAAACTACCAGCGATGAACCTACGGCAACCATTAGATCGCAATTGGCAGCTTCATTTTGAGCACGAATCATTTCCTTTTCTGGCATGGGTTGACCAAAGGAAATGGTAGCGGTTTTGATGTGACCACCACAAGTATTGCATGTCGGAGGTTTTTGATTATCTTTAAAAGCTTGATGAATTGGTTCAAGATCAAATTTTTTTGCACAGTCTAGGCAGACAGCATAAGTAGCATTTCCATGAATTTCTGTAACTTGATCATCTGATAAGCCAGCTGCTTGGTGTAAATTATCTACATTTTGTGTAACACAATGCCCGTTTTCTTTAGCTTTGATGATACTTGCAATTGCTTCATGACCTTTGTTCGGTTTGAATTTCGAAAAATTACTTTTAAAATTTACACTTTGTTCCCAATATTTTGCGCGCATTTCTTTTGAGGAGATAAAGTCTTGGAAATATATAGGGGTATTTTTTTTCCAAAAGCCGTTAGGCCCTCTAAAGTCAGGAATGCCAGAGTCAGTGCTTATTCCGGCTCCAGTAAAAAAGACAGGATACTTACAATTTTCTATAAGACTTTTAAAATTTTCTAAATCCGACATAGGTTTATTAACTTATGGAGAGTTTAATTATTCTTAAAAAAAAATTCTATCTAACTTGAAATAACTTATATCTCAGAGTACATTGAAATCTCTTGCGAGTATAGCTCAGCTGGTAGAGCGCGACCTTGCCAAGGTCGAGGCCACGGGTTCGAACCCCGTTACTCGCTCCATTATTTTTGGAGCGCTGTTATGAAATATTTACTACTAGCTTCCTTCTTTTTTCTAAATACTCTGGTAGCCAATGAATCTTGCGAATACTCTAAGTGGGGAAAAGGGGACGAAATTGGAAATGCTAATTTAATTACAGACGAGTCTGTTTTAGATGCTGTGAAACTAATCAAAACCGGAAAGGTTTATAGCTTAGGGTTGGTTTTAGATTCTAATACGCCTGCTTATCCACCGAGAAGTTTAAATTTACAAGTAGTTCAACCCACACAACAATTTGGCGAAAAAGCTTTTCCAAATTCAACATATAACGATGATATTTTTCAAGGTTGGTTTGGTATTGGTTCCCAACTTGATGGTTTGGGACATATTGGTAGACCAGACGGTAAATTTTACAATTGCTTTGATGGAAAAAAAATTGCTCCGATCACCGGACTAACAAAATTAGGAATCGAAAAAGTTCCTCCAATGGTTGCTCGAGGAGTTCTTTTTGATATGACGCAAGTCCTAGGAGTCGATTATCTAAAAGCCGGCCAAACTTTTTCCGTAAAAGATCTTCAAGCTGCTGAAAAAAAACAAGGAGTAAAAGTTCAAAAAGGAGATGTCGTCTTATTTCATACCGGTTGGACTGACGCCATGTTGGAAAAATTTCCAGAAAAATGGGGTGCTGAAATACCAGGCCTTACTCCAGAGTTAGCACAATACTTAGCTGATAAAGAGGTTATTGCAGTGGGATCAGATACTTACGGCTTGGATGTTATTCCGCCAGTGAATCCAATGGAGCCATTTCAAGGTCATGTTATTTTGCTCCAACAAAATGGTATTTATATTTTAGAGGCCATGAATACTGGTCCTTTGGCGACAGATGAGGCCTATGAATTTTTGTTTGTTTTAGGTCAGGCTAAAGTAAGGGGAGCAGTACAAATGTATATAAACCCTATTGCAATCAAATAAATTAAATCTGGTCTGCAAAATCGTGATTTTTATCTCGATGTCCTGCCTCATCAGCTCTTACTGCAATGACCACATCTCTTAAAGATGCCTTTGGACCAAGGTTCCAATAATCGATGGCAATTTGTGGAGCAGGGCGATTTAGAATAGTTCCGTTATCAATTTCAGCTAAGTATTCAGAATATGAGGTTACAGCCTCTTCTTCAAAGTATCCAATCATGCGATGCGCTGTTTTCTTAAAAAAGATATAAAGAAAAGTATAGAAAATTCCAAAAAAGATTTGAGCTAATAAAATGAGAAGTCTTTCTAACTTTGAAGGCTTGGCAATCTCTATAAAAGTCATGAGATGCATTCTTTCGTTTTCAGCTTCTTCAAGCAGTTCTTTAATCATTCCATTATCATCTTTCATATTTCGTAATGATCTTAAGTGATGAATTACTCCAGCGACCATGCCAGGAACTCCTGCTACAGTTTCCAAAACTACTGCTCGATGTCCATATCTTTTACGAAAGAGAGTATCTGCTAGAAATCTCAATGCCTTAGTCACAAAGAGCGCGAACGAATCACTGAAGCTATTAGGGGGGGTATGAAGTTCCGCCTCAGCAGATCCGTTCGATACAAAATTTTTGTCTTCTGTATTTAGCATGGAGTAACTATATATATTTCTTAGTTATATAAAATATTTCAAACCTAATTATTAGATATATATAGCTTTATTGCATAAGTGCTAAAGTTTAAGAAAAAAGAGGTTACTGTGAATTCAATTAAAACTGAAATGAAAGAAAAAGGCGTCTATCTTATTACGTTAAATAGACCGAAAGTACTCAATAGCTTAAACAAGGAAATCATCGACGAACTGCTAGAAGTATTCGATAAGGCTTATTCTGATCAATCTATTAGAACCATTGTGCTTACAGGAGAGGGGCGAGGTTTCTGTAGCGGTGCTGATCTTGCTGGTGGCGGTTGGCCTAGTGATCCCAATTGGTCCCCTGGAGAGTCCACAGCCAATGCTATGGAAATTGGCTTTAACCCGTTGGTGAGGAAAATTGTTAATTGCCCAAAACCTGTCGTGAATGCAATAAACGGCATAGCTGCTGGCGGAGGCGTTGGTTTAGCCTTATGTGGTGATTTAATTCTGGCTGCTGACACTGCTAAGTTCAAGTTGGTATTTGGACCGCAACTAGGAATCATTCCAGACGTAGGCGCGTCTTGGCTAGTGCCAAATCTATTGGGCCGAGCTAAGGCAAATGGTATGGCCTTGTTAGGGGAAGATATCAGTGCTGCGCAAGCAGAAGCATGGGGCTTGATCTGGAAAGTTGTTCCAGAAAAGGAGTTACTAAGCGAAGCTTGTTCACTGGCAGGAAAAATGGCGGACGGCGCAATAACTGGTTTAAAAGCGATTGTAAAAGCGCATGATAATGCTCTCCAAGTTTCTTTATCTGATCAATTGGATTATGAAAGAGATACACAAAGAGTTTTATGCGATGGTGAAGTTTTCAAAGAAGGTGTTCAAGCATTTCTAGAAAAAAGAAAGCCAAATTTTAGAGATATTGAAGAAGTTTAATTTTAATTAATTAGAATTGAGCCTTCCAAGGAGATTTGTATAAATCCCTTTCAGAGTATCAAGATCTTGTAGGCTGACGTTTTCATCTGTTTTGTGAATGGTTTCATTAAGCGGACCTAATTCAACTATCTCAGAGCCCATGACTTGAAGAAATCGTCCATCCGAAGTTCCACCGCCATTGTTGATAACAGGCTCATAACCAGTTACTGATTTTACTGAGTCAACAATCTGTTCGATGAAGTATTTTTTTTCTGTAAGGTAGGGCAATCCACTCAGTACCCAATCAATTTGATATTTAAGGTTTTGTTTTTTTAGAACTGCTTCAAAAGTTTCTTTCAAATATGCTTCGTTTGACTCTGAACAAAATCTGAAATTAAACATCATTTCAAGTACTCCCGGAACAACATTAGTTGCGCCTGTTCCATATTTGATATTTGAAATTTGAAAAGAGGTAGGCTGAAAGTGCTCATTGCCCTCATCCCAAGTAATGCTTTCCAATTCTGAAATTAATTTAGCACTCGTAAAAATCGGATTTTCCACTTTTTCTGGATAGGCAACATGTCCTTGTTTGCCTAAAACTTTTAACGTCCCGCTCAAAGATCCTCTTCTGCCAATTCTGATCGTATCTCCAACTTTTTTATTTGAGGAGGGTTCTCCAACTAAACAAAAATCTATATGTTCGCCTTCATCCATAAATTTTTTTATGATTACATCAATTTTGCCATCTTCTGGTTCACCTTCTTCATTAGAAGTTAATAAAACCGCTAAACGATAATTTAGAGAAGGTTTGGTGCTGAGAAATTCCTTCAAAGCCAATAAGTAGGCTGCAATATTTCCTTTCATATCAGCAGTTCCTCGACCGAACATATGACCGTCAATTGTTTTTGCAGAAAATGGTGGCTGACTCCAGTTCTCAACCGGCCCAGTAGGCACGACATCTGTATGTCCCAAGAAGCACATCAAAGGACCTTCATCGCCAAGTACCGCATAAAGATTTTCTACATTGTCGTAATTTATACGTTCACAGCGAAAGCCCAAATCTTCAAGCATTGGCTCTATAAGATCAAAGCACCCTTCATCTCTTGGTGTAATCGATTCGATTTTAATCAAGTCTTCTAATAAGTTCTGTATATCCATCTCGCGCTATTATAAATCCTTAAACAAACTTGTTTTAATATTTATTACTACTGCTAAAATCATTCTTTTATTAGAACCAAATCATAGGAACCAATATGACAAATCGTATTCAAAAGGGCGATCTTCAAGTAAGCGAAGAATTAGACAAATTAATCACAGAAAAAGTTTGCGTGGATATCGATGTTGATCCAGATCACTTTTGGAATTCATTCAATGAAATTGTAAGAGAATTCACTCCAAGAAATAAAGCTCTACTAAAAGAACGAGAAGAGCTTCAAACTAAAATAGATAATTGGCATAAAGAAAATAAAGATTTTGATAAAGAAACATACAAAAGTTTTTTAAAAGAAATCGGATACTGGGTAGATACCAATGATGACTTTGAAATAGAAACCACCAACGTCGATGAAGAAATTTCAACCATTGCTGGAGCGCAACTGGTAGTTCCCGTCATGAATGCTAGGTTTGCTTTGAATGCTGCCAATGCTAGATGGGGAAGTCTTTATGATGCTTTGTATGGGACGGATATGATTTCCGAAGACGGTGGCGCCGATCGTGGCGGCGCTTATAATCCAGTAAGAGGGGATAAGGTTATAGAATTTTCAAAAAACTTTATGAATGAAAATTTTCCTTTGAGCAATGGTTCATACCAAGAAATTGCAGCTTTTCAGATAAACGATGGAAACCTTGAAATCACTCTTAAAGATCAAACCAAAGTGTCTTTAGCAGAAGCTGATAAGTTTGCGGGATACTCAGGAGATGTAGAGAACCCCAAAGGAATTTTAATGAAGAACAACAACCTTCATGTAGAAATTCAAATTGATCGCGAGGATTCAGTAGGCAAGGATGATTTAGCTGGAATCAAAGATATTCTCGTTGAGTCGGCAGTGACTACCATTCAAGACTGTGAAGACTCAGTCGCCGCAGTAGATGGCGAAGATAAAGCTACAGTTTATAGCAATTGGCTTGGCTTGATGCAGGGCAACTTAGAAGAGACTTTTGACAAAGGCGGTAAAGCGATGACACGTAAGCTTAACCCTGATCGAAATTATTCTAAACCAGATGGGGCAGCATTTACTTTGCCAGGCAGAAGCACCATGTTAGTCAGAAACGTCGGTCACTTAATGACTACTCCGGCTATTTTAGATGCTGAGGGCAATGAAATTTTTGAGGGCATCATGGATGCCATGTTTACCATCACAATCGCGAAACACGATTTGTTGAGCAACGGTACATTTAAAAACAGTCGTACAGGCAGTATCTATATTGTGAAACCTAAAATGCATGGTCCCAAAGAAGTACAATTAACCTGTGACTTATTCGCTGCTGTAGAAAAAGCAGTGGGCTTGGCCCCTTTAACAGCAAAAGTTGGCATTATGGACGAAGAACGTCGTACAACCATCAATCTTAAGGAGTGCATCAAAGTAGCCAAAGATAGAGTAATTTTCATCAATACTGGTTTCCTAGATCGTACTGGAGATGAGATTCACACCTCCATGGAAGCAGGCCCGATGATAAGAAAAGCGCAAATGAAACAAGAACCATGGATCCTTGCCTATGAAGATTGGAATGTCGACAAGGGGTTGCAGACCGGTTTCAAAGGCAAAGCTCAAATCGGTAAAGGAATGTGGGCCATGCCCGATGAAATGCTTGGTATGTATGAAAATAAAACCGTTCATCCAAAAGCTGGTGCTAATTGCGCGTGGGTGCCTTCACCAACCGCGGCAACTTTACATGCTCTGCACTATCATCAAATCAGCGTACCAAGTGTGCAAGATGATTTGAAACAAAGAAAAGAGGCCAATATGGACGAAATCTTGGAAATTCCTCTTTTAAAAGAAGAGCTTTCCAAAGAAGAAATTCAAGCAGAGTTGGATAACAATGCTCAAGGAATTTTAGGTTACGTGGTACGTTGGATCGACCAGGGGGTAGGTTGTTCAAAAGTGCCTGATATCAATAATGTTGGGTTAATGGAAGATCGAGCAACTTGCCGAATTTCTAGTCAGCACATTGCCAATTGGTTACACCATGGTCTTTGTGATGAGGCGCAAGTTTTAGAGACCATGAAAAAAATGGCAGTGGTTGTCGACGATCAAAATTCTGGTGATCCAGTTTATGAAAACATGGCTCCAAGTTACGACGGAGATGCATTTAAAGCTGCTTGTGATTTAGTTTTAAAAGGTAGAGTGCAACCGAGTGGATATACTGAACCCATCTTGCATGCACAACGTTTGGTTAAAAAAGCAAATTAGTCAAAAGCATGAGCAATCTTTCTCAGCAAGAATGGTTAGCTCAAATATCTGAAGAGATCATTGATCCAGAACAAAGAATTATTGATCCTCATCATCATCTTTGGCCGGGCGCATCAATTGACTCATCGGATAACTCTAATCAATATCTATTAGAAGACCTGTGGGCAGACACGAGTTCAGGGCACAATGTCACTAACACAGTTTTTATCGATTGCAGTCAATGTTATTGGAATTCAACTGATCAAGCTTTAAATCCAGTGGGGGAGACTGAGTTTGTCAAAAAAATAGCTGACGAATCAAAAGTAGATTCAAAGCAAGCAACCATTTCTGGCATTGTAGGGCATGTAGACATGCTTCTTGGTTTTGAGGCAGAGCGTGTTTTAGAAAAACATCTCGAGATAGGGCAAGAATTGTTCAAAGGTATTCGTCATGCAGGTGGTTGGGACCCTCATCCCAATGTAAGAAATTCTCATCACAATGCCTGTGAAGGTTTATATCTTCTGCCAAATTTTCTTGATGGGTTACAAACTCTCGCAAAATTAGGTTACGTTTTTGAAGCTTGGCAATATCATCATCAAATTCCTCAAATCACTGAATTGGCTAAACAGTTTCCAGATTTGATTATTATTCTGAATCACTTCAGCGGTCCTTTAGGCATTGGGCCTTATGAAAACAAACAAGCAGAAATTTTTTCACAATGGCAAAAAGATTTAAAAGAACTTAGTCAGCATGAAAATGTATTTGCCAAACTTGGTGGATTAGCAATGCCAGTGAATGGTTTTGGATTTCATACACAAGATAAACCACCCACATCAGATGAATTCATTTTAAAACAAAAAGCTTATTACGAAACCGCACTAGAATATTTCACTCCAGCAAGATGTATGTTTGAAAGTAATTTTCCTGTTGATAAAGCTTCCATCTCATATCCTATTTTATGGAATGCGTTTAAGAAATTGGCAGCTAATTATAGTGCTTCTGAAAGAGATCAGCTTTTCTATAAAACTGCCTCAAAGGTTTATCGAATTACTGATTGAAACCTTGAATTTCTGCTGCTTCTTCTCTCACCAATTCTGGTCCACCAAGTAGCTGTCGATTTAACCCAATTCGTTTGAACCAATAATGCAATCCAAGAAGATCGGTGAAGCCCATACCACCATGCACTTCTGTTGCCTTTTTTGAAACCATTTTAGCTACCTCAGAAATGTGGGATTTTGCCTGACAAGCCTGCAGACGCGCTTCATCTGGCGCGTGATCAAAAGAATGAGCCGCTTGCCATAGCATTGCGTAACAAGGTTCCAAGTCAGAAGCCATCTCAGCACACATGTGTTTCACTGCTTGAAAGGAACCTATTACACGATTGAACTGCTTACGTTCTTTAGCGTAAGAAACAGCTTTTTCAATCATGCTTTCCGATGCTCCTAAACTATCTGCTGCAAATATTATTCGCCCAGCATCTAAGACTTTTTTTGCGATTTCAGGATCATTTTCAGAAACCGGCAAGACCTCAGCAGAAACATTTTTCAAATTTAGTTCCAAATAGCTTCTGGTTTTATCAACTGAGGTTAAAGTTGTAATTTCAACACCTTTGTCTTTTGCATCAACTAAAAAGAGTACACCACCTTTGGTAGCCAAAAGAAAATAATCAGCCCGATCTCCATCGATTACAAATAGAGCTTTTCCATTCGCTTTGCCATTTGCCAAATCAATTCCAGCATCTTCTCGAGCTGCAACATACTCGCTCAAGCCTACACCAAACTTGGTTTCATTGGATGCAATTTGGGGTAAGTATTTTGCTTTTTGGTCATCCGAACCTGCTAAATTCAGTGCTATTGGTGCCATCACATATGAGCCTGCAAAAGGAATAGGACCAACCCCAGTACCTAAGCCCTGAGCTACAGCAACTGCCGACAATAAATCTGCACCCAAGCCATCAAATTCTTCAGGCACCAATAAGGCATTTATTCCCAAATTGATTAACCCGCTGTAAATTTCCTGTGCAAGAGCTTCATCTTCACCATTGGCTATTTTTCTGATTTCATCAACCGTTACGTTGTCAGCTAAAAATTTTTTAACGTAATCCTGAAATTGTTCCTGTTCTTCTGACAATCCAAAAAACATTACGAAGCCTCCGTTACTTTAGGTTCCTTTGGCATTCCCAACCCTCTTTCAGAGATGATATTTTTTTGAATTTGATTAGTTCCGCCACCAATGATCAGTCCCAAGAAATACATGTAGGTGAATTGAAAAGAACCATCTTCTTTGAGATAAGGACTATCTTCATAGAGAGTACCTATTTCTCCAAGGACATCAATCGCCAGACCTTCAAGCTCATGACGTAATTCGGTGCCTACTAATTTTTGAATCATCCCGCCAAGTTTTACGTTCTGCCCTGGATTGATTTTTGAGGAAAGTAATCTTAAGGAATGTGCCTGACTCGCCATGACTTTTCCTTGAACTTGCATCAATCGGTCACGGTAAGAAGGAATGTCTATCAAACGTCTACCATCGATGGTTTGTTCTTTCATCATATTGATCAAAGTATTCAGTCGATTCATAGTAGCATTGGGATCAGCCAAAGAACCGCGTTCATGTCCCAAAACTGAGTTAGCCACCGACCAACCTTCACCACGCTTGGCTACAATATTTTCTTCAGGCACTGTGACATCATCAAAGAATACTTCGTTAAATCCTGCCTTTAAAGTCATATCAACCAAGGGTCTTATTTCAATGCCTGGAGTATCCATTGGAATTAAAATAAAACTGATTCCAGAATGCTTAGGAGCTTGTGGTTCGGTTCTGACTAAGCAAAACATCATTTGCGAATATTGAGCCGTACTGGTCCAAATTTTTTGCCCATTGATTACCCAGTTTCCATCTATAAGTTCTCCTTTGGTTTGCAGGCTAGCTAAGTCACTTCCTGCATTTGGCTCAGAATAACCCTGACACCAAATCATTTCACCGTGCAGAGTAGGGCGAATGTATTTTTGTTTTTGTTCTTCACTGCCCCATTCAAGTAAGGTCGGGACCAACATGTCGATACCTTGACCACCCATCCCTCCGGGAATTTTTGCCTTAGAAAATTCAGTAGCTATGATACGACTTTTAATGATGTCAGTGTCGCCACCAAAACCCCCATATTCTTTGGGAATAGCTCGAGCAATATAACCCTTTTCAATTAATATTTTTTGCCACTCAGAACGGGTAACCTCTTTGGATGATTTTTTACTAGCAGAAGAACCGCTGAGCGCATCAGACATATTGCCATCATTGCTTTCACTTTTGAACGAGACCCCTTGATATTCTTTACAAAAAGCTTGTACATCTTTACGAAAATCTTCGTATTCAGCGCCATAATTTAAATCCATTTTTTTCTCCTTGTATTACTTACCGACAAGTAATTATTCTAAGGCTAAATATCCTAAACGCCAACTGAACAGAAAAAACTATTGATGGCGCTTGGATAGCAAAATAGCTAAAATCAAAAATCATGACTCGCTGGTTTGTCATCTTTTTATTTTCTTTGCTTATTGTTTTAGGCGCTCGCTTTGGAACTTACTCTCCATTGCCAAAAGCAGTGTTTGTTGATTGTGAAACTCCAGTTGCAGAAAATAAATTGCAAGGTCTTTGGGAATTAGATCGCATTGACAACTATGAAGCTTTTCATGAAGGTCTCGAGTCAAATTCAGGATTACTGAGCTATTTAGAAACCTTCGCTTACCCATTTGTCCTAGAAAGAAGTCAGCTATATCGCATTGAGCAATGTGGTACAGAAGTCGCTCTTACGGTTAATTACCTACGTACTTGGCTTATGGCGACTGCTGAAATAGATGAACCGGATATTCAATTAGAACTGCAAGATTTAAAATCCGAATTGAAACAAACTTTAGAAGAGACTTTTCAAGAAGTCTTGACGGACGTTAAAGATGCTCTCGCTATAGAAGCTAAACCAGAAGCTGATAAAGTTTTAAAATTTTTAAGAAAATCAGATAGTTTGAACATTGCTGCAGAACTAACTTTTGTTGGAGAGGAAATTACCATTTATGGTTCACTGAATGGTAAAAACTACAAAGAAAGAATTTATTATGATACCGGTGAGCTGGTAAGGGAAATTGCTTTTGTAGAGTCTACTTTAGGATCAACGGATTTTATCTATCGTCGTTATCCTTAGTTTCCCAGTGAAAAGTTTCGTTTAGAATACGGTCAATTATCTGATCTCTTTGTTCATTGGGAATATCAACAACCGTCACATTTTTTGCTAATTTTGCAAATGCTTCTTTTTCTGACAATTCCCCATTCACTACCTGTTCAACAGCTCCGATCGCCGCCCATTGCATATAGTGTCGAGCATCTTTAAATTGCATCAAGTCATCTATATCCGTATTTTGAATTTGTTTTGCCTTGACAGCATTTAAAAAATTATTCTCCATATTCGGCTGGGAAATTTCTTTAAAAACCTGAATGACCATCTTAACGTCTTTGAGAAGCCAATTGATTGAAGGAGAGTTGGCTAATAAATTGATACCTCTTAGCAAAGCTAAATAAATGATGTAAACATAATCTTTTTCGTTTTTGACCCCGAGTTTAAACTCAATCAAAACGTTTCTTACCGTTTTGTTTAGAGCCTCTATTTGAACCTCTTCAACGCTATCAAAATGGTTATAAAAAGTTCCATAACCAACATCGGCAATTTTGATGAGCTTTTTAACACTAATCCTCTCAGTACCCTCTGTATTGAAGTACTCAATAGCAGCATCTATAAGCTTTTCTTTGGTTTTACTCATTTCTGACATAGTGTACAGAAAATATGACATTCTTTATATGTTTTGCTTTAATGATCTTCATATGAGGATAAAAGAATATTTTTTATCCCATCAAAGTACCAAAAAAACCTTTTTTAAACTTTTTGTCACCTTGGTGGGATTATCAGCGGGGCTCCTCGCTTACACCCAAGAAGAAATCGGGGTGGCAGCAGCAGTAAACACAACTACAACAGATAATTATTACGATCCTTCAGGGATGTTTGCAGAACGTCGTCTTGTAGAAGAAGGTTATAAAATCATTCAAAACCGTACCATCGAAACCGATGAAAAAGGTAAGGCCCAAATGATCTTAGTTGATGGGACAGCCTTTACCATTGGACCCAATTCCAAAGTTATCCTGGATAAATTTGTTTATAACCCAGAGACCAACGATGGATTTTTAGAAATGCAGGCCACTGGTCTTTTAAGGTTAGTTGGCGGAAAGGTTACTAAAAAAAATGCTGCTACTATTAATACCAGCGTTGCAACTGTCGGAATTCGTGGGGGAATAGTTATTGTCGACTCCGATGCTGAAACCACATCAGCAGCTTTTGTTTACGGTCAGGAAATGGAAGTCATACCATTGCAAAATCAAGGTGGAAGAACTGTTCTTACAGAGGATGGTTTTGTGGTGGAGGTTAATGATCCCTACGATGACATCGACACTCCTGAATTACTAACTGCTGAAACTTTAGCAGGCTACTCTGCAGAACTAGAAGGTAGAGAAGAGGATGAAGAAGATGAAGACTCTGAAACAGAGTCAGAAGAAGAAGAATCTGAAGAAGAAGAATCTGAAGAAGAAGAATCTGAAGAAGAGTCCTCAGAAGAAGAATCTGAAGAAGAGTCCTCAGAAGAAGAATCTGAAGAAGAGTCCTCAGAAGAAGAATCCGAAGAAGAGTCCTCAGAAGAAGAATCCGAAGAAGAGTCCTCAGAAGAAGAATCCGA
>MDSZ01168193.1_pt1 | contig 13407 bp, 11 predicted proteins | sample 811201 | NCBI WGS metagenome assembly MDSZ01 (sample SAMN05326647, study PRJNA326480) | marine metagenome | isolation source: seawater | place: Indian Ocean: North | collected 2010
AATTTTGCTAAAAATAAAGAATGGGAAGATAAATTTGATTTAATTTTAGCTAGTAATACCTTTGCACATATTGAGGATATTAACTCAGTAATTAAAGGTGTTCATTATTCCTTAAAACCTAAAGGTAGATTTATATTTGAAGTACAATATTTAGTAGACTTAGTAGATAAATTTCAATTTGATTTTATGTATCATGAACATTTATTTTATTATACTGTAACTAGTTTAATACCATTACTTTCTAAGTATAATCTTAAAATAATAGATGTTGAAAGTGTACCTATACATTGTGGATCTATTAGAGTTGTAGCTACTAAAGATACATTAGAGTCTAAAAAAGAAAGAGTAGATGGGTATTTAGAAATAGAAAAAGATTACCAAGATTTAAGTAAGTTTAGTACTGAAATATCTTTTGCATTAAATGATTTAGGTGCTCAATTAGGTTATATAGAAGAAATGGGTAAAACAGTAGCGGGTTATGGAGCTTCTGGTAGAGCAAATGTAGTAACTAGTACTAAAAACTGGGATACTAATAATTTAATGTATATTGTAGATGAGTCCCCTGAAAGATATGACAGATTTACTTCAAATGGGAAAATACCTATATTCAACCCAGAAATCTTAGAAGTACACCCTCCAGATTACATTTTAATCCTAGCATGGAATTTTGCAGATATGATTATTGAAAAAACAAAACATTTAGGTATACCTTATATTGTACCTTTTCCAGAAGTTAAATTTATAAAACCATGAAAAACGAAAAAATATTTATAACTGGTGGTGCTGGTTTTTTAGGATCTAACTTAGTAAGACGTTATTATGATAATAATGAAATTACAGTTTATTCTAGAGATGAAGCTAAACATTATTATCTTAAAAAAAGATTTCCAAATATTGACTGTGTTATAGGAGATGTTCGCAATTTTGATTTATTAAAACGAGCATCTAAAGGACATACTATTGGCATTTTTGCTGCCTCATTAAAACAAATAGAGGCTGTAGACCAAAACGTAGAAGAAGGTGTAAGAGTACTAATAGATGGAGCTATTAATTCTAGAAGAGCAGCAGAAGAAAATAAATTTAAATCAGCTTGTTTTATATCATCGGATAAATCAAGAGCAGCTACTACATTATATGGTTCAATGAAATTCATAGCAGGAGAATCCTTTATTGTGAATGCAGAAAATTCTAATGTATTATTATCATCTGCTATTTATGGTAATGTTTTAAATTCAACAGGTAGTATTATTCCTTTAATTTGGGATTCAATAAATAAAGGATACACTCTTACTTTATACTCTGAAAAAATGACTAGATTTATGATTGATATTGAGGATGCTATGAATTTAATTGAAAGGGGATTAAAAGTAAGTGGTTATAATGTTATCCCAAATTTAAAATCTTTTTTAGTTAAAGATTTATTTGAAATATATGAAAGAGAATTTGGATTAAAATATAAAATAGGTGTGCCAAGAGTATCTGAAAAAATTCATGAAATAATGGTTAGTAAAGAAGAAGCTCCTAGAACATTTTATAACGAAGATGATAATACTTATTATATGCATTATAAGGAAGTATTTGTAGATAATCTAACAGAAGAATTTAGTAGTCACCAAACAACAGTAACTCAACCTGAATTAATAGAAATATTAAATAAATATGATTTTTTTAGACCATGAAAGTATTAATATTAGGACATAAAGGAATGTTAGGATCTATGGTGTGTGCTTATTTTAAGCATATGAAAATAGATTATGTAACTACAAATTTAAAATGGCCTACTTTAAATTTTGAAAAATTTATTGGAGAATTTAAAGGTGATTATATTATTAATTGTATAGCTATAACAAATCCTACAAGAGAAGGAATAGCTGTTAATTATGAATTACCCAAACTATTAGAGGAAAAAACGAATAGCAAAATAATATACCCAGGTACTGATAGTGATAATGAAATGGGATTATATGCTGCATCAAAAACAAATGCTAGTATTTGGATAAATAATCACTCCAAAAACACTAAAATAATTAGATCTTCTATAATAGGCCCAGAAATAAAACCAAAACCTTATTTATTTGAATTTTTACAAAAAACAGAAAATGCCTCATTTTCAGAAAATGCAAGATGGAATGGTAATACTACTTTAACATGGGCCAAGTATTGTTTAAAAATGATGAATAATTGGAATGATTATGGAGTAGAAAATGTAATATGTAGTAGTTGTATAACTAAATCAGAATTAGCGGAAATAATAGCAGATGTATTTGAATTAAAAATTAATATAGATACTACATCAGAAAAAGGTTTTAATAGATGTTTAAAAAATGAAAAATCTTATTCACCTATAAAAAAACAACTTATTGATTTAAAGGAATTTATATATATTTATAACCAACAAAAATAATATGCAAAATATTAAGTTATCTAAAAAAGAAGTAGAAAAACTAAATGAATTACAAGATTCATTATCTGCTACAATAGAAAGATTTGGACGTATAACAGCAGCAGAAATTGAATTAAGAGAAGGAAGAGAAGAATTAGAAAATAAGTTTAAACAACTTAGAAGTTCTCAACAAGAATTCGCAGCAGAGCTTCAAGAAAAATATGGTGAAGGCACTATAAATTTAGAAACTGGCGAATTTATCAACTCAAAATAGTTTTTTGAAAAGGTTTTTAATATTTATAATAAAACAATATTAAAAATAATATATTACGATGGCAGAAACTATTTTATCCCCTGGCGTTTTACAGAGAGAAAATGACCAATCTTTTATAGCACCCTTACCAACTGAAGTAGGTGCATCTATAATAGGACCAACAGTTAAGGGACCAGTTACTATTCCTACATTAGTTACTTCATATAGTGAATTTAATACTATATTTGGAACATACCAAATGAGTGGTTCTCGTCCTTACTCTTTCCTAACATCTATAGCAGCAAATAATTATTTCTCAAATGGAGGAAATTCATTATGGGTTACTCGTGTAGTAAGTCAATCTTTCTTACCAGCAACTAGTTCAGCAAAAGCTGATACAACTGGAGGTATGAACACAGGTTCAGGTGCTCCAGGAGGACTTGCTTTAACAAACGCTTCACCATTCCAGTTAGAAACAATTTCTGAAGGTGAAATAATGAATTCAGGTCACACTGAAGTAACAGGTGGCTCAGGAGCGTTATCAGATGGTACAGTTGACAATCTTAGATGGGAAATACCAACAGTAAATACTTCATCAGGAACTTTTTCATTATTAATTAGAAGAGGAGATGATGATGCAAACCAAAAAATAGTATTAGAATCGTATAATAATTTATCACTAGATCCAAATTCACCAAACTTCATCTCTAAAGTAATAGGTGATATGTCTAAATCAGTAGCCACGGATGGTACTGATTACTATATAAAAGAAACAGGAACTTATCCTAATGCATCTAAGTATGTAAGAGTAAAACAAGTAAATTATTTAACACCTGATTATTTTGATAATGCAGGAGTTGCTAAAAATGAATTTACAGCAAGTTTACCAGATGCTCCACAATCATCATCATTAAATGGTGCAATTGGATCTAATATTCCAGCTTTAGCAGGATTTAATAGAAAAATGAATTTCTACAGTGATATTAATAATACAGATAGTCAAGGATTAGTAGGTGACAATTATACATCAGCTATCGGATTAATGGCTAATACAGATGACTATAAATTTAATGTACTAACAACACCAGGATTAATAAATGCAAATGCATTACAAACATCAGCTATTAGTACTGCAATATCAAATACACAAGCTAGAGGTGATAGTATGTTTGTTGTAGATTTAGTAAATTACGACACAGCTTTAGCTACAGTAACAACTCAAGCAGCAGGATTTGATAGTTCATATGCAGCAGCATATTGGCCTTGGGTTCAAGTAATTGATCCAAATACAGCAGAAATAGTTTGGGTACCAGCTTCAACAATGATCCCAGGAGTATATGCATTTACAGATGCTTCAAGTGATCCATGGTTTGCACCAGCAGGTATTACAAGAGGAGCACTAGGACAAGTAATTAGAGCTGAAAGAAGATTAACTGTTAGTAATAGAGATACATTATATGAAGCAAATGTAAATCCAATAGCTACATTCCCAGGACAGGGTGTTGTAGTATTTGGTCAGAAAACATTACAGAAAAAATCAAGTGCTTTAGATAGAGTAAATGTAAGAAGATTAATGATCGCTCTTAAAAACTTTATAGGACAAGTTTCAGATAATTTAGTGTTTGAACAAAATACAATAATTACAAGAAATAGTTTCTTAAGTCAGGTTAATCCATACTTAGAATCAGTACAACAAAGACAAGGATTATATGCGTTTAAAGTAGTAATGGATGATTCAAATAACACACCAGCAGTAATTGATAGAAATCAATTAGTTGGTCAAATATTTTTACAACCAACTAAAACTGCTGAATTTATAATCCTAGATTTTAATATATTACCAACTGGAGCAACATTTCCAGCATAAAAATTAAAAAATTAGATATTTATAATAAAATAAAACAATAAGAAAAAATGCCAGTATTATCATCATCAGAAATATTTTTCACAGCATTCGAACCAAAACAAAAGAATAGATTTATTATGATTGTTGAGGGAATGCAATCCTACCAAATTAAAGGAGTAGGTGGTGTGAATATAACACAGGAAGCAATTCCTTTAAATCATATAAATGTTCAGAGATTTGTTAAAGGTAAATCAACTTGGGGACCAATTTCAATGACATTATTTGACCCAATTACTCCATCAGGTGCTCAAGCAGTAATGGAGTGGGTAAGATTACACCATGAATCTGTAACAGGTAGAGATGGTTATTCTGATTTTTATAAAAAAGACTTAACATTCAATGTACTAGGACCAGTAGGTGACGTAGTATCAGAATGGATAATTAAAGGAGCATTAATAACATCAGCTAACTTTGGGGATTATAGTTGGGATGATGAAAGCTCCGCTCAAGAAATTGAATTAGAAGTACAACCAGATTATTGTATTTTAAATTTCTAAAAAGTTTACACTCCCTGATATTTCCTTGAAAAATAGCTTGGCTTCGGTCAAGCTTTTTTTTACATTACATATGTATAACATATAAACGACAAGTTATTAATAAATAGATTATGCAAGAATTTAACATCCCTACAGAAACTGTAGAATTACCCTCCAAAGGTTTAATATATCCTAAAGATAACCCTTTATCAAGTGGTCAAATTGAAATGAAATATATGACTGCTAAAGAAGAAGATATACTAGCTAACCAAAATTATATAGCAAATGGAACAGTAATAGATAGATTATTAAAATCATTAATAGTATCAAAAGTTAATTATAATGATTTATGTATTGGTGATAAAAATGCTATTATGATAGCAGCTAGAATATTAGGATATGGTCCTAAATATTCTTTTAAATATAATGACGAAGAACAAGAAGTAGATTTATCTAAAATAGATAATAAAAAAATTAATGAAAAATTATTTGAACAAGGTGTTAATGAATTCCCTTTTACATTACCTCAATCAGGTAATAAAGTTACCTTTAAAATAATGACTCATAAGGATGAACAAAAAATAAATAGAGAAATTGAGGGTATACAAAAGGTAAATAAAGAAGCACAACCTACAGTATCAACAAGATTAAAATACCAAATATTATCTGTAAATGGAGACTCAGATCCACCAACTATACGTAATTTTGTAGATAAAGCATTATTAGCTCAGGATTCAAGAGCTCTTAGGAAGCATATCAGTGAAATACAACCAGACATAGATCTGACTTTTTTTCCCCGAGGTACTAAGGAGTCAAGAAGCATCCCAATTAGTCTCAACTTTTTTTGGCCTGACTTCTAAAGAAGCATTTGAATATCATAAAAACATATATAGTTCTATTCATGAAATAGTATTTCATGGTGGTGGGGGATATGACTGGAATACAGTCTATAATATGCCTATTTGGTTAAGAAAATTTACTTTTGATAAGATTAAAAAATGGAAAGATGCTGAGGCTGAAGCTATAAAAAAAGCTAATAAGGGAAAAGGTCAAAAAGGAAATAAAACAACTACAAACATATTAGATAGTTCAGGAAGAATTAATCCTCCAAATTTTAAAAATAAGTCAAGCTATAAATAAAAATATAATTTTTTAATATTTATAACAAAATACCTTAATGGCTAACGGAAAATTTACAAATCAAGATGTTAAAAATGCTCAGGATTTTGCATCTGCAAGTGAATCTATAGCTGAATCTACAAATAGATTTGCAGCCGCAGCCCAATCTGCTAGAGATAATGTAAAACAATATGGTGCCGAATTAGATAAAATAGGAAAAGGTGCTGAAGGAATGGAGGGTATGTTTTCCAATGCTAAGAAAGATGTTAATTCTTTAGCTGATAGCATAGGAAAATTAGCTACTTTTAACAAACAAGACCTTAAAGATAGAAAGAAAAGAGGTATAATTCAAAAAAGTCTTACTGATGTAGAAAATAAAAGAGCTAAAATTAGTTCTAGGATTGCTTCTAATAATGAAAGACTAGTAAATGCAACAGGAGAAGAAAGAGATAATTTAATAGCAGCTAATAAAATATTATATAATTCAAGAGATGCCGCAGACGGAATATTAGAAGATTTTGAAGGTATTAATGATGAAATAAATAGAATAAATAAAGGTAGTAATTTTGCTAAAAAACTAGCAGATGGTGTCCGTGACATACCAGGTTTAGGTCCTCTATTAGCTGGTCCTATTGATGACATAGCTAAAGGTATTGATCTTATGAATGCTGGAATTGATGAGGGTGCTGAAGGAATTGAAGCTATGGCTTTACTTACTAATGGTCTATTAAAATCAGCTCTTTTATTCATGACTAAAGCTATGTTTGATGCTGATAAGTCTGTAACAGATATGGCCAAACAATTGGGTGTTTCTAAAGATGAAGCCCAAGACATAGCAGATAGATTTAATTATATAGCTTTATCATCAGAAGATTCTACAATTAATGCCCAAAAGCTTTCACAAGCTTTCATGGAATTAGGAGACTCAGTTGGGGCTGTAACTGGATTTACTGATGAACAAGTTGTAATGCAATCTAAACTTACTAATCTGTTAGGATTGCAAGCAGATGAAGCAGCTAAACTAACAAAATTTAGTATATCTCAAGGAAAATCCTCTAGAGAACTAACAGAAAGTATATTAGATCAAGTAGTTGCTTTAGAAAAGGAAACAGGAATAAGATTAGACGGTAGAAAAGTACTTGCAGAAGTATTAAGTATAAGTGGTAATTTATCAGCTTCATATGGATTTCAAGCTGAGGAATTAGCTAAAGCAGTAGTCCAAGCTAATAGATTAGGATTATCATTAAAAGAAGCAGAAGGAATTTCACGTAGTCTTTTAGATTTTGAATCTTCTATTGAAGCAGAAATGGCAGCTGAATTAATGACTGGTAGAAATCTTGAATTATCAAGAGCAAGATCATTAGCATTAGACGGTAAATCAGCAGAAGCAGTAGCAGAATTAGCTAAACAATTCGGAACAGCAGAAGAATTTTCTAAATTAAATGTACTAGCTAGAGAAGATTTAGCTACTGCTTTGGGAATGGAAGCTGATCAATTAGCTGATTCTATTAAAAAACAAGAAATTTTAAATAAATTAGGTGAGAAAAGTATAGCTGATGCTCTAGCAAATGGTATGGCCCGAGATGAAATAATTGCAGCTGGGGGTGAAGAACTTTTATTACAATACGAACAACAAGCAGCAGCAGATAAGTTTGCAGACACTATGGCTAATATACAATCAGCTGTAGGTACTATATTAAATGGTTTTATGCCTATTGTAGATGTAGTAGCAAACATAGCTAGTAGTGCTGGTACTTTGTATACTGTTTTAGGATCTATAGCAGCTATAAGTTTAGTAGGAACAATAGCAAAATTAGCATCTATGGCAGTTTCATTAGGAATGAGTGCTGCATCAGCAATAGCATTAGCTTCAGGAATAACTTTAGGATTAGGAGCTATAGCTGTAGCAGCTGGAATAACAGCAATGATGGCTGCGAAAAATAAAGCAGAAAAACAAAGCACTACAAATATTGGAGATGGTGTAATTGGCCCATCAGGTAATATTATAGCAACAGACCCAGCAGACTTTTTAATGGCAACTAAAGACCCAGCAGGTTTAGCTAGTGATTTAGGGGGAGGAAGTAGTAATTCTGAACAAAGAAAAACAAATTCTTTACTAACAGCTTTATTAAATAAATCTGCAACAGTAACAATGGATGGAAACCAATTAGGAACAGCAACTACTCTTACTTCTTATGAGTTACAATAATATTAATATTTATAATAAAAATAACAACTATGAGTTTACTAAAAAAATTAACGGATACACCAAACGGATCCCCTTTATCTAAAAATAATGGAGGAAATGTAGTAATACCAGATTTTCAAACATCTACATTGCATTTTGAATATTCAACTATAGATGATCCTACAGCAAATGCTGTAAAACCTAGAAATGGGAAACTACCAGCACCTTCAAATTTAAATAGTCCATCAGATCCAAGTCAGTATATTCAAAATTTACCAAATTAAGTAAAAATATATGTCTAACCCCTTAATTAATCTTAGGACAGATTTAAGGTCTCTTAAATTTGCTGGGGCCACTAGAGAAAATTCAACAGGTAGAGAAGTAAGAAGGAAATCTCCTTATGTTATTACTCCTATTCCTCCAAAAAATTCTCAAGGGGTAGATACTGTATCTAATTTAGATGCCATAATAGCTCCTGAAGGAAAAGATTATTTATTAAGGCAAGGTGTTGGGTTAGCAGTAGCAAATGATGAAAGTAGATTTTTTGAATATTTTAGATCTACAAATGGACTTAATTTTATAGCAAAACAAGAACAATTATCTAGAATAGGAGTTAAATCTCAAGCTGCTGGTTTAATGAATGATGGTGTTTATGTACCTACAAATACTTTAGCACAGTTAGCTGTTAATCCTTTAGGAGGACATTTATTAAAACAAGGATTAAACCCTACAGCAGATACACAATATGGATCTAATTTATTTGGTAATGGGGGAGATAATTTTGTTGATAGATTAATTACTGGAGTTAGCAGTTTTGAAGGAGTACCTGCATATGTCTTAATAAGAGATAAAGTAGAAGGTGGGGAAAATAGTCGAAATAATAGATTAGTTGAATTAGCACAGAAAAAAATATACACTAACCCAGATGAAATTGGAGAGAGCAGAAGAGATAGAGGACAAATATTTGGAGCAGTAGATTCACTTGTAGGTGGAATTGTTGGTGGAATTAATAGCTTTGTAAGTAATTTTACAGGAGATATGGATAATCGTATATCAAAAGCTAGTGATGAATTACTTAGATATGATGGTGGTCCACAATCTTTTTTAGGACTAGCAGGTGAAACAGGTATAAGAATAGCACGTGATTATAATGATGCAAAGAAAAAAGCATATAATAAAACTAGTGAATTAACCCCAGGTCAAACTAGTAAATATTTTACTTTAAGTAGTGGTGAGATTAATGCAATGGAAAGAAATAGAACAGCTGCAACTAGAGAAAATTTTGTTAATTTAATTTATGATAAAAATGAAGGTAATGCTAATAAACCTATAAATCCTTTTAACACATATTTAGGTAAATCCCTTTCTTACATTGAAAAAAATTACCAAACAAGAGTTAATTTAGGTAATCCTGGAGCTACTAATGTTGACAGATCAAATTACCAAACAGGTGCTATAATTAATGGATATTCACAACCAGAACCCTTAGATAAAGTTAATGCTTTACAAATTTATAGATCTTTTAATAATGCGGGTCCAACTGTAAATCCTGTTAAAAATGATTTTATTAAATTTAGATTTGGAGTTGTAAGTACAGATAATCCAAATAACATAAATTATGTTCATTTTAGAGCTATTATAGACTCATTCTCAGATAATTATAGTGCTGAGTGGAGTGCTCAAAACTATATGGGAAGAGCTGAAAAATTTTATAGGTATGCAGGGTTTGATAGAACAATAAATATATCTTTTACTGTAGCAGCTCAATCAAGACAAGAATTAATACCTATGTATCAAAAGTTGAATTATTTAGCATCAACTTTAGCACCAGATTATACTGAAAAAGGATATATGGCAGGTAATTTAGTTAATATGACTATAGGAGGATGGTGTTTTGAACAACCTGGATTTATTACTTCTATGAATTTAGATGTACCCCAAGATTCTCCTTGGGAAATAGGTTTACCTCTTGATAATGCTTCTGTAGCTACAGGTCAAACAATTCAAGGTGATTCAAGTGTAAAAGAAATGCCTATGATGGTTAGAGTAACAGGTTTTACATTTACACCAATACATAATTTTGTACCAAAAGTACAAACAGTTCAGTTTGATGATAAAGGACAATTAACAGCATTTGGGGATCAAAGATTTATAGCATTAGAAAATGAAGGAAGAAAAAATAATTATCAAGATCCTGTTAGTTTTGATCCTCAATCATTAGATTCTGGTGTTACTAGCCAAAATAGAGGAAGTAATTTCCAAACAGAAGCATCAGGATCATCAACAGGTGAAGGTCAATTAACTTCACATGCAAATACTAGTCAAGGAATAAATGGTTAATATATGAAAAGATACTCAAAAATAGGACAAAATGTAGATGGTAATGGAAATTTATATTACAATCATGTAAATTATCCAATTCCTCCAAGATCATTTCAAGATATATATGTTTTTACAACTGTAGGAGATAGATTTGATATATTAGCAAATCAATATTATGGGGATCCATCATTATGGTGGGCTATATCTAGTGCAAATCCAAATTTAAAACAAGATTCATATTACATACCAGAAGGAACACAAATAAGAATACCTGCTAATGTAGGAGATATAATCAGTAATTTTGAAACACAAAATGTATAGTTATGGGAGTTGGAAATTTATTAGGTCAACCATTTTATAAGTACCTAAATAAACAGGTAGAAATAAGACAAGAAGTACATGGGTCTGGATTTACAGGCAATAATGCTAATTCTGATAGAAGAAGTTCTGCTTTTCAACAATATTTAAATTCAAAAACATCATGGGTTAAACTAGCATCTTCAGTTATAGTAGATGATAGAACTGAAACTGAAATAACAGGTAGTGAAGGACAAGAAAGTATTTATGTAGATGAAGGAGGGTTAAGATTTTTAAAAAAATTAGAACTTCCTAATCAATATAAAGGAGTTAACCTAGCTAGAGAATCAGTTTTATTTAGTGGACTTCAAGGAACAGGAGATATAATACCAGTACAAGAACAAACAGTTACCCAAAATGGAGAAGAAGTAACATTACGAAATGCTAATGCTTTTACTGGGGGAAGTACAAACTTTATTCCAAGGTCTGGAATATCAAAAACAACAAGTGTTTGGAATTTAGCTTCTGCTTATGGATTAGGAGGGTTAGATTTTGGACAACAACCAATGCCTGGTATAACAGATGTAAATATTAAATCCTTAAATAGAGGTTCTTTAAGAAGAGCAGAAATATCAATAAAAGCTAATAATAGATATCAATTTGAATTAATTGAAACATTATATTTAAGATTAGGATACACTATGTTATTAGAGTGGGGTAATAGTCATTATTTACCTAATGAAGGAGGAACAGTAGTACAAGATCCAACTACAGGAACCAAAACTAGAATCCCAGAAATTGAAACTATAAAAAATACATACATTGAAGATAAATGGTTTAGTCAAAATGGAAAAAGTACTAATGAAATTTTAGCTGATATAGAAAAACTAAGAGAAAATTATAGTGGGAATTATGATGCTTTTTTTGGAAAAGTTGTTAATTTCAATTGGAAATTTAATTCTGATGGAACTTACGATATTATGTTAAGTTTAGTAAGTATGGGAGATATTGTAGAGTCTTTAAAATTTAATGCTTTATATCATCCCAAAGATGGAACACCTGTTAATGAAGATGATGACATAAGCGACATAGCGAATTATTTAAATTCTATTAAATTAAAAACAGATGTGTTTAATACTAATACGGGTGGGGGAGAATATGTATCATTAGTTGATCCTGATATACAATATAGAGAAATTGAAGATAATGCAAGTGATAATGAACGAAAAGCATATCAATTTACTAATCAAATAAGTTTACAACAAAATAAATATGGTTATTATTGGAGATTTGGTGATTTTTTAGCTTGGGTCCAAAAACATCTTATCCCAACATACACATCAGGAAATGAAGAATTTAAACAAATAAGAATTGATGCTGATGAAGTAAATAATGTAATGTGTGCTTACCCTAATCAATTTAGTATAGATCCTAGAGTTTGTATTGTAAGAACAAACTATGGAAATAAATTACAATTTAAAAAAGATCCATATTGGTATAAATACATGGTAGATTGGTGTAATCCAAATTTTCCAACACGTGAAAATGAAAAAGTTCCTCCCCATGGAAGAATAATGAATATTTATATTAATTTTAATGAAATAATAACTATTGTTAATTCTAATAAAAATAAAAAAGGTGATGTAGATTTTTATTCATTTTTTTCAAAATTATTAGATAATATTAATAAAGCTTTAGGGGGTATAAATAACTTAGAACTTATAGTAGAAGAAGATAGTAATACTATAAAAATAATAGATCAAAATGTAATACCTGGGTCTGCTGTTGATAAACAAAGTGGTGTAAATTTTTATAATAAATTTATTAAAAACCCAAGAATAGCAGATAAATCAACTAAATTAGAAATATTTGGTTATGGTCAAAGAAGTGGATCATATACTTCTAATTTTGTTAAAGACTTTAGTTTTGAAACTAAAATTGATAAAAATTTAGCAAATACTATATCTATATCAGCTGCAGCAGGAGGGGGATTTGTAGGTGAAGATGCTACTGCTTTTTCTTCTTGGAGTCAAGGACTATCCGATAAATATAAACAATATGTAAACGCCCCAGAAGCAGCTAATATACCTACAGGAAGTGGATTTAGTGAAAATCCTTATTACAAAACAAATACTTACAGATATTATATAGAAGGTGGGGGATATATAGGAAAAAGAAAAGTACAAAACCAAGTATTTGACTCTTCAGGTAATATTGTTGAAAATGAAGAATATAATCCCGATAGAATAGGTGATAAAATAGGAGTTGATTCTGAAAGAGCTGGTACTTCTTCTAGAACAATTAGAGCATATACAGGAACTGAGTATTTTTTAACACAAGCAGGACATGATAAAATAGCCCAAATAATAGAAAATGTTTATAATAGAAATATTGGATATTTTATAACAGAGTGTTTTGGATCTAACGTAACGGGTAATACAATACCAATAATAGTAACAGATA
>MDSZ01089054.1_pt1 | contig 13402 bp, 12 predicted proteins | sample 811201 | NCBI WGS metagenome assembly MDSZ01 (sample SAMN05326647, study PRJNA326480) | marine metagenome | isolation source: seawater | place: Indian Ocean: North | collected 2010
CAATTTGAAAAATACTAAATATTATATTTTTCAACATGGAGCAGCTGGGATGTACAATGAACACGTCAGTCAATTTTTTGAGGAAAAACTATCAGATAGATATTTCACTTGGGGTTGGAAAAATAATAATAAAACTTTTCCATTATTTGTAACATCAAGTTTTAATAACAATAAAAAAAGCTTAAATTTAAGTTCAAAAAAAATAAAGATATTGCTTTCAATATATCAATTTCCATTATTTCCTCAAAGATCAAGTTATGGTTATACAAAAGATTTGAGTAGAAACACTTTTTACACTAATTACTTAATTTCGTTTCTTGCTGGTCTAAATAAAGATCTTATCAAAAACGTTTTTATCAAATGCCAATATTTGTACAAACCTTGTTTGCAAGAAGTTCAAATTAAAAAAAATTTTAAAAAGATCAAATTCATTTCAACTTTAAAAAAATCTCACCAAATAAGCCAGGATTTTCATTTAACCGTTGAAACTTTTTTATCAACTGGATTTTTTGAATCGATGACTTTAAACAGACCAGTTATTCTTTTGTTCAACAAAAATTTAACTAACATTAATAAAAGATTTCTTTTTTGGGTTAAAAAACTGAAAAAAGATAAAATTTGTTTTGAGTCTTTAAAGGAAGCGAATCAGTTTTTAAATAATAAATCAGTAAATCTTAAGAAATGGTGGTTTGGTAAAAATTTACAAAAAACTAGAATTGATTTCTGCAAGCTGTACGCCAGAAATCCATTAGAATATGAAAATACGTTTGAAAAAAAAATATTTAATTAAAATGAATAACAAAAATTATGATTATAAATTTGAAGATATAGTTAGATCCTTGTTGGCTTGTAATATTAAATCAGGTGACAACGTTTATGTATCAGGAAATCTTTTGAATTTTGGATTTTGTAAAACAAATAATTTTAACGAAATACCTGAACTTTTTTTTAAGGCTATTACTAAAATTATTAAAAAACAAGGCACAATAATTGTTCCAACGCATACTTTTTATTTAGCTAACACAAATAAGATTTTTAATTTAAAAAAAACCGAAAGTGTCTCTGGCTCTTTTTCAAATTATATTTTAAAGAAGAAGAAATCAATTAGACAAATTCACCCTTTCTCTTCTTCAGCAGCAATTGGAAAAAATGCAAAATATTTTTGTTCAAAAAATACTGATAATGTTTATGGTATTGATAGTCCATTTGATAGAATGATTAAAAAAAAAACAAAATTTTTAAGTTTAGGATTGCCAATAAATCAAAACTGTTCTCAAGTTCATCACGCAGAATTCATGATGAGAGTTCCTTATAGATATAACAAAAAATTTCGGCAAAAAATAAAAGTAAAAAATCACGTGTATAAAAAAGATTTTTATATGTTTGTTTTAAAAGAAAAATTTTTAAATATTAAGAGAAATAAAAATAAATTGATAATAAATAATTTTAAAAAATTTGAAAAAATTTATAAATCAAAATTAGGTAACAACTTTGTTTATTCTTATAAATTAGAAAATTTCTATAAACGAAATAAAATGTTATTAAAAAAAAATATTTTTTGCTGGGTAGGAAAAAAATTAAAAATAGGTTAATAATTTAATTATGACTGTAAAGGTACTAGTTACTGGTGGAGCTGGATTTATAGGGTCACACTTAACAAATGAACTTGTAAAAAAAAAGTACAAAGTTCTAGTTGTTGACAATCTCACAACAAAAGGAGGAATACATTACATTAATCCAAAAACAAAATTTATTAAAGGGGATATAACTAACGAGATTATAATTAGAAAGATACGACAATGGAGACCAAAAATAATATTTCATTTAGCTGCGCAATCTGCTGCTGAACCAGCGTATGACGATCCAAAAAAAGATTATCTTTCAAATGGATATGGTACTTATTTAATAAGTAAATTAGCAAAAGAAATCAAAGTTAAAAAGATGATTTATACTAGCTCGTGTTCTGTATATGGATCAAATTATGAAAAAAAAATTAACGAAAAAACGCTTATCAAACCGGACTCTATTTATGGAGTTTCAAAATATGCAGGTGAAATGTTTATGCATCAGATTTTAAAAAATACCTCCACAAGCACTGTTATATTTAGAATATTTAATACTTACGGACCAGGAGAAAACTTAAATTTTTTAAAAAAAGGTATGATAAGTATTTATGCTTCATATTTGTGGAAAAAAAAACCAATTATAGTTAAGGGATCTTTGCAAAGAGTAAGAAACTTTCAGTATATTGATGATGTTGTAAATATTCTTATAAAATCAATAAGAAATAAGAAATTAAAAAAGAATGAAACTATCAACCTTACAAGTGGAAAAAAAATAAAAATTAAAGAACTTATAAAATTAATTTTATTAGTAAATAAAAAAAATTTGAAAAATTATAAAGTAAAAGTAATCAATAATACTCCTGGTGACTCTTTTAAATTTGACGCTTCTAGTAAATATGTCAAAAAGAAATTTGACAATTATAAATTTATTAGTCTTAAAGTAGGACTACAAAAATATTTTAAATGGATTAACAAAGTACCTATAACGAAAGATTTAGTAAGATGGCATCCTTTGTTGGATCATATTAAATAAAATGTTATAATAGGTAATGATTCATAGAATGATTTTAATTGCTTGTTTTTTATGCAGTTACAGTTGTAATACGGTCACAGGTACCGCAGAAGGATTATCAAGAGGTCTGATCAATGATGCTAAAACAATTCACCACTATAGCACTTGTATGTTTACTAAAAAACAATGTGGAGATTTAGATTTAGATTAACAGATGAAAAAAAAAATTTTTTTATTTGTTGCTTTTTGTTTAATCTTTATCGCATCGTACTTTTTTATTGCTTCAAATTTAAATCAAAAAAAATTCGTATATTTAACAAAGTTTTTAAATGAAGAGCAAAAATTTATAATAAAAAAATATATTTTCCCTTACAGTTATATAAAACGATTAGAAAATGAACCGTCTCAAATTCTCGCGTATGAAATTAAACGTAAAAAAAAATTAGAAAGTATTATTTTTGAAAAAATACAAGATGAAAAAAATTTGGACTATAATGATCTAAAATTAGAATTATTTTATAGTAAAAACAGACTAATGGTTGGAGCTCATAGTATACTTCCTGGAAGCGCTTATCTTGATTATTTTAAAGAAGATTTGTTTATAGCTTCCCCAATTGGAATTTTAGGATATGGAAAAATAGTTGGTAATAAAATTGAATTTAAACAAATTGAAAATAATATTGAAAATTTCATTGGTATTAATCAATTTAAAAAATCAAATGGATTTGCTGTAAAAGATTTAAAAATATTTAATGAAAAGGTTTATATATCTTACAGTAATGAGGTCAAAAAAAACTGCTGGAACACTAGTGTTATATATGCCGATATTAATTATACTAAACTTAATTTCAAAAAATTATTTGCACCAGACGAATGTGTACATGAATATAAAAATCCAGACAAAGTATTTGTCTCTCATCAGGCTGGCGGAAGGATCGTAGGACTTGATAAAGACCACATTCTTTTAACTCAAGGTGAATTTAGAAATAGGTATCTTGCTCAAAAAAAAAATAGTATTTTTGGTAAAATAATTAAGATCAATATTAATTCAGTAAATAGATACGAAATCTTTGCCATGGGTCTTAGAAACTCTCAAGGTTTATATATAAACAAGCAGAATAATTTTTTACTAATAACTGATCATGGTCCTCGAGGTGGTGATGAAATTAATTTTTTTGATTTAAAACAAAATAATAAACCTAATTATGGATGGCCTGTTGCATCATATGGAGAACATTATGGCAAAGATCAAATGATCTATTATCAAGGTGGTAAAAATACTAACCTTAAAAGAGCTGAACTTTATAAAAAATACCCTCTTTTAAAGTCTCATGAAAAAAATGGTTTTGTTGAACCGATCAAATACTTTGAAAAATCAGTAGCTATTTCTGAAATTACTTGTTTGAAAAACAGTACAAATTGTGTTGCTTCATCACTTAAAGACAAATCTTTATATTTTTTTACGCTAGACAAAGGTAAAAAAGTTCAAGACTTTAAGAGAATTAATATAGGTGAAAGAATAAGAGATATAATTTTTTATAAAAATAAACTTATAATTTTTTTAGAAGATACTGCGTCAATTGGTATTATTAATTTTGAAATATAATTAAAATGAAATTTTTATTATTGTTTATTCTTGATTTTTAAATAATATTTAATCTTTAAATTAAATTAATATTAATATACTTATTCATAAAATATGTTTTTAGATGTAAAAAAAAAAATTTCAAAAGTTAAGATAAACTTGCAACCATTTCCTTATATTTTTATCAAAAATATATTTGATGAAAAGTATGTTGATAAATTAAATTCATTTTTGCCTTCCTATAAAAATCTCAAAGGAAAAGAAATTCTTTTTCAAAGTAAATCAAAATCAAAAAAAACTATATTGCCAAGTTCAGCTATATATAAGAAATTATCTAAAAATGAACAATTTAAAATCCTGAATAAATCTTTTAAATATTTAAAACCCATTATTGTTGAAAAATTTAAAAAAGAAATAAAAAAACATGTGAAAAAAAAATATCATAACAAAAAATTAAAATATCACTCATCATTTTCAGTAATGAAAAAGGGGTATAAAAAAAGTGCACATTTAGACAGAAGAGATCATTTAATTCATATGATTTATTATTCAGACTCTGACTCTACAAAAGGAGGAGAAATTTGTTTAAATAAAGTAAAAAAGAATTTTTCAGGTGCTTATGATATTTTCCCATCAAAAAATTCACTTAAGATTTATAAAAAATATAAAGTTTCAAAAAACTGTTTATTAATAATTTTGAATGTACCATGGGCTTATCATTCTGTTAGTTATTACCGTGGAAATAAAGATAGAAAATATTTTTACATGGTTTACGATTTTTTAATAAAAAAATCAGGCTCAATAACCAAAAATAGAAAAACAGGATTTAATCAAAATGATTTTTGGAATAGTAAAGTATCTGTAAAATCAGATATTAGGAGAAAAGTATTTTTAACAGAGTAAAAGAACAACAATGGTTGAACACAATAAAATTGACTCTAAATTTTTTAAATTTAATCCTTTAGAATTTAGTAATAAACTAAATATAAGCATTTTTAAAGGTTGGAATCAGTCGATTATTTTAAAATTCAATTTAAAAAAAAAAAATTTTATTAACAATCTTTTTATAAAAAAATATTTTCCTTATATTGTAAACAAAGAAAAACTCTTTGTTTTTACAACTGGTCGAGTTGAATTAAAAAAAGATAATAAAAAAATATTTTTAGAAAAATTTGATGCATTGAATTCATTTTCTGATGAAATCAATTATGAGATACGTTGTTTAGAAGATAGTGAATTTTTTTTGATAAGTTCCGAAAAATTTAAGCAAACAAATGAAAACTTTGTATATTTCAATTTTAAAAAAAATATTAAATCAAAAAATATATGGGGTGGACAGTGCATTTCACGTCCTTTTGTAGGAAAGGAAATAAATTTAGTTTTATTTGATTTAAAGCCAGGATTTAAATTTCAAGACAAAGGCCACTTCAATGAGCAAATTACATGGTTAATCGAAGGTAGTATGGATTTTTACTCGCAAGAAATTAAAAAAAAACTAACGTATAAAACTGGAGTAGACATAGGACCAAATCATTCTCATGGTGGTGTATCAAATGGAGCTATTGGGTTTGACGCTTTCTTTCCAAAACGAGCAGAAACAAATTATAATCAGAATATCAAAACAATTAGGTTTTAAAGCACTTTACAATTTAGAATTAAAGAATTATGTTCAATATTTGAACGTATGAAGACAATTAATATTTTGGACTGCACACTTAGAGATGGAGGGTATTATAATAATTGGGATTTCCCTAAAACCCTCGTCAATGACTATCTCAAAGCCATCTCGGATTCTGGTATAAAAAATGTAGAAATAGGATTTAGGTCTTTAAAAGAAAATAAGTTAAATGGACCAAATTTTTTTTCAACTGAAAACTATATAAATATTCTTAAAATTCCAAAAAAATTAAATATTGGAGTAATGTTAAATGTTTCTGATTTAAGCAATTATAAATCAGATTATAAAAAAGTATTAAATAAAGTATTTAATAAAAACAAAAAGACAAAAGTTAAATTCATAAGGTTAGCAACACACTTCTCAGAAATTGACGAGGTGACGAAAGTTTGTAAATTTCTTAAAACAAAAAATTACAAAATAATTATCAATCTGATGCAAATCACAGAGCAAAAAGAAAAGGATATTATAAATGCTGCTAAAAAAATCGCCCTAGTAAATCCAAGTGTGCTATATTTTGCTGATAGTTTAGGAGCAATGGACACACCTGATGTCTCTAAATATGTAAAACTTTTAAGAAAATATTGGAAAGGTGAACTAGGAATTCATACTCATAACAATTTGGGAAAAGCTCTATCTAATAGTTTAGCCGCAATAAAAAATGGAGTTACTTGGGTTGACTCTACTGTGACTGGAATGGGCAGAGGCCCAGGTAATTCAGAAACCGAATATTTAATTATTGAAATGGCTAAATTATCAAAGGAAAAATACAAACTTTTACCAATTTCAAATTTAATAAAAAAATATTTTGAGCCATTAAAAATGAGATACAAATGGGGGCCAAACCCTTTCTACTATCTTGCGGGTAAGCATGGAATTCATCCAACGTACATTCAAGAAATGCTGACAATTAAAATGGATAATATTGAAATTTTAGAGGCAATAAAACAATTAAGTAATGGAGATGGGAAAAAATATGATGTTAACTTGGTAAAATCTGAATTTCAAAAACCAATCAAATTATCAATGGGCAAATGGTCACCAAAAAATAAAATATTTGATAGAGAAGTTCTCTTGGTTTCTTCGGGACCTAAATTTGATGAATATAAGAAAGAAATTGAAAAGTATATTATAAAAAACAAGCCCTACGTAATTGCTTTGAATACTTCTGTAAAAATAAACAAGAAACTTGTTAACTTATATGTAGCATGCAATCCACTTAAATTACTAGCTGACTCGGACTCATACAAAAAGATTAAATCTCCTCTCGCATTACCTGTGTCTATGCTATCGGATAAACTTAATAAAAAATTTAAAAAGAATAAGATCTTTGATTTTGGAATAGGCTTAAAAAATAATTCTTTTAAATTTTATAATAAATGTGCTTATATTCCAAAATTATATACTGTTGCCTACGCTTTATCTATCGCAGCAAGTGGAAAAGCAAAGCAAATACTTTTAGCTGGATTTGATGGGTATGAAAAGACTGATAGAAGATTAAAAATTGTTGATGAAATATTTAATAATTTTGTCTCAACAAAAGGATCTAGACCTTTGATAGCCGTGACCCCAAGCGTATATAATATCAAAAAGAAATTAATTTATACTTTATGAGTTCAAATTTTTTTTCAACAGTATTGACCGTTAGAAAAGGATCCGAAAGAGTGAAAAATAAAAATTTAAAACCTTTTTGTAATAAGAATCTTTTGGCTTACAAAATTGAGTCATTAAAAAAAGTGAAAAACGTTGGTGAAATCATTATAAATACTGACTCTGATGAAGCAATTGAGTTGGCGAAAAAATATGGGGTTAAATTTCATAAAAGAGACCCATATTTTGCAAGTTCAAAATGTCCAAATAATGAGTTTTGGGCGCATATAGCTGATAATACCAAAACAGATTACATTTTATTTACTCATTGTACCAATCCATTAATCAAAGAAAAAACTTATGACTCGATGATTGATTTTTTTGTTAAAGAAAAAAATAACTATGACAGCTTTAATAGTGTCACTGAAGTTAAAGAGTTTTTAATTTTAAAAAATAAACCTTTAAACTTTGATTTTAATAAAGCTCCTAATTCACAAAATTTACCTGACGTAATAAAACTAAATTTTGCTATCAATATTTTGTCAACTAAAGTAATGAAAGAAAGGGAGTCTTTAGTAGGTCATAATCCCTTTTATTACAAAATAGATCAAACTGAATCTTTCGACATTAATACAAATCATGATTTTGAAGTTGCTGAAATTTTATTTAAAAAACTCAAATACGAAAGGTAAAGAAAATTTAAGATTATTTTAACTTCATGAGCTTTACAAATTAAATTTCAAATAAGATGTATAAAAATAAAGATTGGAACTTAACAAGAAATTATTTTCTAAACTGGCTTGATAATAATGAGTTGAAAAAAGAAATTTGTAAAAAAGTAAGACTTGAAGATTTATCAGTTTGGTGGATCACAAGATTGGTGGACAAAGATATTGTTTTTGATAACAAATGGTACATTAGTTTAAATGATAAGTTAAATAATAAAAAAATAACTTATAAAAATGATCATTTTTACTTTAAGCTTTTAATCAAATTATTCAAAAATTTTTTTAAAAATATTTTATTTATTTCATTCATAAAGTTTTTTTTTAAAGAAAATAGTCTTGAATTAAGAAAAAATAATAATTGTTATTATTCTATGCTTCCAGATTTAGTTTATCATAAGGACAATGTTTTAAATGGTTGCTTTAGCCTTTCTCCTCTTAAAAAAAAAGAAAACAATTGTTATCTAACAGATCTTCAGCCAAGTTCAAAATTGATTTTAGATTATTTTGCTATTAAAAAAAAACTTTCCTTGCTCCCTGTAAAAAATTTCATATTACACAAAAATATAAGTTTTTCAGAAATATTTACAATTTATACTAAAACTTTTTTTTTACTTTATAAAACTTTAAAAATTCTTAATAAAAAAAATTATTTCATAATTAGAAAAAAGGATTGCTCAAATATACTTAAACCAAAAGTAATAGAATCCTTTTTTGGGAATATTCAAGATGCATTAATTCTTTCTGTTGCAATAAAAAACTTTTTGAAAAAAAACAAATTTAAAAACTTTATAACTAACGGTGAATTCTATCCAAATTTTAGGTCAATTTATGCCCATATTAAGTCTTTGAAACAAAGACCAAAAATTATTATGGTCAATCACGCTGATTATCATAAAGATAATTTATTTTTATACCTTAATAAAAAAGATTTTAGTAAAAAAACCAGTGAATATCTTCGATGTCCAGAACCAGATATATTTTTTTCTCAAGGCACAGAATATGCAAAATATTTAAAAGGTATTTTTCCAGATAAGAAAATTTATATAGTTGGATCTTTTAAGTTTGATTTAGCAAAACACATCAATAAAAAAAAACTTATTATAAAAAATATAAAAAAAATAAGTAAGAGTAAAAATAAAAAGATTATAGTTGTGCTTACATCACTGAAAGACGAAGACTACATTGTGCATTTTTTAAACAGATGCGATTTGTCAAATTACCAAATTGTTCTATGTGCTCATCCTGCTTTTTTTAATTCAACAGAAAAGTTTTTTAAAAAAAATTTCAATTATAGCTTTATAACACTTAAAAAATATCACTCGAGAGAAGTTATGGATGCTGCAGACCTTATTATATCTGGTTATGCCTCACTAGCGTATGAGGCTTTTTTTCAAAAATTAAACGTCATTAGAATTGAAGATTATTTTAGACCAAACTGGACTGACAAGAAAGACTTTATTCCAATATTGAAAAACCCTTCAAATTTAAAAAATTACTTGATCAAACCAAAAAAAATTCCAACATCTCTAATAGACAAAATTGAAAAGAAATATTTTTATAAATTTGATCAGAAAACCCACGAAAGGTTTTGTAAAATAATAAAGAATTTTCAATGATATATTAAAACAAAATAAATGTGCAAAAACAAAAAATTATATTCAGAAATAAAGAATAAAAACAACAAATTTATATTTTACAAAAGAAAAATTAATTTTGAACTTGTCAAAAAACAAATAGAATTTAACTTTAAATCCTTATCTAAAGTTAAAAAAGGAATAGTAGCTTTAGATACGGAAGATAAGATAAAATTTATAACTAGATTTTATTCTTGTAATAAAGCTGGATTAATAGTTTTTATATCAAATAAAAAATCTTATAAAGAACTAAAAAAAGAAAAAATAAATATAAATTATATTTTCCGAAATGATAAATTGTTAGAGATTTCTAAAAAACACGATACTTATCCTAAAGACCTTGCGGTAATTCTAAAGACCTCTGGAAGCACAGATTTTGCAAAGTATGTTTATGTATCAAATTCTAATATTTCATTCATTACATCTGAAATGAACAAAGAAATGTTTAATAATAGAAAAAGTTATAACGAATTAATATTTGCCCCAATTGATCACGCTTTTGCTTTAGGTAGAATGCATTCAATTATAAAAAGTGACCATTCAATGACTCTAATTGACGATTTTTCTTTCAATAATTTTTACAAAACGTACAAAATTGCTAAATGTAACTCTATTTCGATACCTGCAAAATTATTAAAAACTTTAATTGAATTAGACTTTGCAAACTTTAAGAAAGAAATTGCCAAATTAGAATATGCTCAAGTCAGCACAGGTTATTTTCCAAAAACTTTAAGAAAGAAATTTTTAAAAAATGGATCAAATCTATTTATTAATTATGGGATGACAGAAGCTATGCGGTCATCTTTTTTAAACTGTAAAAAATTTCCAAAAAAAATTCACACCGAAGGTAAACCTTTTAAGGGTATAAAAATAAGAATACTTAAAAATTCAAAAGGCAATTTAGGAGAGGTATATACTAAAGGAAAAAATTTAGTTTTGGGATATTCTAACAAAGTTTTATGGAAAACGAAGTATATAAATGGGTGGTTTAAAACTGGAGATTTGGGTTCAATAGATAAGGATGGATTTTTTGTTTTTCAGGGAAGAGATGCTGATAATATTAATATTAATGGAGTAAATTATAATTTAAAAAATATTGAAGAAGATTTAAAAAAGTTTTTTAAAATAAAGAATATAAAAATTTTGAATATAACAAGTAAAATTGCTCATTTTGATCATAAATTATATTTATTTATGGATAAAAAAATTGAAGTAAGGTCAATTTATACATATTTAAAAAAATCTAATACAAATATTAACTTTGAAAAAGTTTTTGTAACTAAAGAATTTGTTTTAAATAAAACAGGAAAAATAAATATCAACAATTTGGTAAAAAAAGTTAATGGAAAAAAATAAAACAAAAATTGGAAATTTCATATTTAAAACTTTAAATAAACTTAATTCAAGGTATGTAAATTTCGAAAAAAATACTGATGTTTTTCAGCAAAGTTTAGACTCTTTGGATTTCATGAAACTAATATTTATTTTAGAAAAAAAATACAAGTTAAAAATAGACTCAAAAGATTTTAAAAATATTCAAACAATAAATAAATTGTCAAAATATATTCATAAAAAAATTTAATTTTTTTTCCTCTTGAAAAATTGGTCTTCGATAAGAATACTAAAATTCAGATTTTTACTTTTTAAAACTATCTCTTTAATTATGTCCTTTGGATCTGTGACTATCGGGAACTCATGCATATTTAAAGAAGTGTTTAGAACGGCGCCAATACCTGAAATTTTTTCAAACTTTTTAATCAGTTTATAATATTTTGGACAAGATTGTTTAGTAACTTTTTGAGGTCTTACCGTAAAATCACCAGGGTGTATTGCAGCTTTTAGATCTAGTTTTCCTGCTTCTGTAGCTTCAACGCAAGATGTCATATAATTATAATTAAGTTTTTTATTTAAATTGACATATTTTTTTAATTTTGTGTCTAAAATTGATGGAGTGAATGGCATCCAGAAATCTCTCATCTTGATTGATGAATTAATCTTTTTAACTAGTTCTAATTTAGATGGATCACAAATTATTGACCTATGTCCCAGAGCTCTTTGCCCAAATTCCTGCCTTCCAATGCAAACAAATATTATCTCACCTTTTTGAAGAGATTTAGCAACATGATCATAATTTTTATCTGAAATTAATTTAAAATTTTTTTTAATAAGTTTATTTTTTTTAAATGAGTCAATGCTGGATTTAGAAATATTTGGTCCTAAATAAGCGTTTTTAAGTGGTTTTATATATTGTAAACATTTTTTATAACCAAAAGTATCATAAAGATAAGAGTACACAGCGCCTAGTGACAAGCTTTCATCTCCCGGTCCTGGGGGAATCCATAGTTTATTGACAAATTTTTGTTCAGATAAAAATTTATTTGCCTTAACATTATTTGCAACACCACCAGTGAAAACAAAATTTTTTACTTGAAATCTTTTTGAAACATTTTCAAACCATTGTTTTAATCTTATTTCTGTGAAACTTTGAAGTGCGCCAGCTATATTGTCAAACCTAAAGCCATTTAAATTCTTTTTAAAGTAAAAATATTTATCTTTAACTTGTTTGTTTATTTGAAAATCTAACTTTTTTACTTTTAAAGAATTTAAAAAGAAATTTAATATTTCCAAATAATTCGCCTTTTGTGTATATGGTGCAAGTCCCATTACTTTATAAGCATGTCTAAATGGATTCATGCCAAGTAATAAAGTTGTGTTAGAATAAATTTTACCTATCCAATTTTTTTTTGATTTGTTGATTAAAAAAAATTTACCTTTTTTAAAAATGTTTACTGTATTATAGGCACCATCGCCTCCTCCATCAGATGTTAAAACTGCGGTTACTTTTTTTTTTTCTGGATTAGTATAAAATCCATAAAAAGCATGACATTTATGATGGTCGTGAAAAGATATATTGCTCTTATTAATTTTCAAAATTTCTGAAATCGTATTAAGTCTTATACTGTTAATTTTTTTAAGATCTTTTTTTGTGGCTTCATCGCTTGTAATAAAAGGAATATGTTTTACTGGATAACCCATATTACAAACTGTTTTATAAGAAGGAAATATTTTTTTAAGCTTTATTTTTTTGTTTTCGTAAATATTCTTAAAATAAAGTTTTTCTTGTAATTTAATATGATCTAATAACTTAAATTGACAATTCACATTCCATAAATTCATATGATTTAAATTTATATTTGCAACACTCACATGATCTATATTTTTGGGTTTTAATTTGTTTTTTTTTAATATGAATTTTATTGCTTTAATTGGTAAAGAAGAAATACCTTTATATCTATTTAAACGTTCCTCTGAAACTAGATCTATTACTTTTCCATCTTGGACAAGGCAAGCAGACGCGTCGTGGGTGTCGTTGATTCCTAAAACTATCATGTTCAATTATTGAACATGATATCTTTTAACGGATGTAATGTAAAGATTAAGATATAAAAATTTTTTTCAGTGCATAAATCAAGCCAATTGAGCTATTAGTACTGGTCAGCTCCACGTGTTACCACGCTTCCACATCCAGCCTATCAACGTAGTGGTCTACTACGGCTCTATAGGAAGAACTAGTTTTGAGGTGGGTTTCCCACTTAGATGCTTTCAGCGGTTA
>MDSZ01154924.1_pt1 | contig 13402 bp, 17 predicted proteins | sample 811201 | NCBI WGS metagenome assembly MDSZ01 (sample SAMN05326647, study PRJNA326480) | marine metagenome | isolation source: seawater | place: Indian Ocean: North | collected 2010
CCATTCATCTTCGAATTGAGCATTTTTTTTATTTATTTCATTAAAAACCAACTTTACTTCATCGGATACATAAAAAGTATCACATGGTAAACCTAAATTTTGTTTACTTAATATCACTTCATCCTCACCTAACGGTGCCCCATGACAATCATGTCCACCAGCCTTATTTGGTGAACCAAAACCAATTGTTGTATTACATATAATAACTGATGGCTTATTATTTTCATTATGAGCATTTTCAATAGAGTTACATATTTCATCATAATTATGTCCGTCAATTTCCTGGACATGCCACCCATAAGCTTCCATTCGTTTATTAACGTCATCCGTATACGTCATGTGTGTATCACCTTCAATAGAAATGAAATTTTGGTCATAAAAAACAATTAGTTTTGAAAGCCCATGATTTCCAGCCATTGAAAATACTTCATGAGATGCACCTTCTTCAAACTCACCTTCAGACGCTATGACATATGTATAATGATTTACAATTTTATGATTATCAGTATTAAAACGAGCAGATATTAATTCTTCTGCAATAGCCATTCCTACTGCATTTGCACATCCCTGACCTAATGGACCAGTTGTTGTTTCAATACCCAAAGCATGACCATATTCAGGGTGACCGGCAGTTTTTGAATTCCATTGACGAAAATTCTTTAACTCATCAATCGTCATATCTTCGTATCCAGCTAAATGTAATAATGAATATTGCAACATAGAGCCATGACCTGCTGATAAAATAAAACGGTCTCGATCTATCCAAGAGGGATTTTTTGGATTATGTTTTAAATATTGTGTCCATAAAACAGCTGCAACATCAGCCATACCCATGGGCATTCCAGGATGACCTGAATTAGCTGCTTGAACACCATCCATAGATAGTCCTCTAATTGTATTTGCAATAAGTTTAAAATTCATTTCTCATCCTCGTTTTCTAATAAAATAAGTTACTACATATAAAAATAGATTTAAATGTCTATTCAATAGTTTCTGAATTGTCAGAAATCCAGCCCCCTCCTAAAACTTCATTATCATTATAAAAAACAGCTGCTTGACCAGGGGCTAGGGCAAATTGCGGATCATTAAATATTATTTCTGCTGAATCATTCTCAATTAAAATCTTGGCTAAAGAACCTGTACATCTATATCTAGGACGAACTTCACATTCTAAAATATTATTTATACTTATGTTATTAATCCAATGAATATCTTTTACTTTACATCTTGCATTCAAGACCCCTGGTCTAGGAGCAATTTCAACTTGATTTAATTTTTTATTTAATCTTTTCACGTACATCCGTTCTCCTAAAGCCACTCCAAGACCCCCGCGTTGACCCACAGTAAAATGATGAAGCCCATCATGTTCTCCAACTTTATTGCCCTTATGATCAATGATATCTCCCTTTATAGAAACTGAATTATTTCTTTCTTCAATAAATTCAGCAAGCTTACCTTCTTTTATAAAGCATAAATCTTGGCTATCCCCTCTTGAAATAATAGGTAGTCCTCTTTTTTTTGAAAAGGAACGAACTTCAGACTTAGGAAGATTAGACAGAGGAAACATCATTTTACTTAATTGGTATTGAGATAATCTGTGAAGAAAATAGGATTGATCCTTTTCAGGATCTTCCGCACAAAACAAATGGTATTTTTTGTTTATTTTTTTTATTTTGGCATAATGACCAGTTGCAACAAAATCACAATCTAATTGTTCAGCTCTGTCTAATAAAAAACCAAATTTAATAAATGAATTACATTTTATACATGGAGAGGGTGTTTCTCCAGATGCATATCCATCAACAAAAGGATTAACAATTTTTTCAGTAAATATCTCTTGAGCATTTACAACATAATGTCGAATATCTAAGTATGAACAAACTCCTCTAGCTCTATCAACATCTTCAATAGAACAACATCTAGAACCATCTTTCCACATATGTGCTGTTAAGCCTATAACATCGTATCCTTTATCGACAAGCATAGCAGCGACTGCAGAACTATCAGTTCCCCCGCTCATACCAACAGCAACTCTTGTTTTGGTTTTAGAAATCATTTTTTAAGAATATATATTAAAAAAATTATAATCAAGATTGCATTATTAAAAGAGTTCACATAAAAGTTTTAAAATATGAGTTTGACAGATGAATAACTAATCTATTTATTACTCTTTTTCGATAATTATGGAGAAACATTATGTCAATGCATAGTAGTTTAAAAGGTGCAGCAAAAATAAAAACTAAAAGAAATGTGTTAAAGCGTTTTGAAAGAGTTGATAGTTTAAAAAAAGATGGACGTTGGAAAGAAGGTGATCGTGCATTTGGATTACCAAAAACAAAATCTGATGCTTAATTAGAATTAATATTTATTTTTTAAACACCTTCGTTAATTTCGTAGGTGTTTTTTTATGGAAAAAGAAAATTCAATCAGACTTCAAAAATACATGGCTAATTGCGGACTCGGCTCTAGACGATTTTGTGAAACATTGATTTCTGCAGGAAGAGTAAAAGTTAACAATTTAGTTGTTAAAGAATTAGGAACAAAAATTAATCCTGATCATGATAAGATTGAATGCAATGGTAAAAATCTTATTCTTGAAAAGTTAATTACACTTATGCTTAACAAACCTCAAAAAGTCATTTGTTCATCAGATGATCCTCAAAAAAGAATTCGTGTAATTGATTTAATAGATGATTTGCCAGAAAGAATCTATACTATTGGAAGATTAGATTATATGAGTGAAGGTTTAATTCTAGTTACAAATGACGGTGAGCTAGCAAACTCTATTATGCATCCGCGCCATAAGATTGAAAAAAAATATCATGTATGGATAAACAAGGAGTTATCAAAAAAAGAAATAGACCAAACTATTAAAGGTATAAATGATAAAGGTGATGTATTAAAATTTGTTGATGTAGATATAATTAAAAAAACTAAAGATGGATTTAAATATTTAGTAACTCTCAATGAAGGTAAAAATAGGCATATACGAAGAATGGTTGATAAAATTGATAAAAAAATTTTACGTTTGCAAAGAATAAGTATTGGTCCTATTAAATTAAATGATCTAAAATGTGGTAAATATCGTAGAGTAAAACCCTCTGAATTAAAGGCATTAAGACAGTATATGCTTAAAAAATAATTTGACTCTACTCAATAAATAATATCAATTATAACTTTTATCTAATTGAATAAATCTACGGAGAGAAAAATGAGTAATATTGAAACAAAATGTTTACATGCAGGTTATGAGCAAGCAGATGCTACAACAAAAGCACATGCAGCTCCACTTTATAGAACAACCTCATATAGATTTGATAGTACGGAACATGCTAATAATCTATTTACGCTAAAAGAGTTAGGTAATATTTACACAAGATTGATGAATCCAACAACTGATATTCTTGAACAAAGGGTAGCAGCATTAGATGGAGGTGCAGCCGCTCTTGGATTAGCTTCAGGAACAAGTGCTGCTTTTTATAGTATAATTAATTTAGCTCAAAAAGGTGACGAAATTGTTTCAGCTAATAATCTTTACGGAGGAACTTATACTCAATTTAATGATATTTTACCATCGATGGGTATTAAAGTTAATTTTGTAGATCCATTAGATCCACAAAACTTTGAAAAAGCTATTACAGCAAATACTAAAGCTGTTTATTGTGAAGTAGTAGGAAATCCCTTATTGGATCTTGTTGATTTAGAAGCTATTGGTGATATTGCACACTCACATGGTATACCTTTAATTGTTGATGCCACTTTTTCAACACCTGCCTTATGTAGGCCACTTGAGCATAATGCTGATATTGTAGTTCATTCGCTTACAAAGTGGCTGGGTGGACATGGCGCAATTATAGGAGGAATTGTTGTAGATTCAGGTAAATTTGATTGGACAACAGGAAAGCACCCTCTTCTTTCAGATCCTGAGCCAAGTTACTGGAATACTAGTTTTGCAAATGATTTAGGGGATCTTTCACCCTTGGCATATATCCTACGGATGAGATTAATTCCTTTAAGAAATTTAGGAGCATGTATATCGCCAGATAATGCATGGCAAGCGATCCAAGGTATAGAAACTCTTCCATTAAGAATGGAAAGACATTCATTTAACGGAATTGAAACTGCCAAATTTCTTCAAAACCATCCTAAAGTTGAATGGGTTCGACATCCATCACTTCCAGGTGATGATTGTTATGAACTTGCACAAAAGTATATGCCTCAAGGTTCAGGTGGTATGGTAGTATTTGGAATAAGAGGTGGTGCCGAAGCAGGTCGTAAGTTTATAGAAAATCTTAGTTTATTTTCTCATTTAGCAAACGTCGGGGATGCAAGAAGTTTAGCAATACATCCTGCAAGTACAACACACTCACAATTATCTGAAGAACAGCAATTAAATGCTAGAATTACTCCAGATCTTGTTAGATTATCCGTTGGTCTTGAGCATATTGATGATATCAAAAAAGATATTGATGAAGCATTATCATCAATTTAAATAATCCAGGGAGGTTTGGATGGATATCCAAACGCAATTTTTTACTTACGGTGAAAAAGATAGTGATAAACTAAAGCTACATGATGGATCATTATTTGGCCCAATAACATTAGCATATGAAACCTATGGTCAATTAAATGAACAAAAGTCCAATGCTATCTTAATATTTCATGCTTTGTCAGGATCTCAACACGTTTCCGGATATAATCCATATATTGAATCTGTTGGCGAAAAATGGACTGATGAATGTAAAACAGGATGGTGGAATGAGTTCGTTGGACCGAATAAACTAATTGATACAGATAAATTTTATGTTATCTGTGTAAATTATTTTGGAGGGTGTTATGGATCAACAGGACCCTCATCCATAAATCCGACTTCAAATAGCCCTTATGGTGGAGAGTTTCCAAAATTTTCATTTGGTGACATTGTCGACTCGCAAATTCCATTATTTAATTATTTAGGTATAAAGCAGTTTAATTCTGTTATTGGATCTTCATTAGGGGGTATGATGGCTTTAAACTTTTCATCTAGATATCCTGAAAAAGTTAGAAAAATAATTACTATTGCTTGTGGCCTTAGAGCTCCTATTTTGACTAAGACTCATAACCTTGAACAAATTTATGCAATTGAGAATGATACAAATTTTAATAGTGGAAATTATTACAAATCTAAGAAACCTAACAAGGGGTTGACTTTAGCAAGAATGATTTCTCATAAGACATTTGTTTCACTTAAATATATGAAATCTAGAATGAAAGATAAATGTGAACAAAAAGATGAAGATTTTTCATGGTATAAAATTAAAACTTCTCTCGAATCATATTTACTTCATCAAGGAAATAAATTTTCAAAGAGATTTGATGCTAATACATATATTTATTTAATAGCTGCATGGTCAAATTTTGACTTAAAAAAAGACCATAATGTAAATGAAGATTATGAAATATTTTTAAATTGTAATGATCATGAATATTTAATTTTTTCAATAGATTCTGATTGTTGTTTTTACCCTGAAGAACAATCAGAGTTAAATGATGCATTAATAAAAGCAGGAATAAATAGTAAGTATATTAGAGTTACATCCGAAAAAGGTCATGATTCTTTTTTGTTAGAACCTGAGTTATATTATAATGAAATCAAAGAAATGATTGAAAAATGATTTTACTATTATCTCCATCCAAAAATATGAAAGATTGCGCTTATGACAATAAAACGTCTCAACCAGTTTTCATAAATGAAGCTAAATCTCTTGTAAATGAGATTAATAAAATGAATATTTCTGAAATACAAGATTTCATGGAAATTAGTGAGAAATTAGCCCACTTAAACTTTCAAAGATTTCAAAATTGGTCTTTACCCTTTAATAAAACAAACTCGTCACCAGCTATTTATTCATTTTCAGGTGATGTTTATGAAGGCCTAGACGCTTACTCATTAGAAGAGGAAGATGTCAAATTTGCACAAAGGAATTTACTCATATTATCAGGATTATATGGAATTTTAAAACCCCTTGACTTAATACAACCTTATAGACTCGAAATGGGTAGAAAATTAAAATACGAATCACACAAAAATTTATATTCATTTTGGAATGACAAAATTTCGTTATATTTGAATAATATTAAAGATAAAGTAATTATTAATCTTGCCTCTAATGAGTATTTCAATGTTGTAAATAAAGAAAAAATTTCTAAAAAGATTATTTCCCCAATTTTTAAGGATGAAAAAAATGGGAAATTTAAAATAATTAGTTTTTATGCAAAAAAAGCACGGGGATTAATGGCAAATTATATAATAAAAAATAAAATAGATGATCCATCCCAGTTAATAAAATTCAATATAAATGGTTATACTTACAACAAAAATTTATCCACAGATTTTTATCCAGTTTTTACAAGATCAGCTACTTAGATAAAAATGAAAATTCTTTATGATTCAAAATGTCCAATTTGTATTAAAAATAAATTATTAGTTGAAAAGCACGATAAAGAAAATATTTTACTATTTGTTGATATTCATAATAATTCAGATGATTTAGAAAAATGTATGGAACAGTTTCCCGAAATAAATTTTAGTGAACTTAATTCTAAAATTTATGTAATAAATGAAAATGAACCTGTTGGCGGAATGGATGCAATAAGAATGATTTATTATAAAATTGGATTTTGTAAATTAGTCAATTTTAGTAAACTACCAATAATTAATAAAATTTTTAATCTAATATATAAATTTGTCTCTAAAAATAGGTTTAAAATTAGTAAATTTTTTAAAATTAAATATTCTGAGTAAAGAAAATAAATACACGTTGACATCAATAAATGTTTTTTTTATTTTTATTTTTTAACGAAGGAATAAATGCCACCTGCAGAAATTAGTAAAATTTTTGTCCTCGATACAAATGTTGTTTTACATGACAATAATTCAGTAAGGAATTTTAAGGAACATGATGTTGTAATTCCAATTACTGTTTTAGAAGAATTAGATAATTTTAAAAAAGGAAATGAATCAGTAAATTTTCATGCAAGAGAATTTGTAAGAATTATAGATGAATTAAGTGACGATAAACTCTTTGAGGATGGTGTTTCTCTAGGTGAAGGTCTTGGTAAAATAAGTATTAAATTAGAAAAAGAGTTTGATGATGTATTAATATCAAATTTTAATCCAAAAAAACCTGATCATCAAATTTTAAATATTGCTCATCAAGTATCCATCGAACACCCGAATCAAGTGACAATTCTTGTAACAAAAGATGTTAATCTGAGAGTAAAAGCAAAAGCAATTGGTCTTGTCTCACAAGATTATAAAAATGATCATGTTTCAAATATTCAAAAAATCTATAATGGTTGTAAAATTATTGAAAATATCGATCCAGAATTAATATCTAAAATCTACAAACCACCATATGAATTAGATTCATTCTTACTAGAAAACTTTTCAGAATTAATTCCAAATGAATATCTTGTAATTCGTAATGAAAAAAAATCTGCCTTGGCATGTTATGATTTTGAGAGAAATAAAATTAGACACGTTGATAAAATACCTGCATTTGGAATTAATGCGAGAAATTCAGAACAAGTATTCGCAATTGATGCTATAACGAATAAAGATATTAAACTCGTTACAATTACAGGAAAGGCTGGAACCGGAAAAACATTATTAGCTCTTGCTGGAGCGCTTAAAAAGAAAAAAAGTTTTAGGCAAATATTAATGGCACGTCCTATTGTAGCACTAAGTAATAAAGATATTGGTTATCTTCCTGGTGATATTCAGTCAAAATTAGATCCATATATGAAACCTCTTTTTGATAATTTAGGAGTAATTGAGCATGCCGAGGGCACAAATAAAAAAAGTCAGGTTGCTAAACTTTTAGACGACAAATTTTTAATAATTGAACCACTTTCTTATATCAGAGGACGGAGTCTTGTTAAAACCTGTTTTATTATTGACGAAGCTCAAAATCTTACTCCACATGAAATAAAAACAATTATTACAAGAGCTGGTGAAGGAACTAAAATTATTTTTACTGGTGATATATTTCAGATTGATCATCCCTACCTTAATAGTCACTCCAATGGACTGGCACATTTAATAGAAAAAATGAAAGGTCAAAATATTTATGCTCATATAAATCTTAATAAGGGAGAAAGATCTGAATTAGCTGATTTAGCCGGAAGTATTCTTTAAATTAAACATCCTTATAAATTAGCTTAATATCCCTTATGATAATTGAATTAAAATTTTCATTTAATTTAACTAATATTAATTTACTACTTTTCTTTAACTCAGTTATCCACCCCGGATGAAAAACATATATAAATAAGCATCTATTTTTTATAAAAGCGGGTTGTGAAAATTTTGATATTTGTTCGCCAAATAATTTTAACCAATTGTCTCTTAAAATTAATATCGAATCCTGAATGGGTTCATCTAAAGTTTTAATAATTGAAGGAAGAATATCTTTTATAGGTTTAGCATCCCTTTTTGCTGATTCATAATGCAAAATTTTTAGTCGATCTTTATCGATTTCAAAACGTTCTTTATTAATGATTTTATTTCGAATATCTTCCATAACATTAATCTAAAATATATTTCACGGCATTATCAAAAAATAAAGTTCCAAGTCCATATTTCGGTAAATCCTTATCTTTAATATCAAAATCCCAAGTTGGATGGTTTTCCGGAAATAGATAAGCTTCAGGATGAGGCATCATTCCAAAGATTCTTCCGCTGGGATCACACAATCCAGCTATAGAGTTAATTGACCCATTGGGATTATTTGGAAAATTTGTTGCTAATGTTCCATCCTCATTAGCATAACGAACTGCAACACAATTTAATTTTTCTATATCATTGATGATTTTATCATCTAATGTAAATAACTTACCCTCTCCATGTCTAATTGGTAAGGGAATATAATCTAAATCTTTGGTAAAAACACATGGTGATTGTTTATTAATTTTAATATTTACCCAGAAATTTTGAAAAAAACCGCAATCATTTTGAATTAATGAAACTTTTTGTTTAAAATATTCATTCTCTAATCCAGGCAAAATTCCAATTTTTGTCATAACTTGAAAACCATTACATATACCTAAAATTAATTTTCCTTCTTTAATATATTCTAGGAATACATCTTTCATATTAATCTTTATTCTCTGGGCAAAAACATGACCGCTACTCATATGATCTCCATATGAAAACCCACCAATAAACATCATAGCATCATAGTTTAATATTTGAGTTGGATTCTTAAGTAAATCATTTAGATGAACAAGAGATGGTTTTGCACCGACTAACTTCCATGCATACTCAGATTCAGCCTCACAATTAACACCATATCCTGTAATTATTAATACTTTAACCATTTAGTTTATCCTGCTGAATATCTTGTAAAATTTTATCAACAACTACTGAAGGGTTATTAGATTTAAGAATTGATCTTCCAACAACTAAATGAGTTGCACCTTGACTTAATGCGAACTCAGGAGTAGCAACTCTTTTTTGATCATTTACACTATCATTTTGCAGACGAATCCCAGGAGTTACTAAAAGAGATGTTGGAAATTTATCTCTTAATACTTTTGCCTCAAATGCACTAGTTACTAATCCATCAATACCAGACGATAAAGCAAGGGATCCCAATGAGATAGCTTGATCTGAAATACTTCTAAAAAGACCAATTTCATTCAAATCTTTATCACTAAGACTTGTAAGAGTAGTTACTGCAACTAATTTTGGAGATGATTTTGATCGACTCGCAATATTAGAAGCAGCTTCCAACATAGCTTTACCACCTAACCCATGAACTGTCATCATATCTACATCATAATCGCATGCTACACTTAGAGCATTCTCAACTGTTTGGGGGATATCATGAAGTTTTAAATCAAGAAATATAGATTTATTTAATTTCTTCAATATATTTAAAATTTTTGGTCCCTCAGCAATAAACAATTCCAATCCAATTTTATACCATGATATTGTATCTGGTAATACATCTAAGACTTTTAAGAGCTCGTTTTTATTAGCTACATCAAGAGCCACTACTAATTGCTTATCAATCATTTTTTCCTTTATAATCTAAAAATCAATAACTGCTTTTTCTTCAGTTATACTACTAATAAATTTTACAACTTCCTTATGTTCATTGTTATTTGAATAAATTTTGTATTCATCAAATGAATTAAACTTAGTATTTAAAATAATATCATAAGAAAAATCACTATCAGATGTATTTAAATTTACTTCAAGTTCAATTAATTCAGGTATAGTTGACTTTAAATTAGTTAATAAACTAATCATTTTTGACTTGTTTGAATCTGATACATCAGAGCCAAATTTCCACATTACAATATGAGTATACATAAAAAAACCAAATCTTTAAAAACAATGACAATAACATATCAATAATTAGCCTATAATAACGAACATAAATTTTTATCAAATTGACATGATATAAAATACATTTAATATAATCTTATGCTAAATGCGATTATTTTTGATTTTGATGGTGTGATTCTCGATAGCGAAGGATTACATTATAAAGTTTTTAATCAAGTACTTGAAAAATATAAAATTTATATCACCTGGGAAGATTACCAAAAAAGATATATTGGATATAATGACGCAGATGCATTAAAAGCCATCTTTAAAAATAATAAAAAAAGAGTTAATAAAAAAATTATTGATGAATTAATTTTCAATAAAGCTATTTTATTCGAAAAATCAATTGTTAACAATGAAGCTGATGTTTTTCCTGGAGTGGTTGAGTTGATCAAAAGTATTCCTATTAAACTTCCAATTGGTTTATGTTCTGGAGCGCTTCGCTCTGATATAGAACCAGTTTTAGAAAATTTAAAAATTAAAAGGTTTTTTAAGAGCATTGTGACCGCTGAAGATACAAAAAAAAGTAAACCATATCCAGATCCTTATATTTTGTCATTAAAAAATTTAAATATCCAAGATGCATCTAAAACAATTGCCATTGAAGATACACCGGCAGGAATTAATTCAGCAAAAGAAGCAGGAATGAAAGTATTAGCTGTTACAAATACATTTTCATCAGGTTATCTATATGAGGCTGATGCGATTGCCTCATCTCTTTCTGATGTTAATAGAAAAACATTAGAAGATCTAATCTACTAATTTTGTAAAAGAGCAGCTATAAATTTTTTTATTATAAAATAGACGTTCAAAATCTGTTTTTTCATTTTCTTTAAGGGAAAGTGATTCTATTTTCCCAAATTTTCTGTTCATTGATAATGTATTATAGATATCCTTAAAATAATTTTGATGATCGGTTTTAATATGAAAACATCCGTTAATAGTTAAAGTTTTATGAATAGAACGCACAAATAATTCATTAAATAAACGATTTTGATAATGTCTTTCCTTAGGCCACGGATCTGGAAAAAATAAATAATAATTAGATATATAATTTTTCGGAATTAAATATTTAACAGCATATAAACCTTCTATTCTTAAGAATTTTACATTTTTTCTTTGATTCATTTCACATTTTTTTGAAGATTTACTTATTCTTCCTAATTGTCTTTCTATACCTAAAAAATTTTCATTCGGATAGTTTTTAGATCTTCCAAAAATAAAACGACCTTTTCCAGAACCGATATCAACATTTAAAGGAAAGTCTGAATTATGATAAAAATTTTTAAATAAACAATTATCATACCAATTATCTGGAAATATTCTTAAAGGTGATATGCTTTTCAATTTCATTTATTTTATTATAATTAATCTAATTAAATAATAAGGTCTTATATGGGAATTTATGATAGAGACTATATGAAAAATTTTCCTAAAAAAGAAAATTTAAAAAAAAAGAAGAAAAATTTTAGTTTTTTTATTAAAAAAATAAATTTTTTTTTATGGAGAATTTTTAAAAAAAGGTAAAATAAGATAACACAGTATCTTGACCTTTAACTCTCATGCTATTAGATTGTCAGACTTTTAATGCGGGTGTAGTTCAATGGTAGAACCCCAGCCTTCCAAGCTGGTCGTGTGAGTTCGATTCTCATCACCCGCTCCATTTTCTTATATACATAATTATTACTAAATATGGATAAAATAAGATTAGATCAATTACTAATAATTCAAAAATTAGTTGAAAGTAGAGAAAAAGCTCAAAAACTGATTTATAGTGGCCACGTATCTGTTAACGGTACATTATCAACTAAACCAGGACATAGATATAATGAAGATTCTGAAATTAAAATTAAACAAAAAGAAAAATATGTAAGCCGTGGTGGTTTAAAAATTGAAGAAGCCTACAAAAAATTTAATTTTAAAATTAAAAATAATATTTGTATGGATATTGGCTCTTCTACAGGAGGATTTACAGATTTTATGTTACAAAAAGAAGCAGCAAAAATTTATGCAATAGACTGCGGAACTAACCAGTTGCATTGGTCATTAAGAACCAATGATAAAGTTATAGTTATGGAAAAAACAAACGCTAGGTATCTTTCAAAAAATGATATTCCTGAATTAATAGATTTATGTACGATTGACGTTTCCTTTATTTCATTAAAGAAAATTCTACCAGTAGCATCTAATTTAGTTAAAAAAAATGGTATTATTGTATCGTTGATTAAACCTCAATTTGAAGCTGGAAAACATGAGGTCGGAAAAGGAGGATTAATAACTAATCCAGACGTACATAAAAAAGTAATTGATAATATTAAAAATTTTGGAATTAATGAAATTGGTTTAAGGTGGATTGATTTATGTCCTTCTCCTATTAAAGGTCCTGCAGGAAATATAGAATTTTTAGCATATTGGAAAAATTTTTAACCAACAGGTTCCTCATTATCGATATCTATAATTATTTCATCATTTAGATTTGTTATTTGTGTATTATCATAATCTATAATAGGTTGAATATCGTCTATTTTATCTTCGATAAATAATTTTTCACTATCAGAAATTTTAGTATTTTTAACAGGTATAATCTTCGAAACAAATTTAAAACCATTTAATCCCTCATATATGATAAAAAATTCAAGCGCTATAATTGTAAATAAGACGATAATTGTAAAAATAGATATTGGAAAAATTCTTTTTTTGTAAAAATTATTCATATTAGGTAATTATCACTTAATAATAATTTGAACAACAAAATAGGGTAAACTATTACTCTTGACCCAAAAGCACACCTTAGGCATGCTCTTTCTCTTATGGAAAAAAATAAATATAAAGTATCAATGGAAACACTTGTAAGTCTTTGTAAAAGAAAAGGTTTTATCTTCCAAACCTCTGAAATTTATGGAGGTATTAATGGTTTTTGGGATTATGGTCCACTTGGTGTTGAACTAAAAAGAAATATTAAAGCATATTGGTGGAAATCAATGACTCAAATTAGAAACGATATTGTTGGGTTAGACAGTTCAA
>MDSZ01121690.1_pt1 | contig 13400 bp, 12 predicted proteins | sample 811201 | NCBI WGS metagenome assembly MDSZ01 (sample SAMN05326647, study PRJNA326480) | marine metagenome | isolation source: seawater | place: Indian Ocean: North | collected 2010
GCAGTGACGACGGAACACCCGCCGCTGCTGACATTCTTTCGCGTTCACGCACCACTTTATATGTCGATATCAAACGCAAGGGCGGCGTCGACATGGTCATGGACCTCCTCGCCACGACCGATGGCCTGATCGAGGGCTTCCGGCCTGGAGTCATGGAGCGTCTTGGTCTGGATCCTCAGATGCTGCTGGAGCGCAACCCGCGGCTCGTGTGCGGGCGCATGACAGGTTGGGGGCAGGAGGGGCCCTATGCGCTGCGCGCTGGACATGACATTAATTACATCGCCCTCGCCGGCGCGCTTCATATCTGTGGCCGCGCGGGTGACAAGCCGACGCCGCCGGCCAACATGCTGGGAGACTTTGGCGGAGGCGGCATGCTTCTGGCGTTCGGCATGGTCGCGGGTTTGCTGCGGGCCCAAATCAGCGGCGTCGGGCAGGTTATCGATTGCGCGATGATAGATGGGTCAGCGCTGCTCGCGAGTATGATATGGGGGTTGCGCGGAGCGGGCGTATGGAATGACGAGCGTGGCACCAACGCGCTCGACACAGGCGCCCCTTTCTATGAAGTGTATGAGACCGCGGATGGGGGCTTTGTTTCCGTCGGGGCGATCGAACCGCAATTTTATGCGACCCTTCGGCGCAAATGCGGTCTCGACGCTGATCCCTCGTTCGATGAGCAATGGGATCGCGAAGCCTGGCCGGCATTGAAGGCCAAACTAGCTCACCTCTTCAAGGCCAAAACGAGGTCCGAATGGTCGGGTCTCTTGGAGAATGAAGACGCGTGCTATGCGCCCGTCTTAACCCTGAGCGAGGTTCCAGAACATCCCCATGTCGCGGCCCGCGGCACCATGGTCAAAGTGGACGGCGTTGACCAACCGGCGCCCGCTCCGCGCTTCGGCCATACGCCGGCCTTGCACCCTGATCCCCGACGCGTCGGCAATGTTGCCGACACCCTGCGCAGCTTTGGTCTCAATCAAAACCGGATCGACGCCTTGCTTGCGACAGGGGTGGTCTGACCTTTTTTATCTGTGAGTAGCACATGCTCGATTATAGTCGTCGTATCGCCTTCAACGCGGATCATCATCAGTTCCGCGAAACCGTTCGTCGCTTCATCCAGCGCGATGTCGAACCCTTTCTCGACAAGTGGGAACAGGACGGCATCGTAGGTCGGGAAATTTGGGCCACGGCCGGCGCGCTGGGCCTTTTATGTCCGCAAGTTCCTGAAGCCTATGGTGGTGTGGGCCTAGACTTTGGCTTCAACGCCGTCATGGCGGAGGAATTGTCCTACGCGGGCGCCACCCTGGGGTTTGGCATCCAAAACGACATCGTGTCCGGCTATCTGCTCCACTACGGCTCGGAGGAGCAAAAGCAGAAGTGGTTGCCCAAGATGGCAGCAGGGGAGACCATCACGGCGATTGCCATGACGGAGCCCGGTGCGGGATCAGACCTCCAAAGCGTCCGGACTACGGCACGTAAAGAGGGCGACGCCTATGTGATAAGCGGCAGCAAGACCTACATTACCAATGGCCAGCATTGCGACCTCGTTTTGGTCGTTGCGAAAACGGACTCGTCCGCCGGCGCTCGCGGCACCAGCCTCATCCTGGTGGAAGCGGATCGCCCCGGGTTTAAGAGAGGCCGGAACCTCGACAAGATCGGACAATCCTGTGCTGATACGTCTGAACTGTTCTTCGACGCTGTGACCGTGCCGGTCAGCAATCTTCTCGGCGAGGAAAATGCGGGCTTCCGATACCTCATGTCGCAACTGTCGCAGGAACGCCTGATCATCGCTGTGGGCGCCCAGGCCGGCGCGCAACGAGCTTTCGACGAGGCGGTGCGTTTCACGAAGGATCGAAAGGCCTTCGGCAAAACGGTATTCGATTTCCAGAATACGCGCTTTCAACTCGCCGAGGCGGCAGCCAATCTACAGGCTGGCTGGGCTCACCTTGACTGGGCGCTGTTGCGTCAGATGTCAGGCCAATTGACCGGCACGGAGGGCGCAGCGGCAAAGCTGTTTCACGCCGAGCTCCAGTGGAAAATCGTGGACATGGCTCTCCAGCTCCATGGTGGAGCAGGATATATGAACGAATATCCGATCGCTCGTCTCTGGAAAGATGCAAGAGTACAGAGAATATATGGCGGAACTTCAGAGATAATGAAGGAAGTGATCGGTCGTTCATTATAAAAATAGGACAATCAATAATCAATAAAGGGGAATGAGGATGACGAAGACATATTATCTTTTAATGGCAGGTATCGCGCTGATGCCGATGTCGCTCCAGGCGCAGGAGGCGCCTCAGGAAAGCGCCGATCCGGCTAAGCTGGGCGACATTATCGTTACGGCACAGCGTCGGTCGGAAAATCTGCAGAATGTGCCGGTTTCCGTGACCGCGGTGAATGGAGAGCAGCTGGCCGAAGCGCGGGTCTTGAACGCAGAGAATCTTGGAAATCTCTCGCCCAGTGTGACCGTCCGCACGACCTCCAATCCCTCCACTTCCACTAACATTCAAATCCGCGGCATCGGTACGGCAGGAACGGGCCGCAGCTTTGAAGGCGCGGTGGGCGTGTTCATCGACGGTGTGTATAGAACCCGCGCCGGCCAGGCGCTTCAAACCTTTCTTGATATCGACAATCTCCAAATCCTGCGTGGTCCGCAGGGCACCCTGTTTGGCAAGAACACGTCGGCAGGCGCATTGCTGATGACGAGCAAGGCGCCGGCCCTGAACGCCTTCGAGGCTTCGGGCGAAGCGACTTACGGAAACTATAATTATTACGTGATCCGCGGTGCGGTGACCCTTCCCGTGGGCGATGATGCAGCGTTCCGCGTGGCGGCGGTATCGACCAAGCGGGATGGCTTCATCGAGGATGTGAACTCGGACAGGACTTATCAGGGCTTCAATACGCAGGCGATCAAGGCGCAGTTTCTAGCCGAACGGGGGGACGTAACGGTCCGCCTCATCGCTGACTATGCTCATGACCGCACGTCCTGCTGCTTTGGTGCGGTCCTGGTGCAAGGCGGACCCACGCGGGCCTTCACCGATCAGCTCATCCTCTCCAAGGGCTTGCGCGTCCCGTCAAAAAATCCCGACGACTATGAAGGATCGTCGAGCAAGCCTTCAGGGCAACTGACCGAGGATTACGGCGCCGCCGCTCTGGTCGATTGGGAGCTCGGGCCCGGCACACTGCATTCGGTTACGGGCCTGCGCAAATATATTGTCGATAGCACTGAACAGGATGCCGACTATAGTGCGGCAGACATTCTGTCTTTTTACCAGAAGTTCGACAGCCAGTTTTTCTCTCAGGAACTCACCTATAACGTTAAAGTGGAACCGCTAAATGCCGACGTCGTGGTAGGCGGATTCTTTTCCGATGAAAAAATCATTGTCACACGCGGAAACGACCTTGGCGTCGATGCGCAGGCCTTTTGGGAGAACAGGCTGCCGGCAGGCTTCGCGGTCAACGCCAGGCCGGGCCACAATAGCGATGAATTCTACGAAGGTCGAAATCGCTCTATCGCGCTGTTTACGCACTGGGATTTCGCGCTAGGCGACAAATTCAACGTGATCGTCGGCGCCCGCTATTCGTGGGAACGCAAGCGCCTGAATTTCCGCTATACCTATTACAGCCCGGATCCATTGGAACTTTTCCGCCGGTTAGGGTCCTATCCGGGGCCCGCTTATGATGCGACGCAGCGTGACAAGGCGCTCAGCGGCACATTGGCAGTTCAATTCCGGCCGGTCGATGGGGTCATGACCTATGCAAGCTATAATCGCGGATTTAAAGCCGGCGGCGTGGCGCTTGACCAGAATGCCGCTGGCGCGCGGGCGAACAACCCGGCCGAGACGCCCGGTGGTGTGCCGCTCGACCCCCGCTATCGGCCCGAAAAGATCGATGCCTATGAAGTCGGTATGAAGCTCCAGTGGCTGGATGGTCGCGCCCGGACAAATATTGCCGGTTTTTACAACTCCATAACAGATCTGCAAGTTGCGCAGTTTTTAGGCCTGGCATTTCAGACCCTGAACGCGCCCAAGGCCAAGACGGCTGGCATCGAGTTGGAAAACCAGCTGCAAATCAGTTCCGCCGTCCGGTTCGACCTGTCCGCCTCTTGGCTCCCGACTGCCAAATTTGGCGAAGCAGCGGAGTTGGGGCCAATACTCAGCGGCCGTCGCTTCGCGGTAGCACCAAAATGGACTTTCAATACTGGCTTGAACCTGGACACGCCGGTGTCGAACGCTTTGGCGCTGACCGGACGCGTTCAAGTGCAATATACTGGAAGGGTGTACACTGCGACGTCCAACAACTTCGAAGAAGGTGCGATGGCTCTGGTGAATGCGAACATCGGACTTAAAACACTCGATGACAGGGCGCAGATCGAGCTATGGGCGCAGAATCTGTTCGATAAGCGCTACATTACCAATCATCTTTTGACGCCATTCCAGGTCGCCACGGACGTCAGTGGCTATGTTGGAGCGCCGCGCACGATCGGCATCACGCTGCGCGGGAAGTTTTGAACGGGCTTAACCCTTCAAGGCGCGTCGGGAGCCGCTTCTGCCAAGCTCCCGCCGCGCCAAGTCCCTCAAACGGCGAGTCCCGGGCAAATGAATAATGAATCCAAAAGCTACCGCGCCGCCGTCGTAGAGACATGGGGAGCGCCACCTGTCATAACGATCGTGGACCATCCCATGGAAGCCATTCCTGCTGGCCATGTGCGCGTCAAGGTAGCTTCCGCTGGCGCTAGTTATGTCGATGCGCTGTTGGCAAGCGGAAGCTATCAGGTGAAACCGTCGCTGCCTTTCGTGCCGGGCAGCGAATTTTCCGGCACCATTGTTGCCGTTGGCAACGGGGTGGATGCCACGCGGGTAGGGCAGCGGGTCGCGGTGAGCGGAATGGGCGGCGGCTTCGCCCAAAGCGCGACTGTGCCATCGAATGCGGCTCGCCCAATACCAACCGACATGCCCATGGAGGTGGCGGCTGTTTTCATGGTCAGTTATGGAACGGCACTCTATGCTCTTGAACAGAGGGGTCGTCTTAAGGCTGGGGAAACGGTGCTGGTGCTTGGCGCCGCCGGCGCGATCGGGCTTGCCGCCGTCCAAATTGCGTCCCTGCTTGGGGCGCATGTCGTCGCAGTGGCAAGTTCTGACGAAAAGAGGGCGCTGGCACTGGACCATGGCGCAAAGGCTGCGGTCGATAGTGCAGGCGAATGGGCCGAGGCAGCAAAGCAGGCAAATGGTGGACGCGGCTTCGATGTGATCGTCGATCCGGTCGGCGGCGAGATGACTGTCGCAGCCTTTCGAAAATTGGCCTGGGGTGGTCGGCATCTTGTCATCGGCTTTGCTGCTGGAACCATAGCTGCTCTGCCAGCCAACCTGGCTTTGTTGAAAGGTGCCTCCCTGGTCGGTGTGGATATCCGGCAGGCCTATGAAAAGGATGCAGATCTAAGCGCGTCCATTTCAGACAAACTGTTCTCGCTCTACGCTAGCGGGCGTTTGCAGCCTCATATTTCGACCCGGTTTCAGCTTGATGGCGCGGCAGAGGCACTGGCGAAAGTGGCATCAGGCGCGGTTGTTGGGAGAGCGATTGTTCAGCCTCGGCAGTCGGTCTGACATCAATGACTTATCGCGGCCCCGGAACGGCGCAATTCGGCCTGCTGTAGTAAAAATATAGTGTTAGGAGACAGACCGATGTTACATCCTTTCGTATTTGCAAGGTGCAACCCGGACAAGCCCGCAGTTATCATCGCGGAAACCGGCGAGACCCTGACTTATAGGAATTTGGAAGAAAGCGCTAATCAGACCGCGCATCTGCTACGAAGTCTGGGCCTGACCGCTGGCGACGGTGTCGTCGTCATGCTTGGCAACGAAACCGCGATGTTCGAGATCTATTGCGCATGCGACAGGGCAGGCCTCTACTTCACGCCGATTTCCACGAAGCTTACAGCCGAAGAGGCGCGCTATATTTTGCAGGACTCCGGGGCCAAGGCGTTCTTCTCCTCTGCAGACATTGAAGGCACCGCGAACCTTCGCGCCGGCGATCTGCCAAGCATCGAAATGTTCATGACTGGAGAGCCTCTGGATGGCTGGCGTTCCTGGCGGCAGGAAAAAGCGGCGATGCCTGTCCTTCCCATCGACGATGAGCGTGCGGGCGCATTGATGCTTTACTCGTCCGGCACCACGGGGAAGCCGAAGGGTGTGAAGCGGCCGCTTCCCCCAGGAAATCTGCTCACGCAGCCTTTTATCGCAAACCTGTATGAAGAAGGCTATGGCGCCAATAGCGAGAGCGTTTATCTGAGCCCAGCGCCCCTTTACCATGCCGCGCCGCTGGGGTGGTCGCAAATGACGCACCGGCTGGGCGGCACCGTCATCCAGATGCGCAAGTTCGACGCCGAAGAGGTCCTGGCAGCGATCGAACGGCATCGCGTCACGCTAGCTCAATTCGTGCCGACACATATGATCCGCATTCTACGCCTGCCCGAAGAGGTGAAGAAACGGTACGATCTATCCTCCCTGAAGGTCATCTTTCATTCGGCGGCGCCCTGTCCGGTCGAAGTCAAACAAGCCTTCATCGACTGGCTCGGACCTATCGTGCATGAATATTATTCGGGCAGCGAACAGATCGGGTTCACGACAATCAGCAGCGAGGAATGGCTGGAGCATCGTGGATCGGTTGGACGGCCGCTCGGTTCCCCGGTAAGGGTGTGCGATGACGACGGTAATCTTCTGCAAGCTCGTCAACCCGGACTGATCTATTTCGAGGGAGCCGTCACCTTCGACTATCATAACGACCCTGCCAAAACCGCTGAAGCTACCAATCGCCATGGATGGCAAACCTTAGGGGACGTCGGTTGGGTCGACGAAGACGGATATCTTTATCTTACCGATCGCAAGAGCTTCATGATCATTTCGGGCGGGGTAAACATCTATCCCCAGGAAATCGAAAACCTTCTATCGGTTCATCCCAAAGTTCACGATGTCGCGATCATTGGCGCACCCGACTCCGAAATGGGTGAAAAGGTGGTGGCCGTCATCAAACCGACCGAGGCGGCAGGGCCTTTGGAGCAGGTGGCCGAGGAGCTTCGCAGTCATTGTCGAAAGCATCTCAGCGCCGTCAAGGTGCCTCGGCAGTTTGATTTTGTAAGCGAACTGCCACGCCATCCAAATGGAAAGTTATTTAAAAGAGAGCTGCGCGATCAATATTGGCAGGGTCATGAGCGGTAAGCGCCAGTCCGTTGCTCCTCTTACGCAAGACAAAGGTGGATGTACCTATGGAAATTAACAATGAATGCGCCGCCGTCATTACCGGCGCGGCCTCTGGGCTGGGGCTAGCTACTGCACGGTTGCTGGCCAATCGCGGCGTCCGCGTCGCAATCTTCGACCTTAATGAGGATATGGGCCAGGCGGCCGCTGCGGAACTGGGCGGTGTTTTTGCCCGCGTTGATGTCACCGATGACGAGTCCGTCGCCGACGGCTTTGAGTTTGTGCGTAAAAAACATGGTCAGGAACGTATTCTCATAAACTGCGCGGGCGGAGGCAAGGGCGGACGAACCGTGCGTCGGGATAAGGACACGGGGCTTGTCAAAGCGCACAGCATGGCGGACTTTGAATGGACCGTCCGTCTGAACCTGATTGGCAGCTTCCGCTGCATCGCGGCGGCGGCTTCAGGCATGTTGACGGTCGATCGATTGCCTGGCGGCGAGCGCGGTGTGATCGTCAATACCGCGTCGGTCGCGGCACAGGATGGGCAGATAGGCCAGATTGCCTATTCAGCGTCCAAAGCCGCGTTGGCCGGCATGACGTTGACACTCGCGCGTGACCTTTCGTCGGAAGGGATACGCGTGAACACGATTTTGCCTGGCATCTTTGAGACCCCGCTTATGAGGGGCGTCCCGCAACCGGTTTTGGACAAGCTTGCCGCCGATGTGCCTTTTCCAAAGCGACTAGGGGACGCTAATGAGTTCGGGTCGCTTGCGCTTGAATGTGTCCGCAACGGGTATTTGAACGGCGAGACGATCAGGTTGGACGGCGCGATACGCATGGCGCCTCGCTAACGCGCGCGACTAGGATGTTGATTATGGCTTCAATCAAGACAACGTGGCTTGACGGGTGATATCATGGGCAGCATGGTCGTTGCATGGGGACACGTGAAAAAAGGGTGACAGAGCGGGGGAAGAAGCCCGCCGTTTCGAAGATTGAAGCATCGCGAATTACGCGTGATGTGCTGATTGAGGCGGCGCAGGCAATCATGTCGGAACGAGGAGGCGTCGACTTCACGTTAAGTGAGGTGGGTAATCGCGCCGGCATGAGTGCCGCCTTGGTTCAATATCATTTCGGCAGCAAGGAGGGCTTGCTCTTTGCCTCCTTCGAACAAGGTATCGGGCGTAGTCTGGACCAGTTGCGCTGGTTGAGTGAACTCAAGCTACCCGCCGCTAAAAAGTTGCGAATGCACATAGGAGGCGTGGTGTCGGCCTATATGCAAAAACCGTTCACAAATCGTCTTCTCCATTTGCTGATCGACGGAGCCACAAATGAAAAAGCACAAAGAGTGGCCGATGTCTATATCCTGCCGATCGTAAACTTCCACCGCGACCTTATTTCACAAGGGGTCGAGGAAGGTGTGTTCAGGCCTATTTCTGAAATGCACTTCTATTTCTTGCTGGTGGGTGCCTGTGAGCATTTCGCGTCGCGAAAGCATGTATTGCGCTATGTATTCAACGTCGACGACGTCGAGGATGCCATGCGACAGGACTATGCCGATTTTGTCTATGGTGTCGTCATGAATGGCATCGCGGCTTGATCTGCGACCGTTGATTTGGCGGGGCAAAGGTATTTGAAGCCACCGGCGATGAAGGTTACGCGCCGGATCTTACGCCGGAGCGCGTCGCAACGTCCAATATGAAAGCTTCAACGGAGTTTTTGGCGTCCGGCCAAGCCGCTGCAGAGCAAAAATTGACGTTTAGTTGCCCGCAGCGCTCCGCTAACGTTGCGGCGCTGTGCTGATAACCCCACCGGCTTGCCTTCTTCCAGCAACGCAACGTGCATTCGTCGCGGCGGGCAGCGCTGAAACCAGGCCGCGCTCGAAAAATTAGTGCGAACGCACTTTGCCGCCGATCGCGGCAGGCTGGCTTATTCCACCTTCTGCTGCCGTCACGGCGCCAAAATTGTTCGTTGCGCGGTCGAACTGCCCGATCCACCGCCTCGGACATTCCGCATGATAAGACTGGCCAATACCGAGCATGAGAGCTATCTCCATGCTGATTGACCGATCAATCAATATCTGGGTGATGATTCGATTATGGTTGGCAATCCTGCTGGCGGTTCAGAAATTCTTCCGGTGAATGGCGACAGGGGACGCAAGCCGGTCGGTCGGTGGCCCAGCCGTGACTGCCACAGAGCTGTAGCGGCCGCCTGAACTTCTCGGGAAAATGCCGTTTCGCGCGGGGATAAAAGATGGAGAGTAATGTGATGACAGAAGGGCGGAATCGAGACGGCACTGTCTCGGAGCACTGGCCGGTAAAGTCGAGTACAGCCTGGTACGTCGCAGGATGTCTTATTGTCGCCCTGGCGATCGGTTTCTTCGATCGAATGATCATTGCGTTGCTGATCGAGCCTTTAACGCAATCCATTCAACTGAATAATCAGCAAAGCGGCTTATTGTTGGGTGCGGCTTTTGCTGTGCCCTATGCTCTGGCCGTGTTCCCGATCGCCAGCTGGATCGACCGGGGAAACCGGGTGTTTGCTGTTGCCATGGGAATCGGCCTTGCAGGGGTCGCCACGGTTTTATCGGGATTTATCAGCAACTTCTGGGAGTTGCTGCTTGCGCGGTCTCTACTGGCCGTCGCGGAAGCCGCGCTGACACCTGCATCCATGTCCCTGATTGGCGATCTGTTTGCCCCCAACAAACGAGCATTTCCAACAGCCATTTATGGTGCCACGCCCGGCATTACCGGTGCGTTGGCATTCCTGCTGGGAGGTTCCATTTTGGCGATGTCTGCGTCTCTGGTGCCCGATGCGCAATTTGAACATTGGCGCGTCACTTTTGTCGCAGTCGGCGTGCCAGCGGTGCTTCTCGCGCTGGTCATGTTCTTGACCGTAAAGGAGCCTGTTCGACAGCATAGCGCCGCACAGCTTGACGGACAGGTCGGCCTCTTTGCTTTGCTGAAGTTCCTCGGACGGCATTGGTTATTCTTTCTGTGTCTTTATGCCGGAATAGCCTTGGTCACCATGTGCACGCTTGGCCTTCAAAGCTGGCTCCCGACCCTTCTGGTGCGGGACCATGGCAGGAGCGTTGCCGAGGCGGGATTTCTTGTCGGGGCGACGGCGCTTCCCGCAAGCGTTCTCGCGATTCTCGTATGGCCTAAGGTACTGGCCGTATTTGCCAAACGGGGATGGTCTAACGGGTCATTCATTGCCTTTGCATTGGCGGCCTTGGTCGCGACAGCAGCCAGCGTTTCCTCGTTCAGCCAACAAAATATTTCCCTCGTGTTGAGTGGATTTTTTGTCGCGCAATTAAATTTTGCGTCCGTTTCCATGCTGCCGCTCTTCATCATTCAGATATTCGGGCCTCCCGACTTTCGCGCTCGTCTCGTGGCGCTCTATGTCATCGCCGCTATCTTGTTTGGACAAGCTCTTGGACCACAGCTGGTCGTGTTGTTTGCTCCGCAGGCCGTCGCAGGCTCACTGAGTACAGGGGTCGTGCGCATGATCCTGCTTTGCGGCAGTACGGCATTCGGCGTTCTGGTCCTGGGCGCCTGGGCGGCGCGGACGATGCCGCTGGCGGACAAGCCGTAAGTGACCGCAGAGGGCGGCCAGGAGATCTACCCGGAAAAAAACGGGATTCCCTGGCTCTTCGACATTCTTCAGATGACGAGACGTCAGACTTTGGGAAGTGAGCGCCGGAAAGAGCTGTCGCTGCCAGCCGGGGGAAGAGAAATCCGCATCATTCGGAATTATGTAAGCCTGGATATGACCGGATTAACTCCCCTCGTGGGAGAAATTTTGAACTTCTTCCGGCTGTCTACGATCAGACCTGGTACCCGCAAGCCCCGCCGCCTCAGCGACGATCCGCTCGATCGTCCAGTCCCCGTAGCGCCGGTGGCTTGAGGGCATGTGATCGTTGATCGTGGTGTGGCGACCATTGCCAGAACCGCGCATGGGCGCCGCGATCCGTTCGCCGGCAGCCGCACGGGCATGGCGATAGGGTACCGAGTAGAAGTGCTTCTTCACCTCGACATGATAATCGAGCGCGAGCCGGGCACGGCGCCACTGCGCCAGAACATATGCCGTCGCCGGTAGCGGCTTCAGGTGTGGCGCGTCGATCTTTTCGAACAGCTGGCGGCGCGTCAGCCCGAACCGCCGCAACACACGCTCGTCATTGAGGCGCGCGAGCAGGCCGGCGATCGCGGCGTTCAGGTCGCCCAGCCCATACCAGACCCGGTTGGGAAGCCGCCCCAGCAGCCACCGCTCGATGATGCCGACGCAGGCCTCGACCTTCGCTTTTCCGCGCGGGCGATACGGCCGCGCCGGCAGCACAGCGGCGTCGTAATGCGCCGCGAGTTCGACATAGCTGCGGTTGTTCTGCGGATCGTACACGCACGCCTTCATCACCGCGACTTTGGCGCTGTCAAGCATCAGCAGGCGAGCGGCACCGCCAAAGAACGCGAACGCCCGCACGTGCCCATCGCTCCAGTCCTGCAGCGTCTCGCTCCACGTCGCGAACGCAAACGACAGGCTTGATGCCGCCATCACCGCCACGAAGATGTGCGCATCGGGGATTTCCCCGGGCGGCCGGTCAACCACCACCGGCACCGTGTAGCCGGCATAATCGACGAACAGCCGGTCGCCGCCGATGTGGTTCTGCCGCGTGCGTCGTCAGCAGCAGTCGAGCTTCCCCGTCGCGATACAGTTCACAGAAACGGCTGTAACGATGGCTGGCGGGATGAAGCTCGATATACTCGCCCCAGAGCACTTGCAGTGTCACGAGCTTGCGCTTGGGCTCTCGGTTCACTGACGCCCAGTCAGGCTACACGCGCTGTCGATGACCCTGCGTCGACCCCGCAGGACCATACAGAAGGCTATCCAACGCCGTATCGTCCAACTCCGGCGGCAGCGCCATTCCATGCCCGACGCATCGAACCGACGCACCGTCTCCCGCACCGTCGAGGCCGCCACGCCAAGCCGGCGGGCACCGCGTAGGCCGGCACGTACGCGTCACGGATCAGCCCTAATATCTCGCGTATACGACGCATGCTCAGTCTCTCCGTCGGCATCTGACCTTCCCCCAAAAGGAGCGATCCTCGACGACCGAATCTGACCTTCCAAACACGGCACCGGATGGGCGGCATTATTCCGGAATGCGGGGCGGCATCATCTCGGAATGATGGGCGCGATAACCCCGGAATTCGCAGCCGGCATCAACTCGCCGGCCAGTACACTCACTGAAACCCGGTCTCGCGACGGCCACAGCATGACTGCCGCCTTCCTGCATTTAGTCCATATACCGAGTAACTTGGCGATCGTGACCCAATCTTCCAGCATCGAACATGCCTATCAATGCTTTACGAACCCGCCGACATCGTTGTCGATAAGCGGCCATTGTAACTGAAGCCGTGCGCCATCGCCAGCATCCCGCCTGCCGCAGTCGAACAGCGATATTTGCTGCTGTGGACCCCGTCAATGTGGCAGCGTGACTCACAACTCAACGCCCCCGGAGGGCTCGGGGCGGTCCACCTCGACCCTCCGCGAAATTGCAAGGGGATGAGCAACGCATGCCGATGAAACAGATTGCCCCAATCGGCGATCGAACATGCCATGTCTATATGGAGCTATCTGAAGTGTAGCGGGGTATTGGATGGGGTATCGCGGAATGGAAAGGGATGCCAAATGTCGTAATTTCAAGTATCTATTGTTAAGTCCAAGGAGATGCCGGGCCTACCAAATTCTTGCGTCGCCACTTCGCCGGCCTGCGCCTGACGGGCATGACGGCGCCCTGGGTGCTCGACGGGCCGATGTGTGGCGATACCTTCCAGGTCTACGTCCGTAACGTCCCGGCACCCACGTTCCGGCGCGGCGATGTCGTGGTGCTCGACAATCTGCCTGCCCACAAGGTCCCCGGCATCCGTGAGGCGATCACCGCCCGGCGCGCACAGCTCTTCTACCTGCCTCCCTACAGCCGCTACATAAATCCGATCGAGATGGCCTTCGCCAAACTTAAGGCGTTGTTGCGGCAAGGACCCGCGCTTGCCCACAACCTTGTCGATCCTGCTGTTGCTGCTCCGTCATTCGTCGGCAACCCGACCCGAAATGCCGGATGTGCTGCCCCGTCATTCTATATGCAAATACTATGTAAATGGGCAGGCGCCCATCTCGATATTTAACGCCGTCAGCTAATATCTCGTCACCTCACGATTTCGC
>MDSZ01083389.1_pt1 | contig 13399 bp, 17 predicted proteins | sample 811201 | NCBI WGS metagenome assembly MDSZ01 (sample SAMN05326647, study PRJNA326480) | marine metagenome | isolation source: seawater | place: Indian Ocean: North | collected 2010
ACTTGATTTGATAGTCGGCGACAGGAAAAGCGATTTAGGCGCTGGATGGGGGTTTGGTGCTAGACTATTCAAAGTTAGAGAGCATATTGGAATTGTTGAAGTGAAAGATAGATTGCTAGACCTGCAAGACAACGGAGATTTTTTCCAACCAGTAAGGTGAGAATATGGGCTGGCTAGGAATTGATGATACAGACCATATCAATGGTGGTTGCACAACACATACACTATACCAGTTAATCAGTAATTTGCCCTCAGAATTTACCTATCAAAACCCGCGATTAGTTAGATTATGGCCATTTGCTGCACAACGAACACGAGGAAATGCCGCAGTTGCAATCGAAATAATAACCGATAATAATGAAGAAGAATTGATACAATTTCTAGATAATTGGTGGAATGAAAACATATTACCAGTTAAGGACAAAATATCCACTTCCAAAGACTATGAAAGAAAACAGTTCCCTACAGACCCTGGTATGGTATGGTTTAACAATCAGCCAGAAGATGATTTTTATTGGTCTGCTGTGACTAGAGAAGTAACCATAGATGAAATTCCTAAAGCTGATTTTACTTGGGGTGGCCATGGCGTAATTGGTGCTTCAGCTGCTGTTGTTTGGTCTGGTCTAAACCATACGTTTGAAGCCATATCATGGCGCACCAGCAAAGCGATTGCCGAACATAAAAAGCGAGAGATTGACATGGCTGCTTTAGAGGAAGTTGATAATGATGCTGCGACCTTCATGTCTAGAGATATTAGGTCAAACAATATTTTAATTGCGCCTAGAGGCAATTGTCCGGTGTTATTTGGATTAAGAGCTAAAACATTATCTGCAGCAGAGAAAAACTGTCAAGTATTACTAAATGCCACAAATACTGAACAAAATGAAGGACACATCGTATTCAAAACTAACCAGGCAACAGATGATCACCTAGTCGAAAATAAAACGGATATTGTGACTAGTACTAATATTCTAAAGAGAGGTACCGTTGTTATCGAAACCCAACATCAAGGAAGATTATTGGCATTTGCAGAATCTGGTAGCATTAAACTTCTAGCACAATGGCTAGAAAAAGGCGACAAGATTGAATTTAATGGTTTGAAGAGTACCGATGACTCTATCCATTTAGAAAGATTAAGGGTTTTAACAGCCGTGCCAAAACGCAAACGTCCATTTTGTAAAGACTGCCAAGTGACTATGAAATCAATGGGTAAAAATCAACCAGTAAGATGTCCTAAATGCCGCAAGACCTCTGATAAATTATGGCTAGAGATTGAAAGAGTACCGCCTTCTAAAGACTGGGTTCAACCACCTATTGATGCTAGAAGACATTTAGCTAAACCACTAGATTGGAATTAGCAAAAAAATTTCTTCCTGTAGGGCAAGGTACAATAATCAAATCCCCTTAGTAATAACATGGTTGATGAATCAACTACCAAGAATATTGCATACTTTATTTTCATCATCTCATTTTTTGTCATGGTTTATTTCATAATTAATCAGGCAAAACATAATCGTAAGTCTTCTATTGAAGAAAACGCACCGAAAGTTGCTGGTTCGGACCAAATAAGTGGTGGTGCCAAGGACCCAACTGCATTTGAAGAACCTGATGATGATGCTCTAGAAGAAATGGCTGAGTTGTTAGGCGAGATGGATGATTAAGAAACTAATTCTACGCCCTCATCAATAATCTTCAATTTATTTACCACTTCATTAGTCACTAAATTTCTGTAATGGCCATCTTTACTTTTAGCCAATGTCCAAATTTCAAAACCATTTTCAAGAAAGTAATTTTCACTTCGGGCAAATATTGCCCCAATCCTTTTTCCACTAGCGTCAACTGTACCTTTACTGATCAAAATTATTTTGATTTGTTTACTGACATTATCAGAACACCGTTTTATTTCACTCAAGTATTTTTGAGAAATTTTACCACTGTTTTCACACCAGTCATCTAAAATTATAAGCGATACTGAAGGTAAATTATTGGCTGCAGAAATTAGGGCATCCACTGCTTTATCCAACGTACCTGACATCATCATTGCATGAAATTTTGAGGACGCAACAGGGGATATGTGAGCAAATAATTGCTGGAACCTAGTTGGATTTGGCATTTCTAGCCCAACCCAAAGAACTCGACTTCCTTTGCTTATCTCATTAGCAGCCATTTGTAGACCAATTGTGGTCCCACCACAACTACCCTCAATCGCTAAATGAATTCGGTTGCTAGAATCACTAGCATTCCATCGCATGGTTGTAAGCGTGTTGACTAAAGTGAATGACTATTTTGGCTAAATGATGGAAATACTATTGACCTATCACCTTGACCACTATACATGCCTGAGTCCAAGAAAGCGGCCAATAAGGAATCGAATTACGTGGTAAAAAAAGGAGAAAGAATTCCACGTAAGCCCCAAGGGGAATATGCTGAAGCTGAAAGTTTGAATCATGCTATATCTCGCGATGGTTTTCTAGGAACTGCAATGGATGATAAGAATCAATATGGCCCCTTAACCATGATGATTTTACTACTCATTGTGGCAACTATTACCGGATTAGGTTTGAAGTTACTCAGTTGATTCTACATTTTTGGCTGCTTCAATACTTGCTGGATTCATGGCAATTCTGATAAATATAATTGCTAATAATGAAGATATTATGAAAAATGCTCCAACATAATTGGATATGTTGTACCACATCATACAAACACCAACTAGCGATAAATAAGCAACTAGTTGACATACTGCTGATGCCCTATTCAAACGATCTTTCATTTCATCACTAATATTACCAGAGTTTTCCATTAAGAATGTGTAAATAAGAAAATATATTCCTTGAAATGGCAATGTTGCCGCAATTATAGCTAAAGCAATTTCTCTGATAAATTTTGGATTCGCCTCCTGTTCTATACCCTGAAATAACATCACTGCTGTATTGGTACCTAACAATGCAGCCATTATTGTCCATCGTTTGTCTTGGGAGGAGGTTCTACTCTCCACATTGACAGAATCATCGGACATTAAATCCCAGTTTATCAATAAGGGTTTCAATATTTTGGCATCATACTGAGGTCGGATAACTTTTGAGAGGTTTTTTACTATTTTCGAAGAGAATCTAAGTAAAATTTAATCGAAATGTTATAGGATGTTGTCCAAGACCCTTAACCATGGCATTCTGTCCACTAGATTACCGATATGGGTCGCAAGAGTTCAAACACATATGGTCTGAACTTGGTAGACATGAGAGACAATTAGAAGTTGAGAGAGCATTAATTTGGGCTCATATGCAACTAGGTAGGGTTTCTAAAGAAGACTATGAGGCTGTAGCAGCAATTTCTAATCCAACATCAGTTACCAAAGAAAGGGTTTCAGCAATCGAAGCCGAGACCAAACACGACATTATGGCATTAACTAAGGCAATGGCAGAAGCCGCTGGAGATGCTGGTTGGTGTATACATTTAGGCGCCACTTCAAATGATATCGTAGATACTGCTGTTGGACTACAATTGAGAGATAGCATGGTGATGTTAAGGGCAAGAATATGTGGACTAATCAGTATTTGTTCAGATGTCGCAGAACGAGAAAGGGACACTGTAATGCTGGGTAGAACCCATGGTCAAGCGGCTGTTCCTATTACTTTTGGACTTAAAGCAGCAGTATGGCTAGATGAATTGAGAAGACAATTGATTAGACTTGATGAAAGAAGCCCAAGAATTGCTGTTGGTAAATTCCTTGGAGCAGTTGGAACCGGTGCAGCACAGGGCGCACATGCTAGAAAGTTGCAAGAGTTAATCATGACACATTTAGGGCTTGGAGTTCCACTTGCAACCACACAAGTTGTTGGTCGAGATAGATATGTTGAATACATCTCATGGTTGGCTAATGTTGCTACAACATGTGAAAAGATATTACAAGAGATTCGTAACTTGCAACGCTCTGAAATTGCTGAGGCTGGTGAAGGATTTGATGTTAAGAAACAAGTTGGCTCATCAACAATGGCGCATAAGAAAAACCCAATTAAGTCAGAAAACGCTAGCGGTTTAGCAAGAATCGTTCGTTCTATGATTATTCCAACATACGAAAATGCTCTACTTTGGCATGAAAGAGATTTGGCTAATTCATCTAGTGAAAGATTTACCCTATCTCATGCTTCAGCATTATGTGATGATGTCATGGCAAAAACTACTGACGTGTTAAAGAATATGTGGGTTGATGCTGATAGATGTATGGAGAATATCAAATCTCAACGTGGACTTGTTATGGCAGAAAAAGTAATGATTGAACTTGTTGAACACGGCATTCCAAGGGATGAAGCCCATGAAATACTAAGGGAGGCGTCATTTGAAGCAGTAGATAAAAAAATCGAACTCATTGATATTTGTAGCAGAACACCTGCAATAGCAGCAGCATTTTCTGCTGAGGAATTAGAGGAAATGTTCGACCCTATGAATCACATAGGCGTGTCTGGAGAAATTGTTGACGAATGTGTTCAATTAGCTAGAGAAGCCATCAAATGAATTTGAAATTTTGTTGATTTTATAATGGCCTCTACGTCCTAGCCATTGCTTTTCCCCCTCAATTTTTATTGAACCTGAAAGGTGAGGACCATACACAACTAGAGTTTCATATTCTCCACCTTCACCATCAACATTGAACCGGAACTTTTCTGACAATTCAATTAGTTTGGCCAAAGATTGTTTTGTTAAGGTTTCACCCAACCATGACTCATCAAGCCCATCACATGCTACACTTGTAATAACTACTCCAAAACCATGTTCCACCAAGCCTGTAATATGGCCCAATGATGATTGATGCCAAAGAGGTGTGTAACTGATAATTCCTAACCTATGGCACATACGCTCTATTCGACTTTTTTGATAATCTGAACGTAGAGCACCACAAACTAAGCCATCAATTGACAAATTGCTTAGGGATTGTTCCAACTCATCGACTTCCAAATCTTCAATTCCTTGAGTTTTGATCGGAAGCCAAGTCGAGGCTGATAATTTTGCCTGATGGCCAACTATTTCTGTCCCAGGGATTTGAAACATCATCGAATCATTGCCCTCAACAATCATTGTCACTAGGTGAGTAACCTCCCATCCCCGACACATAGCCCACCACCATGCTGCGGAAGAATCCTTACCACCTGATGAAAGAATCGCTACTCGCATATTACATTCCAGAAACTAACTACTGATGAAATTGATTATCTATTCGTAGAAGTTATATGGGTTGCAGAAAATGGAGTAATACTTCGACTAGACACTGGGCTAAGTAACCCTCATGCTCATAAAGTGTCGACCCGAGGAATAGATAGGTGAGAAGATGCAACCAAGTGGAAGAGGATATGATCATGGAATCACAACATTCAGCCCTGACGGAAGATTATTCCAAGTTGAATACGCAAGAGAATCAGTAAAACGTGGCACTACTACGGCAGGACTCAAATTCAAAGATGGTGTAGTTCTAGTTTGTGACAAAAGAATTGTCAGCAGATTAATTATACCTGAATCTATTGAAAAAATGTTCAAAATCGATAATCATGTTGGCGTTGCAACATCTGGCTTGATGGCAGATGCAAGACAACTTGTAGCTCGCTCAAGAGTTGAAGCTCAAATCAACAGAATCACTTATGGCGCTACAGTACCTGTTGACGTCCTAGTAAAGAAAATCTGTGATTTTAAGCAATCATTTACTCAATATGGTGGTTCAAGACCATTTGGAACCGCATTGTTGATCGGTGGCGTAGATGATAATGGTATTCACCTGTTTGAAACAGACCCAAGTGGTGCATATCAATCATATCATGCTGGCGCAATTGGTAGTGGAAGAAATACAGTAATCGAATACTTTGAAAAGAACTGGAAAAATAACCTAACCCTAAATGCTGCTATGAAATTGGGTCTGGAAGCATTGAGGAATGCGAATGATGCAGAACTAAATCGTGATGCTGTTGAAGTCGCAGTAATTGATTCATCAGGCTACAGATTCCTTGATAGAGATGATGTCAATAAGCAAATTGACCGTCTAAAGCCACTTGAAGAATAACCGTCAAGATGAAGTGACACCTTCAACATGGCTCACATGAGGGAGATATATGGTCAGCCTAGATAACTCAGTGCTAGCAAGGATGGAAAAGGGTGGCAAACGCTATGAGTTACTAGTAGACCCTGAAATGGTTGATGATTTCAAAAATAATCCTGACTCCATAAACATCGATGAATTTCTTGCAATGGATGAAGTATTTCATGATGCAAGAGGTGGAGAGCGTCCCACAGAGGAAGCAATAGAAAATACCTTTGGCACCCAAGATATTTTAGAAATTGCTAAGATAATTCTAGATAAGGGCAGTATCCAATTAACGACTAATCAACGCAAAGCAATTGTTGAAAAAATGCGGCAGAAAATCGTCCACCACATACATAGCCAAGCTGTAGATCCAAAAACCAAAAGTCCACATCCTGTCACTAGAATTGAACTCGCTTTAGAAGAATCTCGCTACTCTGTAGACCCGTTCAAAAAGTTGGAAGTACAAATTAAAGATGCTATTGATAAGTTAAAGGTTCTAATTCCATTATCTTTCGAGACCACTAGACTTGCTTTCAAAGTACCCGGTTCAAGCTATGGTGGTGCAATGAGGGTTCTGCGTAGTTATCACATCAAAGATGGTTGGCTGGAAGATGGAACATGGGCCTGTGTAATCGAAATACCTGCTGGAATGAAAGGTGAAATTATTGGCCAAATAATGAAAGTTTCTTCACAAACTGAAGTTAAAGAAATGTGATAGTAATAACCATTGGCTAAGGGTTGAGTTTATCATGGGTTGGCCAGTCGCCGGTTCGGAGAGAAAGAAATGTCCCAAGGTCTTAGCGGCGCCGAGCAGCGCCTAGTGACCCCGGGAATGGCCATTGGGTCATTGACCGGGATGCGTGTCGGAAGTGGCGCAATCGTCCACAACGACGAAATTATAGCAACTAAACTCGGTTGGGTCCGAGAAAATAATGGAACTATATCCGTCGACCCAATCAATAGCCCATACATACCCCGTTCAGGAGATTTAGTAATCGGCAATGTTGCTGAGGTTCGAAACAATCTATGGTTCATGGACATAAATGGTTCATTTCAAGGATTACTACCTATGTCACTGGCGCCATGGAAAGTCGAATATGGCCAAGCAAGACAACACATGGATGTTGGAGACAGCTCTCTTGCTAGAGTTCAAGAAGTCGATGAATGCCATAATGTAGTATTGACAATGAAAGGCGTTGGACTTAGAAGATTATCACAAGGTGCAGTAATAGATGTACCTGTAAACCACTTAGATCGAATTCGTGGTGAAGCAAATGCAAACTTAGACCGTATGAAAGAAACAAGTGATTGCAGAATCATTGTTGGTGAAAATGGAAGAGTTTGGGTCGATGGAGATGACAATGGTATCGACTGGGTAAGAGAAGCACTAGATATTGCAAAGCAACATGGACATAAATCTTCATTTGATTCTGCAATGAAAAAACACGAGAAAAAATTCAATAAAAAAGGTGATGCTTAATGGGCGGATACGGAGATGTACAATTATTACGAGAAGATGGACTAAGATTAGATGGAAGAAAGGTCGACGAGATGCGACCTGTTTCAATTCAAGCGGGAATTTTACCAGCAGCAGATGGTTCTGCAATGGTAACCCATGGACTAAACGTTGCAGTTGCAGCAGTTTATGGCCCAATGGAAGCACACCCAAGAAAAATTCAACGGCAAGATCGAGCAGTAATTGATGTTAGATACAATATGGCACCATTTTCAACCAGTGATAGAATTAGACCTGGATTTAATCGAAGGTCTAGAGAAATTTCCAAAGTTACTGCTGAATCACTTGAATCCGTGGTTTTAGTAGAACGCTATCCACGAGCTAAAATCCGAGTAGAAATTGAGATATTAGCCGCTGAAGCAGGAACTAGATGTGCTGGAATTACCGCTGCATCTGTTGCACTTGCTGATGCAGGAATACCAATGCGAGACATGATTGTCGGAGTTGCATCTGGCAAAATAGAAGACACTGTGGTACTGGATTTAGACAAAGCAGAAGACAATTATGGACAAGCAGACCTCCCTGTGGGAATTCTGCCAAACACTGGTGAGATTGCTTTCTTGCAAATGGATGGAGATTTATCTCCTGAAGAGTATGATTTAGCAATGGAATACAATTTCAAAGCCGCCGGAGAAATTCACGAGGTTATGGTGAATGCTCTAAAAGCACGTTATGAGGAGAGTGAGAACTGATGGTTCAACTAGTACCAAACTTACTGCGACAAGAAGTTGCAAGACTAGCAGAACAAGATGCTAGAATTGATGGCAGAGACAGATTTGAAGGAAGAGATTTCACCTTGGAAACTGACTGTTTGTATAATGCTGAGGGTTCTGCAAAAGTCACCATGGGTAAGACTGTTGTTTATGCTGGCGTCAAATTTGAAATTAGAACTCCATGGCCGGACCGACCGGCTGAAGGCTCGCTTATGTGTGGTGCTGAACTTAGACCAGTAGCTCACAGAAAATACGAACCAGGGCCACCTTCACCTGAATCTATAGAACTTGGCAGGGTAGTTGATAGAGGCATCAGAGAATCAGGATGTATTGACATGAACAGCCTATGTATAATTCCTGGCGAGAAAGTTTGGGGAGTAATGATAGATATTCACGTTCTATCAGATGGTGGTAATATTTTCGATGCTTGTGGACTTGCTGCAATAGCAGCACTTAGAACTGCAGTAGTCCCAGCAGAGAGATTTGATGTTGGTGAAGATTACACACTTGCGGTTAACGGAACCCCGATTATGGCATCATTTACCAGAGTCGGTGGACGCTATGTTTACGACCCTTGTGAAGAGGAAGAATTGGGCGGAGATGAGCGAATTCACATCACAATTGGCGATGAAGGACACCTTCATTCACTACAAAAGGGATTAAGAGGAGTATTCACGCCCGCAGAATTCGCAGAGATATTCGAAGTAGCGCAGACAAAGTGTGCGGAACTAAGAAAAGTCGTAGCAGAAAAGGAGGCGAACTGATTGGCTAAGAGAACCCAAAAAGCAGGAGCAACCGCCAAATTTGGCGCAAGATATGGTGTATCGGTAAGAAGAAACGCAGGTTCTGCAATGGCAAAGAAAAGCAGGAAATATACCTGTCCAGTTTGCCAATACCAAAAGGTTTCAAGAAAGTCTGTGGGCATTTGGCATTGTAGTAAATGTGACTACACATTTGCTGGCGGCGCTTGGGAGCCATTTACTAGAGCATCTGATGCTAACAGTAGAATTCTAAGAAGATCTGTTGAAGGAGCTACCACTGCCGACATGGCATTTATCGCTCAACAAGCAGCAATGGACTACGAAAGAAGTCTTGTTGAATCTGAAGAAGAGTGAGCAATTGGGAGGACCAATATGTCCACCAAATGGAAAATAACCCTAGAAGTCGAATCTACTTCTAGTGAAAATACTTCCTCTCTTAAAGCAGCGTTGATTACTGATTGTGAGATAATTGATAATGAAAATTCATTCTCTATTGAAATTATAGAACACAAAGCCAAAGATTTGCGCGCCATGTGGAATACAAGAATACGTGGATTAATTGCAGTAGATTCATTGATGACTGTATTAGATGGATTAGACCTTGGCGAGGATTCATCAACCAGTAACGTTTGAGCCCAAATGGTGAGCATATGAGTGAAATGGAACAGTTCCAGGTAGTGGTCTCTGAAATTCAATCAGTTCGACAACAGATGGCAAGTCTAAATGCACAAATTATGGAACTAAAAGCTACTTCAGATGCGGTTACTAACCAACCTGCTGAACTTTCTTTACATCAGCAACTTGGTGGAATCTTAATTGAGGTTGCTGATAGAAAGTCACTAATCGAAGTCCTCAATAAAGATGTCAGTACACTGACTGAGCACCTAGAGAGATTACAAACCCGTGAAGTTGATTTAGTTAATTCTTATGAAGAACTAAAAAAGGCTCTAGAGGGATCTAATTGAGTCATGAAGATATCGAGGTAACCAGGCAACTGGCCGTGTTAGATGAATGGATAACTGAAGCATGTAAACGCGGAGCTGTGCCTGTTTTAACTGGTATGAACGGAGACATGGACACTGTTGGTTCTGCAATAGCATTGGCCGCATCAAACCCTAACATGATGGCTTGTGGGCTTCATCTTGGTAGAGTTTCGAAGAAGGTTTGCCAAGAACTTTCAGCACCGTTTCGTAAACTATCCAATGGATTGACAGATTTACCAAAAACATTGGGTGGTATCATAATTGTGGATGCAGCAGCCCCAAATCAAGTCGGTATTGATTTGCCTAATGATATTCCAAAATGTGTATTGGATCATCACAATACAGATGACTGGGATTTATCAAATACCGATTTATCTGTAAAATTACCAGTTTCAGCAACAACTGAAATTGTTGCAAAATATTTGGCTAATCATTCCCCGAACAGCCTTACTGAACCAGTTAGAAAACTATTGTTGGCAGGACTAATTACCGATAGTGGTAGATTTAAACACTCCAGTAAGGAATCATTTAACACAGCTGCTTTAATCCTAAATGGCTCTAATATAGACTATGCAAAATTTGTTGAGTGGTTGGAAACTTCAAAGATTAATTCCAGTGAACGGGGAAGCTTGCTTAGAGGTATGCAAAGAGCAAATTCCACTAATTCAGGTGATTGGAGTATTATCCACTCATATTGTGGGACCTTAGAGGGAAGATTAGCGACTCTCTTACTAGGTTTAGGCCCCGACATCAGTTTGGTTAGCAGGAATAAGGACGGTGAGACAAGACTTACTGCTAGAGCCACAAAACATGCTACATCAGATGGGTTAAGTTTAGGAAAAATTATGCAATCAATTGCTGAGCAACTTGGTGGAGAAGGTGGCGGACATGATGGTGCTGCTGGCTGGACTGGCTCTACGGATAGAATTACTGCTGAAAGTTCCTTCATTGCCCATGTTGCTAAATTAAAGAGAAATGGTGAATAATTATGACACAAATTGACGTACCTAACACACCTGGTAAATTTATTTCTAAGTGGCGAGAACATGGACCTGTTGATTTTTCAATTTTAGAAGAATGGAAAGATGAAATGGAATTAGAATCATGGTTGATGATAGCCGAAGCAGCATTATTCTTAGATGCTGCAGAATTATTTGAGATTGTAAATAAACAATTAAGTCCTGCAGAACAAGCTACAATTGGCCTAGTCAGGAGGAGAATGCTTGGTGATAATATGCTTGAACAAGCAATTAATGATGCAATTGCTATTGCCAAAAATCCTGAAACTCGCGATTTAAAATTAGAAGGCAGACTTCGGATGGAAAGGGGATTAACACGATTTGAAAATGGCGATATTGAAGGTGCTAAAGATGACCTTGAATGGGCAGAATTACGACTGAAATCTGTTGCTAAAGCAAGTAGAGATCATGATTTATCATTGCTAAATAAAGCTGCATTGCTACTATCAACCGGAGCACCATTAATGGCACTACATGTTTATGCTGAGATATCTAGAGTTGGTGAACATGCTCAGGAAACCATCGCAATATCTAGACTAGGTGCATCAAGAATCAGAGCGTCTCTTGGACATATGTTTGATGCTGCAAGACATGCATGGAATGCGCACGGGCATGCAATTCGAGCATTCCAAACAAATATGGCAATTGAAGCTGGTACCTTATTTATCGAACTTTCATTAGACTGCATTGATGATTCTGCTGAACGTTTCATGTCACAAGTTGAAAATGCAAAACCGAGAACTGTTGAAGATGAACAGCCAGCATTAGCAGTACACTCAAAAGATATCGATGGAGTATTTGATTGGTGTTATAACAATCTGCCAAAATCAAACTCTGGAGAGCATCGGCCTGATTTACGAGCCATGGTAAGTATCGCTAAGAATGTAGGAAAATTAGAACTATTTACCGAACTTTTTAGAGAACCTGATGCTGTTGAAGACGCCACATTAGCGGCAATGATTCAGGTTTGTGACGACGATCCAATGCACACTAAAATGTGGGGCGAAAGGTTGTCAGTACTAACTCTCATTGATTAGAATACCAATTATCTAAATCGATGAATTCTTGTTCTGTCCAGGTAATAACTGGAGGCACACAGCCCCACCACCTAATTTCTTCAACATTTGAATCATTTACCTGCCATGATTCATCATGTGGCTTTTCTATTGTTACCACGCTTGCTACCCAACCTTTTTGATAATATTCTTTATTCCATCCTATGATTGATACATCAAGACCTGTTTCTTCTAAAACCTCTCTAAGAAGAGCTTGCTCAGGAGATTCTCCCGGCTCCAAGTGGCCGCCCGGAATTTCCCAACCCCTACTTGGGTGCTTGACAAAAACTACATGACCACCATTTGCTAAAGATGGATTATTCTCTGCTGAAGAAGTGATCCAGGCTAAAACAAATTCTGGAAGCATGCTAATCCAAACCTTGTTTGGCTTGATCTAAGTATTGTAAAGCCCATTCCTCGCCTGATGCAACTAACCTTCTTGCAACAAAAAATGCTTCAGAAAAATTGCTTTGTTGAATTAGTTGAACTAATTTTTGTTCATCTTTATTTACCACTTCCACAGTTGTTTCATCCTCCACATATGTTGAATCAGGTTTTGAAACTCTACCAGCTAAAATGACCATTTGATCTAAAAATTCCTGACGTTTTGATACAGGTGGTTTGGTCCATCGTTGCTCTTCACTACCATCCATACGTGAATGCAAACGATGCATGAAGTCATCTCTAGGTGTTTGATGAGGTCGTAAATTTTGGACATGGTCATAACAAATCCAGGCCTCCTCTGCCTGGCTTCTACGTTCATAAAGCCTACCAAGTTCCATCCAAAGTTCGTGATTTTGTGGCCTGTGCGCCAATAAATTTCTTGCTAAAACAATGAATAAATCAATTTGGCCAGAATCTCGTATTCGCTCAATTCTACGTCCAAATATGATATTTGCTCGCTGATCTCTAAAATCTAACCTTCCACACCTTTCCACAAATGATTCCAGGCTATCAGATCCCATTTGTTGAGAATTTATTCTATCCCACCAAACATCTGGATTAAGAGGATCTCTAGCAAAGGCAGCCTCCAATAACTCAAGACCTAATTTTAGGAAATCTATTCCAGTTAATTGTTCAACCTGTTCAGGATCTCTGCCCAAAATTGAAAAAACATCTTCTAATACTGAACTGAGCCCTTCAGCATCTCCAAGAATCACTTTGATTTCAGCCAAGCAGCGCCAATTTTCTTCTTCAGTAAAGTCATACAAAATAGCTTGACGTGCACTTTGTTCAGCCCATGAAATGTTATCGGCAAATCTTGTATCATCTGTTGTGGCTA
>MDSZ01084597.1_pt1 | contig 13399 bp, 13 predicted proteins | sample 811201 | NCBI WGS metagenome assembly MDSZ01 (sample SAMN05326647, study PRJNA326480) | marine metagenome | isolation source: seawater | place: Indian Ocean: North | collected 2010
GAAAAATGGAATTGAAAAAATTTCAAAAAAATACGAAACAGTTGTTAACTATATTCAATCAGAATTAAAATGGTAAAAAAATTTAAAATTTATAAAAACTTTAATGTTTCAAAAAAACATAAAAAAGCAATTATTTTGATTGGAAATTTTGATGGGGTACATCTTGGACATCAAAAATTATTTAAATTAGCAAAAAAATACAAAAAAAAATTTAAATTAAAGATTGGTGTTATCAATTTTGAGCCAATGCCAAAAATGTTTTTTTTCAAGGAAATCAAAAATTTTAGAATCGCAAACACTAATCAAAAAAATTCTCTTTTTGAGAAATTAAAAGTTGATTTTGTTATTACAAAAAAATTTGATAAAAAGTTTTCTAAAATTAAGTCAGATTTTTTTATTAGAAATGTTTTATTTAAACAATTGAACCCAACATTTATTTTTGTAAGTAATAATTTTAGATTTGGTAACAAAAGAGAGGGAGATGTTAATCAATTAATTGCTGGAGAGAAATTATATAATTATAAAATTGTTAAACCTAATCCATTAAAAAAAAATAAGAAGATTATTTCTTCAACATTGATAAGGAAGCTTTTAGAAAAAGGTCATTTGAAAAAAGCAAATTATTTTCTAGGTAGAAATTGGAGTATAGAAAGTACAGTAGAAAAAGGACGTAAACTAGGAAAGAAAATTGGTTTCCCAACATGTAATTTGAGTATTAAGGACTACATAATTGCTAAACCCGGAGTTTATAAAGTAAAAGTTCAACAAAAAAATAAAAGAAAAATTCTTAAGGGCATAGCAAATTTGGGATATAGGCCTACCTTTAACCAAAAAGAAATACTTTTAGAAGTACATCTCTTTAATTTTTCTGGAAATCTTTATAATAAGTATTTATCAGTTGAATTCATAAGTTTTATTAGAAAAGAAAAAAAATTTAAAAATGTGGATGAATTAAAAAAACAGATTAAAAGTGATCTAAAAAAAGCAAAAAAATAAATGAGTAAAGAAAATATAAATTTACCTAAAACTGCTTTTTCAATGAAAGCAAATTTGCAAACAAGGGAACCTGAAATACTTGAGTATTGGAATAAAATCCAACTATATAAAAAACTTAGAGAGTCAACCAAAGGAAAAGAAAAATTTGTCTTACATGATGGTCCTCCATATGCAAATGGGAATATACATATGGGCACTGCTTTAAACAAAATTTTAAAAGATATAATTGTTAAGTTTCATCAAATGCATGATAAAGATTCAATTTATGTACCTGGCTGGGATTGTCACGGTTTACCAATTGAATGGAAAATTGAAGAGCAATATAAAAAGAATAAAAAAAACAAAAATGAAATTCCAATAGTAGAATTTAGAAAAGAATGCCGTTCTTTTGCAGAGAAATGGATTGAAGTACATAAAACTCAATTTAAGAGATTGGGTGTTATTGGTGATTGGGAAAATTATTATTCAACGATGAGTTATGGTGCGGAAGCTCAAATAGTACGTGAGCTAGGAAAATTTTTAAAAGAAGGAAGTTTATATAAAGGATTTAAACCAGTTTTATGGTCAACTGTTGAAAAAACTGCTTTAGCAGACGCAGAAGTTGAATACATGGATCATAAATCAGACACAATTTTTGCGGCATTCCCAATTAAAAAAACAAATGATAAAAATTTGGAGAAATGTGAAATTTTGATTTGGACCACAACTCCATGGACAATACCTGCCAACAAAGCTTTAGCTTATAACAAAAATTTAAACTATTCTGTAATTCAAATCGCTGATGAAGGAGATTTTAAGGATAAAAAATTAGTTGTAGCAGAAAAGTTGATAAATTCAGTTATCAAAGAATGTGGAATTAAAGAATTCAAAAATATTTTGAGTTTTAAAGGTGAGAAACTTAAGGAAACAATTTGTTTACATCCATTTTTTAATATTGGGTATAATTATGATATTCCAATGTTAGAGGCTGAATTTGTTACCACTGAACAAGGGACGGGTATTGTTCACTGCGCGCCTAGCCATGGCCCAGATGATTTTAATCTTTGCTTGAGTAATGGAATTAAAGCTATTGAAACTGTCGATGGTGATGGAAAATATACTGATAATGTCGCATTATTTAACGGTACTCATATTTTTAAAGCTAACCCTATTGTAATAGAAAAGCTTAAAGAACAAAAAAAATTACTTTATAGTGGTGAGCTTATACACTCCTATCCACATTCATGGAGATCAAAAGCTCCTTTAGTTCACAGAGCTACACCTCAATGGTTTATTTCAATGGACAGTCATGATCTTAGATCTAAGGCCCTTAAAGCAATAGATAATACTATTTTTTATCCAAAAAAAGGAAAAGAAAGATTAAAATCTATGATTGAAACAAGGCCAGATTGGTGTGTATCTAGACAAAGAGTTTGGGGTGTACCATTGCCAATTTTTATAAATAAAAAAACAAATAAGATTTTGATTGATGATGAGGTAATAGAAACTATTGCAAAAATTTATGAAAAAGAGGGTTCAGATTGTTGGTTTTCAGATAATCCTCAAAGATTTCTGGGCAGTAAATACAAATCAGAAGATTATGAAAAATTAAGTGATATTGTTGAAGTCTGGTTCGATAGTGGTTCCACACATTCATTTGTTCTTGAGAAAAGAAAAGATCTTAAATGGCCAGCTTCAATGTATTTAGAGGGATCAGATCAGCATCGGGGATGGTTTCACTCATCATTATTGGAATCTTGTGGCACAAGAGGAAGGGCTCCTTTTGAATCAATTCTTTCTCATGGTTTTGTAGTTGATGGCAAAGGTCTAAAAATGTCTAAATCTCTAGGAAATGTAATAGCACCAGAAGATATTTTAAAGAAATACGGGGCAGATATATTAAGAATTTGGGTGGCATCTGCTGATTATGCAGAAGATTTGAGAATAGATTATTCAATTTTAGATCAACACGCAGAGTCATATAGGAAAATTAGGAACACCTTTAGGTATTTACTTGGAAACATAAATGATGATTTCAAAAAAATAGATTTAGAAAAAGTAAACTTAAAAGATTTGCCAGAACTTGAGCAGTACTTGTTACATAAAATTTTCAAAATTAATGATAGTTTTGAAAATTATTTTAAACAATATGATTTTCACAATCTCTATAAGGAGTTATTAAATTTTTGCACAGTTGATCTATCTGCTTTTTATTTCGATATAAGAAAAGATGTTTTATATTGTGATCCAAAAGACTCAAAAAAGAGAAAAGATTGTATTTTAGTTCTTAATATACTACTTGAATCTTTAATAAAATGGTTTGCTCCAATTTTATCTTTTACCTCTGAGGAGATTTATAGGCTTATAGAAAAAAATGGAAAAAGTATACATTTAGAAAAATTTATTAAAATTCCAAAAAAATTTGAAAATCAAAATCTTTCAGAAAACTGGGTAGAATTAAAAAAGATTAGAGATGTATCAAACATTAGTATTGAAACACAAAGAGCGAAAAAAGAGATTGGTTCAAGTTTAGAGGCTAGTTTGACAATTAGTTTGAAAGAAAAATTGTTCAATAAGTTTAAAGATACTGACTTTTCAGAGTTGTGCATTACTTCATCTGCAAAAGTTCAAATATCAGTTGATGATGATATAGATGATATAAAAGTAGAGAGTGAAAAAGCAAAAGGCACTAAGTGCCCAGTTTGTTGGAAAATAAACCAGGATAAATGTGAGCGTCACTTTAAGAATTAATTGTTAATGGATTTGAAGAAACATAAGAAATTTTTAACAAGTTTAACAATAACTCTAATTATTTTTTTATCTGATAGAATCTCTAAAATTTACGTTCTTAATCTATTTGAAGATAAGATAATTAATGAATTATATATTAATCCTTATTTAAATTTTTTTTTAATTTGGAATAAGGGAATAGCATTTGGTTTATTTTCAATAGATAAGAGTTTATTTTATGATTTAATTACTGTGATTATATTTGGAATTATAATTCTTATTTTAATAATGTTAAAAAATTCCCAAGGACTTAAATTTTATTCACTTTTGCTCATATTAGGAGGTTCCTTAGGAAATTTATTTGACAGATTGTATTATAATGCAGTTCCAGATTTTATTGATTTTCATTATCATGAGATTCATTGGTTTATTTTTAATGTTGCAGATATATTTATTACTTTTGGTGTAATATGTCTTATATTCACAGAAATATTTTTAGATACAAAAAAAAAAAATGAAATTGAATAATATTTTATTAATTTTAATTTTCGCACTAATTTTGAATAACTGTACCAGTGTAAAAGATGTAGTTACTGGTCAAAATAAAAAAAAGAGTTCAGATGAATTTTTAATCGATAAAAAAAATCCGTTGGTAATTCCTCCTGATTTTTCTAAGTTACCCATTCCCAAAGAAGATGCTGAAAATTCAAATAAAGACTCTGGCGATGAAATCAATATTTCTAAGGTTTTAGAAAAATCAGAAAAAAAAGATAAAAAAGTTATTTCGGATGGGTCTTTAGAGAAATCTATATCTAATATACTTAAAGAAGATTAATGTTAACAAGAAATATTGATTTTAAAAATTTTGAAAAAAAAAGTTCTAGTTTAGAAAAAATAAATAAAAAACTTCAAACACTTGTTAAAAGTAATAATGAGGTAATTTCGTCTTTATCTAAAAATTATAAATATTCTTATTCAAAAAAAATTATTAAAAGATTAAAAAGTAAAAATAATTTAAGAATATTAGGCATGGGAGGATCAATTCTTGGAACTAAAGCAATTTATGATTTTTTAAGACATAAGATAAAAAAAAATGTTTTATTTATAGATAATTTAAAAAAGAGTCTAAAAAATTTCAAATCAAAAAATAAAAATATTAATTTAATAATTTCTAAATCTGGAAATACTCTTGAAACAATTTCTAATTCAAATATTTTGTCGTCTAAAAATGATTTTAATATTTTTATTACTGAAAAAAAAATTAGTTATTTAAGAAATTTTGCTAAAAAACTAAAAGCTGAAATAGTAGACCATAATAATTTTATAGGTGGAAGATATTCTGTATTATCTGAAGTAGGAATGCTACCTGCTGAACTGATGGGTCTTGAGGAAAAAAAATTTAAACAATTTAATAATCTTATTAAAAATAAATCTTTTTTAAATTCTTTATGTCTTAATGTTTCAAGCACACTTTTTTTTATGAAAAAAAAAAAATTTAATTCTGTTATTTTGAATTATGATGAAAATTCAGAGAGCTTATTTCAATGGTATCAACAACTTATAGCTGAAAGTTTAGGAAAAAAAGGGATAGGACTTTTCCCAATGATATCAACAATGCCTAAAGATAACCATAGCCTATTACAATTATATTTAGATGGTCCAAAAAATAATTTTTTTACATTTTTTTCTTCCAAGGATAAAACTTCTGAAAGAATAAAATATAAAAATTTAGTAAAGCCTCTCTTAAATTTAAAAAATAAAAATATTGAGCAGATAATTTATTTTCAAAAAAAAGCTACTCAAAATGTTTTTTCTAAAAAAAATATTCCATTTCGAAGTTTTGAAATTAAAAAAAGAAATGAAAAAACCTTGGGTGAACTATTTTGTTTTTTTATTTTAGAAACAATTCTTTTAGGCAGATGCTTAAATGTCAACCCTTATGATCAACCTGCAGTAGAATTAGTTAAAACGGAAACAAAAAAACTTTTTTCTATTTAAGTTTACCAATTATTATTTTTGAAATACCATATATTTTTTTTTCAATAATTTCAAAATTTTTGACAAAATTATCATTCTCATTTTTGTGTCGATGAATAATAATAATACCATTTTTTTTTAAAATTTTATTTTTGAAAATATTTTCTATTAAAAATTTTATTTTTTTCTCTTTATATGGAGGGTCCATAAATATCAAATCATAAACTTTTTGTTGAAAGTTATGATTAAAATAATCAAAAACATTTTTTTCAATTATTTGGCTTTTATTATTAAAGTCTAGATTTGTTATATTTTTTTTTAAAATTATTAATGCTTTTTTATAATTTTCTATAAAAGTAACATTTAATGCACCTCTTGATAAGCATTCAAGGCCAAAAGAACCCATACCAGAAAATAAGTCAAGAACTAATGAATTTTTAATATCTAATTCAAATTTTTTCGAATGATTAATTATATTAAAAATAGACTCTTTAGTAAGATCTTTTAAGGGTCTTGTTATTTTATCTGAAGGTAAGAGTAGTTTTCTTCCCTTATTTTTTCCAGAAATTATTCTCATTTAGGAATGACTTTATATCCAATGTCTTTTCTAAAAAAACCTTTTTTCCAATTTAGTTTTTCGATTAATGATATAATTCTTTCTCTACTTTTTTCAAAGCTGTCTGTAACACTTACAAAGTTTAGGACACGTCCACCTATTGAATAAAATTCATTTTTCATAAATTTTGTTCCAGCGTGGAAACAAAAATCATTATTATTTGGCTTAATTTCTTTTAAATTATCTATAATTACTTCTTTATCATATTTATCTGGATACCCCTTTGAACACAGAACAATACATAAACTTTTTTTATTGTTCCATTTAATATCAATTTTTTCTAACTCTTCATTACAACATGCTAAAATAATATCAAATAAATCAGTATTTAATTTTGGTAGTATTGTTTGACATTCAGGATCACCCATTCTTACGTTGTATTCTATTAAGTATGGCTCATCTTTTACAATCATTAAGCCAGCATATAAAAATCCTGAGTAAACTACATTCATATCTTGTAACCCTTGAATTGTAGGATAAATAATTTTATTCAATATTTTTTTTTCTAAAACTTTATTAATCAGTCTTGATGGTGAGTAAGCTCCCATTCCACCAGTATTTTTTCCCAGGTCCCCCTCTAAAACTCTTTTATGATCTTGAGCTGTTTGAAAAGTTTTTATGCTTTTTCCATCACTTAAAATAAAAAAACTCATTTCTTCACCCGTAAGAAATTCTTCTATGAGTAAATTTTTTGCTTTACCAAATTTACCACCAAAAATTTCATCAATTGCTTTTTGGCATTCATCAATAGTTTGACATATATATACACCTTTACCTGAGGCTAAACCATCAGCCTTAATTACAACTGGCAAATTGCTTTGTTTAACAAACTTTATTGCTTCGTTTTCTTTTTCAAATACTCCAAATTTTGCAGTAGGTATTTTGTATTTTTCACAAAGATTTTTTGTAAAAATTTTTGAACCCTCTAATTGAGCAGCTAGTTTATTTGGACCAAATACTTTTATTTTATTTAACTTTAAAAAATCTACAACACCTTCTACTAATGGTTTTTCTGGTCCAACCACTATTAAATCAATTTTGTTTTTATTGATAATATTCTTTAGTTCTTGAAAATTACTTAAGTCTATTGATATATTTTCTGCGATTGCAGCTGTTCCACCATTGCCTGGAAAACAATAAATTTTTTTTACTTTTTTAGATTTTTTAAGAGTATAACACAAAGCATGCTCACGACCACCACTTCCTATTATTCCTATTTTCATATAATAATATATAAACTACAAATGAATAAAAAATTAGCTAAAATTAAATATAAAGCAAATAATTTTGAAATTATTGAAGAAGGTGATCATGTTTTATGTGCTGTTTCTGGTAAACAAATAAAAGTTGAAGAATTACATTATTGGAATGTTGAGCTTCAAGAACCTTATTATTCTTATAAAGAAGCTTTCTTAAAAAAAGAGAATTTAGAAAAAAAATAATCTACTTCCAACGATTATGCGTCCAAATCCATTGATCAGGGTTTTTAAGTATCATTTTTTCAAGTATTTTATTTAGATCATTTGTAATATTTTCTATTGTGTATTCTTTTGGAAATTGAATTGGTTTTTCAATATTTATATTAAATTTTACATCATCGTATCTTTCAATGTAAACAGGAACTATTTCACAATTAAATTTTTTAACAAATTGTGCTGGAATTGTTGTTGTATATGCATTTTCATTAAAAAATTTTGACTTTATTCCTTGAGAAACTCTTTGATCTATCATAAGTGCAACAGATGATCCATTTTTAAAATTTGATAGTAATTGTTTTGTACCAGCTACACCTTTCTTAATTTGATTTTTGCAAATATATTTTTTTCTAATTTTTTCAACGAAAAAATTTAAATACTGATTATTTAGAGGTCTGTAAATAGCTGATAAATTAATTCCAGACATCTCTATGAACATTGCCATCAATTCAAAATTATTAAAGTGCCCAGAAACAAAAATTACGGGCTTTTTACTATTTTTTATTTTTTCTAAAAATTGTTTACCATCGATTTTAACATTATTTTTTAAATTAGAAATTCTGAAATTTTTAATAAAAAAGTATTCAGTTAAAATTCTTCCATAATTACCCCACATTTTTTTTGAAATTTGGTTGATTTCTCTATCAACTGCATTTGGGAATGCTTTTTTTAGATTATGACTAATTAAATTTTTAGATCTAAATAATGGTCCAATAGTTTTAACAATCCAACTTATAATATTCGATGATAATTTGAGACCTGTGATTTTTGAAATTACAAAAAAAATCATTATTAATAAAAACTGAAAAAAGTATTTTATTGATTTCATAATTTAGATTTAACAAATTTAATTAATTTTTCTTCATCTTTTATTTTCATATCAATCTTTAAATAATTGATTCCATCTGAATGATTTGAGTTAATTTTAACAAAATCTTTTTCGGTTGTTAAAATTTGAGCATTATAATTTTTAGCTATTTCTTTTATCTTTTTAATATCTTTATCTAAATATTCATAATGATCAGGAAAATTTAATTCTTTAATAACTTTAAAGTTAAATTTTTTTAATGTTTCTAGAAAACTGTCTGGATTTCCTATACCTGAAAAGATTAGATAATCGATTTTTCTGTCATATTTTTCAAGATTTTTAATTTCATAGTTTGTCTCAAAAATTTCAATATTTTGATTATATTTTTTAACAACTTTTTTTATTTCTGAATTATCTTCATTGTTGCCATTAATAAAAACTAAATCATACTTTTTTAAAGAAGATATATCTTCTCTTAACGGTCCTGAAGGAAGTATAAACCCATTTCCAATCCATTTTTCAGAATTAAAACAAACTATTTTTAAATCATAATTTAAAGACTTATCTTGAAGACCATCATCAAAAATTACTAATTCCATTTTATCTTCAATAGCTTTTTTCAAACTTTCTTTTCTTTTTTTTGAACAATATAAATTTGTATATTTACTTAAAAGAACTTGCTCATCTCTTTGATTATTATAAAATTTTTTTACAGTAGCAATTTTTAAAACTGTATCTTTTAAAATTGTATTTAACTTGAGGACTAAGGGTGTTTTTCCCGTTCCACCAATATATATATTCCCCACACAAATAGTTTTGATATTTCTATTAATTTGATTTTTTTTTTTATTTAAAAAAAAATTATTGAATTTTACTATTAATGTTGTTGGTAATAAAAGGTAAGCTAAATAGTTTGGTTTTTTATAATCCCAGAATCTAGGTTTTTTAAATTTCATTTTTTAATTAATCTTTCAATTTCTGATAAAGATTTCTTTAAAATATTTTTTCCTATTAAGTTAATAACATTTTTTTTATCATTTGATTTCTTTTTACCCATTATTTCAAAAATCATATTTGTTAGCTGACTCTCTCCATTAACTTTATAAGCAATATTTTTTTTTCGTAAAAATTCATATATTTCTTTAAAATTCGATACATTAGGACCGTATAAAACATTACAATTATACCTCGCCGGTTCAAGTGGATTTTGTCCTCCATCTCCGCAAAGAGATTTTCCCAAGAATACAGTATTACATTTGTTGAAGAAATATTTAGTTTCCCCATAAGTATCAACAATATAAATTTGAGTATTATCTATTATTTCTGAATTGTTACTATGAAGGTGAATTTTTAAACCTTTTTCTTCTAACTCTTTTTTTATCTCTAATGATCTTTGTACATGTCTAGGAATAATTATTGTTACTAAATTTTTAATTTTTTTTTCTAATTTGATATGAGCGTTGGCACAAATCAATTCTTCTCCATTATGAGTGCTAACAGCGCACCAATATTTTTTTTTTTTTAAAAATTTTTCAAGATTTTTTTTTACTTTAAAATTTTGATATAACGAGTCATTTGAGAATTTAAGATTTCCCAGTTTCTTAATTTTTTTTACGTTTAATTTTTTTAAGTATCTTTCAGTTTCATTATTTTGAGGGTAGGTCATATTAAAGCTTGAAAACAAATCTTCAGAAAATTTACCTAAAGTTTTCCATCTTTTAAAAGATTTTTTTGTAATTCGTGAATTTAATAAAATTCTATTTATAGATTTTTTTTTTAAATTATTTAACATGTTAGGCCAAATTTCAGACTCTATAAAAATTGCTAATTTTGGTTTCCAAAAAGAGAGAAAACGATTTGTAAAAAAAGTTGTATCAATTGGAAAAAATTGATGAATAGTTTTTGTAAATTTAAATTGATTAAATATTTTTGAAGAACTTATAGTTGAGGATGTTAATAAAATTTGATTAATATTTTTTTTTCTCTCTAATTTTCTTATAAGTGGAATTACACTTAAAATTTCACCAACACTCGCCCCATGAAACCAAATTAAAGTTCCTTTTTTTCTTTTGTTTGAAAACAAGGTAAATTTTTCTTTAAATCTTATCAAATCTTCTTTTTTTTTTAACAATCTGACAAAAATTATAATAGGGGAAAAAACTAAAGTTAAATTTATAAGAAATCTATAAATTATTATCATTAGCTTTTCTTAAGTTGTTTGATGTAGAAGTTGTAGTATTTTTCTGAATTTTTAAGAAGATTCTCATGAGTTCCACTTGCTATTATTTTACCTGAGTCTACTACGTAGATATTGTTTGCATTAAGAATAGTAGATAATCGATGTGCAATGACTATTGTTGTTTTATTTTTCGTTAATAAATTTATCGCATTTTGAATTTTTGTTTCTGTATCAGAGTCTAAAGATGATGTAGCTTCATCTAATAGAATAATTGGACTTTTTTTGAGCATGGCTCTAGCTATTGAAAGTCTTTGTTTTTCTCCACCAGATAATCTAATTCCATTTTCACCTATGATTGTATCGTATTTATCTGGTAATTTTTGAATAAATTCATCTGCAAAAGAATCTTTTGCAGCCAGAATTATATCTTCTTTTGACGCATTATGTCTTGCATAAGCAATATTGTTTTTAACTGTATCGTCAAAAAGAGTGGTTTCTTGACTTACTAAAGAAATATTTTTTCTTAAAGATTTAAGATTTGTCTCATAAATAGATTGATTATCAATTAATATGTTACCACTATCACAATCATAAAACCTTGGTATTAAATTTAGAATTGTTGATTTTCCAGCACCACTTAAACCTACCAAGGCAGTCATTTTACCACCTTTCATACTTAGGTTTGTTTTTTCTAAAACAATTTTTTCATTTTTATTATAGTAAAAATCAACTTCTTTAAAATCTATGTTAGCATCTGATATTTTTAAGTCTGGTAAATCCGAATTATCTTTAATTTCGTTTTCTCTATCAATTATTGGAAGTACTCTTTTTGCAGCACTAATGCCCTGATTTACAGTTATATTTAGGCCTGCAAGGGATCTTACTGGCTGATAAGCCAACATCATTGCAGCCAAAAAGGAAAAAAAGTTATTAATTTTTAGTTCACCACTCTCTATTAAAGTTCCAGAATAAAAAATTAAAGCTCCAATCATTATGCCTGTAAGTGTCTCCATTATTGGAGTATTCCTATTAAATATAACTGTCATTTTAATAATTTTTTCTTTTAGTGAACTCATATCTTTTGAGGATCTATCGTATTCATAGTTTTCAGTTTGAAAGCTTTTAATTAACTTATGATTTTTAAAAATTTCTACTAGACGTGTTGTAAATAAACTTGCTGAGTCCATAGTTTGCTTTGTAGCTTTTGTCATTCTTTTTCCTAATGTTCTTGCAACAATTGTTGCCAAAGGTATCATGATAATTGCTACTAGAGACAGTTTCCAATTTTGATAAAACATTACAGCAAGTAAACCGATTAAACTTAAGCTATCCTTAAAAATATTTAAAAGAGCAGTACTTATAAGATTTACTAACAAATTTACATCCATTGTGAGATTAGAAATAAATTTTCCAGTATGAGCTGAGTCAATAAATTTAGTATCTGATGAAATTAATGATTTCATCATATCCTTTTGTACATCAGTTTTTAATTCCTGAGAAACTCTAATCATGATAACTTTTGCAAGATATAGCGACATGCCTTTAGTAAAAAAAGCAATTACAATTATAATTGGAATTGAATACATTAATACTTTATCTTGTTGAATGAATATTTTTTCTATTGCTGGATCTAATAAATATGCAATTCCTGAAGTACTACCTGCAACAAGTATGGAAAAAATTATTGCAATAACAATTTTCTTAAAATGTTTTACAGTATAGTCTTTGTATAATCTTTTGATAATATTGATATCTTTAAACATTAAAATATTTTTCCTATTAAGATATTTGTGTAAACTAAAAAACCTAGAAAATTATTACTTTTAAAAATTTTAAGACAGACAGATGAATTTTTGATATCTAAATTTTTTATCTGAAAAAAAAATAAATGATAAATTGGAAAAATCAAAAATATATAATATAGATAATTAAATTTCATTAAAAAACCTGTGGTTAATAATGACAAGGTAAGTATTAAATAACATATTACTAAAAATTTATTGTGAATTTTTTTAAATTTTATTGACGTAGATTTTAAACCTATAATTTCATCATCTTTAATATCCTGGTATCCATAAATAGTGTCATAGCCAAGTGTCCAAAATATGGCTCCTAAATAAAAAATAATTGGTATAAGATCTAACTCATTTTCAATACTTACCCAACCCAAAATTAAACCATAATTAAATGTTATTCCTAGAAAAAGTTGTGGCCAATAAGTAAATCTTTTCATCAATGGATAAGTGAAAGCTAATGGCATTGATGCGATAGCAAGAATTATTGTGAAAGTATTAAAATTAATCAGAATTAAAAACGCAAGAAGACATAAGACTAAAGTATAAAATATTGCCAAATTAATTGATATTTTTTTAGATGCCAGTGGTCTATTTTTTGTTCTAAATACTTTTTTATCAAATTCTTTATCAGCTATGTCGTTTACGATACAACCCGCAGATCTCATAAAAACAGAACCTAAAAAGAAAAAAATTAAATATATCAAATAAATATTAATATCTTTTGAAAAATCATATACAACTGTAAGTCCCCATGCACATGGCCAAAAAAGAAGCATAAATCCTATTGGTTTTTTTAGTCTTGTCAGTTCAATAAAAAGATTTAATTGTTTCATAATAATTTAC
>MDSZ01058436.1_pt1 | contig 13398 bp, 11 predicted proteins | sample 811201 | NCBI WGS metagenome assembly MDSZ01 (sample SAMN05326647, study PRJNA326480) | marine metagenome | isolation source: seawater | place: Indian Ocean: North | collected 2010
TGACACTATTACGTTTGAACATGGCAGTGCGCCTTGGCAAACAGTATATAAAAATCCCAAAAATAACAAGCATGAAATAGCAACGTTACCTCTTGAAGATCTATTAGATGCTTACTACACTATGTCTTATCTGATGTATGTTTTTTATAGAGAAGAGATCATCTCCAATATTAAAGATGGCACAAAAACAGAAATGCCTTCTCTTACATCTACAGACTTTATGCAATGGTATGCTGTCAAGGCTGCTTTCCATTACAGAAGAACATGGGAAGTAATAATGCAGTCTCACTACACTGCCAATGTATACTCTTTATATGTTTTGGTTGCTGCTCTGGGAGTCGAAGATGAAGTCTCTGAGGATCTTTTAAACACTCTTGCTAATCTTGTGGAGGATGCGGCCGATGACCTAACAGAAGACGTTGGTCTACAAGGGTTGCCAACATCAGTTGTAATGCAAGAACAAGGCTTATCTGAGGCTTCAAAAGAACAAAGAGAAAGATTCTACAAACAGTGCGCCTTGATGCTCAACATGCATAAGCTCGACGCAGGAAACCAAGTGGACGATTCCAAGTTTCATAACAAATCTAAAGCAGAGGGATATACTTCATACAACGGAAGAGTACACCTTGTACAAAACAAAGGTGGAAAAAATACAAATATAATAAATAAACTTACTTCTCCAAGACCAGAACAAATGAAAGAGTTCATTGACGTCGATTCAAAAAAAGCATCTGAACTAACGCCTTTTATCAGAATATACAAAGTTTACAATCACAGTAATACAGGGCGGGGCTTAGAGGGAAACCTAGAGATGATTGAAATCCCCTTCGAATTGAACTGGAGAAACCAAACAATGGGTGGGTTCCACAACGGGATAAGGGCCGCGGGGGCGCACTCGAAGGTCGGGGGTGGAGGCAGCCGGCTGAACGATCAAAGAATTGGCGCTATTGGAGAGCTGCGGATGGAATCAGAAAAGACAGGTGGTGCGAGTCAAGTGAAAGGGGCTGGTTTAAAAGAATTTACTTGGGAATATGATGGAGAGACCCCGGCCACGGCTAGCAAATATGTGAAAGCCAAATTACATTTGTTCTTTAGCGATTTTAATGAATTTATAAGAGAAAGATTTACTTGGAGTGAAAACCCTGAAGTCCACCAACATCAGGATGGTCCCCAATGGGCTCACGATAGTGTACAGGTTTATTCGTATGTTGATTTATTTGTAAGCCCATCAAATATGGTTGCCAAAAGCGGCCCCAGTTATAACGCGCCCCATCATTTAAGATACGAACCGGATTATTATAGAATCAGAGTCGATGTTGGTTGGAATGAATCTTCAGTACATTCAAAGGGCTTAAATGATGCAATCGCCGCCCAAAATACTTCTTTTTACTTGGTACTTGTCGATCATGAAATAAACATAAATGAAGATATGACCGTTGATATTACAGCAAACTATAGAGCGTACATTGAAGAGGCTGTTGATTCTCAAAAGTTTAACGCTCTGAATAGCCCAGAAGTAAAAAAAATGAGAGATCAACATATGGCGATGTGGGACCAAGCAATCAAAGACAAAGAAGCGGGATCCTGTTCGGCTCAGGAACTGAACCGAGTTAGGGCGGCTATAAATGGGCAAATGGCCAACTTAGTAAAAAAACAACATAAGAGTATTATGACTAATTTATTAAGGGAAGACCGAGTGTTTTTTGTTGATTTTGATCCGCCCGAAATAGATAACTTTAGGCAAAATGGGTCTTTCGGAGCGATACCTACTTTCAAAAAGGTGTCTTTCAAAGACGGCGGGCTGAGTAATGATGCAAAGCAACATCTACTAAATGTCACCATGGCTGCCGAGAACGAGCCATGGTCCGAACATGCCACACCTTCGGAAGGATTAAGGGTTTATTATTTCTATCTTGGTGATTTGATATATTTACTTATGTCAAATCTCTACAAAGGAGACAAACCTTGGGAATCCAGTGGGATATTCGCAGACGAAGGTAGGATGCTTCCGGGCGCATAACGTACCAAGATGCTCCTAACAGACTTTGATTATGATAATATCTTATCTAAATCTCAGACGCGCCATACAATAAACATTGCTGATATCCCTATTAGTGTTGACTACTTTTTTGATTGGTATGTTGATAATATAATCAAAAACGATGTTACGCAAATGCCTATTGGAACCTTTATAAGAAAAATCTTGACTGAATTGATAACGGAGGCAATGGCCGAAGTTTGCATCACCGGTGTTGAGGGTCACTACGTAACCTTTCAACTCGGATCGTTTGTCGCTGCTCCTAAACTTAGCACCGATGGGATTTATATGGACCCAATTGCAATGGCATTGGCTATAAATAAAAAAGATATTCCTGACCCGTATGAAGCACCGCCGGCTGATGAAGCAGGAAGTGATGTGCAACAATACGATTCGACAGGTCAATTTCCACAATCAAGTCAAGATGGAAGTGAGTACGATGTTTATGAATCAGACGACATCGTCGACGAAAGTGGAAATGTCGTCTCTGGTGAGTCAGTCTTAGATGAATCAGCCACAGAAGAAAATATACAAGCTGCGGCGGCACTGGCCGATGCCGGAGGTTTTGATGCTGTGACTGGTGGAGTTCTTGAGAACGAAAACACTGGAAACCCTTACAGGTTCGATGTGAATGAGTGGTATGGCATGTATGTGGCTGGAGATTATCACCTTCCTCTCCCAAGGTTACCAGCAAAAGATGCTCAAAATGAGGCAAACTCCCAGTATAATTATCTTATGATATATGGAGACTTTGCTGATCCATATCATAGCGGAGAAGGGAATAAAGAAGCGGATGAAGCGGCTGGGACATATCACTTGGAACTTGCCCGGGACAGGGGATTGCTTAAAAAGATTTCTTTTAGCAAAAACAATATCCCATACCACAGAGAATCTCGAATGTTCAACCAAGGACAAGCTGGAAACTTGCAACTATCTGCTGTTTATGATTGTCAAATAAACATGATTGGAAACACCTTGTTTCTGCCGGGAATGGAAGTGTACATTGATCCATATGGCTTTGGCGGGGAGCACTTTGGTCAACCCTATGAAAGACCGCTCGAGCACCGTAGCCCGTCTGCGGCGGCAATAAGAAAATTTAATGCACACCACGCAGACAGTATGGTCGCCGGGAGTGCTGGAACTGGTGCTGATGCTAAGTTCAACGACGGACAAGCCGGACAGTCGGTTGCTGAACTTGAAGCATTAGCTGAGGAAGCCGATAAGCTAGAAGCGCATGCCCTAGGAGAGGCCAGTGTCTTGGGGCATGCACCGGCCGCTGCGTATTCAGACCACAGAAGGCTGGGAGGCTATGAATCAGCAGTCTCGATTAATTCATATGCAAACTTAATGGGAATCGGAGGGTATCAGTTAATAACTGGTATTTCATGCACCATAGCGCCCGGTAAATACGAGACAGTCATAAAAGCAAAGCACACCTACACAGGCTATCCTCAGATACAGCAAAGTCAAAAGCTTATAGAATTTAGAAAGAATCAATCAGATATTAATGACGTTGATATAAATACAACAAACGCATGTGTGGCGATTATAAAACAACAAGAGATGAAATTCCGAACAGATTAAGGTTTATAATAATTATGGCGAAATATAAAGGCAAAAACAACAACAGAACAGCAATTGGACAAACCCTCTACAGGGCCCAATATCAAAGAGGTGCGTTTAGAAACAGCTCTGTCGATGGAACAAGCCAGCATGAATCTATTGTTGAATTTAACTTGTCTGAGCGAAGATATTATGGCAAAATAGATCACGAAAATGACCCTGTGGTTGTCAATAATAAATCTTTGTTCTCTATCAAGGATTCAAACAACCCTCAAAAAGCTAACTTGGTATGCGCACCGGTTGATAGTATGTTTCTTGACTTTCAAAACAAGTTAAGTCAAGGGACTCTCATAGGATTAAATAAAATACCAAACAATGACCCTTATCTGGCGAAGCCACAAGTGTACCAAGCACATAAGGACCCAATTGTTGAGTATAGGAATTACATGTCAAATGTTCTTGAAGCATTTAACGATGTATGGTTAGCAAATGAGGAATACTCTAATAGTGTAACAGATATTGATGGATATGTCAAGCAGTTTTTAAAATATGTTGGTACAATGAAGTCTGATTTTCCGGTCACACTTACAGCATGGAGGAAGAGCAGGCATTCAAGTATACTAAGCACAGGAATTGCTCTGACTATTTCTGATTTAGACTGTTCTGTTGACGAAAATGCAGAACATTTTATACTTGGTAAAAATTGTGAGACATTTTATTATCAAGCATGCAAACAGTATGGATTTTCTATAACAAAAAAGTGTCCATGGTTATTAGTCGCAGACCTTGGCTCTGTAGCTACTATGGACTATTTGGCTTCGAGTGGTGTAAGCTCTGTTAGAATGTTCTTTAAAAGAAATTATACTAAAACTTATTTATTAGATATTAATTTATTAAGGTCTATTATTAGAAATTCATATATTATATATATTAATAATAATAACTATATAAAAGATATTAATATATGTGATAATGATAATAATAAACTAATAAGTAAAAATATATTTAGAAAATCAATAACACAAAAAACTTATGATCTACAATATTCAGATTATTATTGGATTCCATACTATGTTAGAATTAGAAACATAGAGGATGAGATGCCTTATGACGAACCCTCAATCGAAAGAATCATACAAAAAGCATCTCAATTTGAAAAATTACTTGACAAAGAGAAAGCAATGAGTTATATTAATGAACAGTTCCGAAAAAAGTATAAATATGCTCATGGCAGTTACTTTTATTATGCAGGAAGGATAAAGGCTAAACAACGACTGGAGGGATAATGTCTGTTTTTCAAATCATCGATGACAAAAAAGAATGCTCAGGTTTGTTCATTGACAACAAAATACAACACAGAGAGATCGCTGGTGATCTTAATGGCACATGGGCCTACCACCCCCTATTGGGAGATTCAGAGGTTTCCTTGGCATCTTTATATTGCCATGGTAAGAGCATTGAAGATGTCTGCCCTGATCATCTTCAGGATAGATGGGAGATTCGAAAAAAGAAAATCCAAGCCTATATTAAGTCTTTTCTAACTGCTGGGGTTAATCTGGATGACATTTGTTTCTATGACTTGGTTCCAAACGCTCATCTGGTTCACTACTATAGTCTTAAGAATCAAATCACACAGCATGTTTTAGACCACTACTCTCGCCCCAAAAATTATGGCTTCCTCAGTGATACAACTAAAACGATTTATGATATTTCTCAACAAGATGTACGTATTGATTGGAACTATTTAAAGCGTCATTATCAAAAAGATCTTAAAGCAAAGTCTATCTGGGATCGCTTCTATGGCACAACCCCAAGAGTTTCTTATGATCTATTCGGTACTGTCACTGGTCGACTTTCGACCAAGCAAGGTTCTTTTCCTATTTTAAATTATAAAAAGGAACTACGTGGAGCAATTGTTCCCAAGTGGGACTGCTTTGTGGAGCTTGATTATAATGCTGCTGAGGTAAGAACTTTACTTTCACTTTCCGGTGAACAACAACCCAAAGGAGATATTCATGAGTTTAACGCCGCTAACATATTTGATGAAACAACAACAAGAGAAGATGCAAAGAGACAATTTCTCGCATGGTTATACAACCCAGCCTCTGAAAGAGTACGATCAAGCTACTATGATAGAGATGAAGTACTCAAACAATTTTTTGATGGAAGTAGGGTCGAAACTCCTTTTAATAGGGAAATTATTAGTGACGACTATCACGCTCTCAATTATTTATTGCAGTCTTCTTCCAGTGACAATTTTCTCACGCAAGCGAACAAAATCCATAGGTTCCTCAGAAACAAAAAAACTAACGTAGCGTTTTTGGTTCACGATAGTATTGTTTTGGACATGCCTTTTGAAGAACGTGATCTTGTTGGTCCCATTATGGAGATTTTTGAAGATACTACTCTTGGGCATTTCCCGAGCAACATTAGTCTTGGTGCTAACCTAGGCAATATGGTGAGGTTATAATGTTTGTATTAGGTATAGGAGAAGCAGGATCAAATATAGCATCACAAGTGGCCCAAATTTCCAATTTAAAGGCTGTTTCTGTTGATGTTGGTGGTTTGGTACCAAAGAAGAAGTCACACGAAGAATATGAGAAGTGTGGACGCTCTGTGGCTAAGAAATTAAAACTCCCCAAGGACAAAGATGTAACAGTCATTGTATGCGGAGCAGGAAAAGTCTCAGGGATCACTCTTTCGTTATTAGAATCTATAAAAGATAGAAACATAACTGTGGTTTATATCGTCCCAGACACCTTTATGCTCTCAAAAACACAGAAATTGCAAAATAAAGTAGTTTTTGGTGTTTTGCAGGAGTATGCAAGGTCGGGTTTATTTGATTCAATGTTTGTTTTCTCTAACAAGGAGATCGAATCTTTTGTTGGAACGTCTGCAATATCCAATATGTATGAAAAGATAAACAATATGGTTGCGAACTTTATTGTGTCTTTGAATTGGTTTGAGAATACTGAACCTGTTATTGGATCTATGCATGAGCCGAAAGATATCTCTAGAATAAGAACTGTTGCTATCCAAGAAGTTAATTCGGGAGACCCGAATAGTTTTTATAAGCTTGAGAACGTCACCGAGATGGCCCTGTATTACTCAGCCTCAGAAGAAATGATAAAAAGTGAAGAAAACTTCTTGACAAACATCAGAGAACGTGTTATATTATATAATAAGAACGAGATAGATTGTTCTTTTGGAGTGTGGCAAAACGAATCGGATACTTCTTTTATCTATTCAATAATGCACACACACTTCATACAAAAGGAGGTGAACTGATAATACTAGCATTGACCATTGTTGTTCTGAAGATAACCAACAGAAAAAAACTTCAACTTTTTTCTTGACAAATATGACGAATCATGTTATATTATAAATGTTGCCGAGATTACAACTTAAAAACTAATTTCAACTTTTTTTAAAAAATAACTTGACAAATGAAGGAGAACATGTTAAATTATAAGAGTCTAACGACAAAACTAAAAAATTTCATAATCAACAAACAAAAGGAGGATATTATGAATAACTCAACTACAATCAACACTACTGTACACACTGGTACTTTTACTAAAGCTGACGGAAGCAAACGCACTATGCGATTTGTTCGATTTAGTGACATTCCCTCAAGCTATCGCGGAGATCGCTCTCCCCGTAGCAATGGCAACATCGAGACCGTCTATGATGTTGACGCCAAAGGTTACCGAACCTTTAACAACGGAACCGTTGTTGGTAGCATTTCCTCTTCCAAGGAAGTAGTTACATTTGCGTAACCAACCAAGAGACTTGCGGGAGTGAGTACCTGCATAGTTTCATCTCAAGAGTTGGGTGGCTCTCTTAAAAAAGCCACCAATTTTATTATTTAATAATGCGTTGTTTTGTTGACTAACAGCGGAGCGAAACAAAAACTTCAACAAAATACTTGACAAGGTATTCAAACTATGTTATATTATATTCCGGCGATGAGAAGTTTTTCATCGACCTTAGCTAACCAAAGGAGATTAACCATGGCTATAGATATTGCAAAAATGAGAGCTAAGCTTGAAGCCTCTAAAAACCCACAAGCACGTAAAGAAGATTCCACAAAGTGGAAGCCAAGCGAAGGAGATCAAACTCTCCGTATCCTTCCCACACAGGACGGTGATCCGTTTAAGGAGTTTCACTTCCACTACAACGTTGGGAAAAACCCCGGCATTCTCTGCCCGAAAAAGAACTTCGGAGAGCACTGCCCAATTTGTGAGTTCGCTTCAGCCCTCTGGAAAGAAGGCGTTGAGCAGAACGATGACAACGCAAAGCGAGAGGCTAAAAAGCTATTCGTTCGTAAGCGTTATTTCTCTCCTATCCTTGTAAGAGGAGAAGAGCAAAAGGGTGTTCGCATCTGGTCTTATGGCAAGATGGCTTATGAGACACTCTTGGGTCTGGTACTTGATCCTGATTATGGTGACATTTCCGACCCCGAGACAGGTACTGATATTGTTTTAACGTACACTGTCCCCGGCACACCCGGTTCATTCCCTAAGTCGCAGATTAAACCTCGCCGCCGTCCCTCCGTTTTATGCGATGAGTCTGTGGCTGACTGTCAAGAACTGATTGATTCAGTACCTGACATCTCAAGTATCTTTACTAGACTTAGCTCTGATGAAGTACAGGCAAAACTTGATGATAGTTTTTCTTCTGATAGTTCTGCTGAGAGTCACTCTTCTGAATCTACTAAGTATAACAACAAAGATTCAGTCCAGTCAGCGTTCGAAAAACTTATGGCTGAATAGTTATGTGCTGGTCGCCAATGCCCCGGCGAGTAATCAAGTAGGGGCCTTTTTTTCATAAACCAAGGAGACAAATATGAAATACATGTTAATACCTTTCATGCTAATTGCGTGTGGGGATAAAGAAGAAGACTCCGCTTCCCCTGAGGTCGAAGAGGTCGAAGAGGAACAGGAGCAAGAAAATGAAGACACGGCCTCAGAAGAGGCAGGATAATAAATAAAAGGAGTATAATTATGGGTGAGGTATTAAAAATGAAAGCAGGTAAAATTGATCTAGATGCAATGAGAAAAGGCATCAATAAAAGGACGGGCTTAAATGTTGCTCACAACCTTTCTGAAGGGAGTCCTACAATTGTAAAAGAGTGGATTCCAACTGGATCTCGTTGGTTAGATTCAATTACTTGCCGAGGCAAAAGAGCAGGAATCCCTGTTGGCAAAATTACCGAAATCGCTGGCTTGTCAGCATCAGGTAAATCTTTTATGGCTGCTCTTATTTCCGCTAATGCACAAAGAATGGGACACACTGTCGTTTACTTTGATGCTGAATCTGCCCTTGACGATACTTTCTTGGCAAAAGCTGGTTGCGATGTTGGTAGCATGATCTATGTTCAAGCCATCAGTGTCGAAAAAGTCCTTAATGAGATTGAAAACCTTATGGACGAGTATCCAACAACTCAGTTTTTGTTTGTGTGGGATAGCATTGCTGCAACTGCATCGGAAAAAGATCTCGAAGGAGACTTCAATCCACAATCCAGTATGGCAGTTAAGCCAAGGATCTTCTCTAAAGCATTTCCAAAGCTTACTATTCCACTTGCCAACAACCAATGCACCTTAGTTCTCATTAATCAATTGAAAACTAATATCACATCAAATGTTGCTGAAGCCATGACCACACCATGGATCGCTCCGGGTGGCAAGGCTATTGAGTACTTCTGCTCCCAACGTATTTGGTTAACAAAACGTAAGGCAAAAGCAGGATACGTTACTAATGATACTGGTTTGCGCATTGGTTCGGAAGTTAAAGCTAAGATTGAGAAATCGCGCTTTGGCACCGAGGGTAGAACTTGCACTTTTAAGATCATTTGGGGATCCGATGTTGGAATCCAAGACGAGCAAAGTTGGTTCGAAGCAATTAGGCTTTCTGGTACCGACAGGATGTCACGGTCTGGGGCTTGGTACACCATTGTCGATGACAAGGGAAAATCACATAGGTTCCAGTCTACCAAGTGGTTAGAGATGCTGAAAAATGAAGACTTCAGACAAGCAGTCTATGATATTATGGACGAAGTTATCATACAGAAGTTTGATACCACGCAAGAGGAAATCGATCTTCAAGAAGAATAAATAAAAAATCATAGCGCTTGAGTTTTTCTCGAAAAGTTGAAAAGTAGCTGTTGAGAATGCTCTAGTATTTTTTTCCCTCAAGGTTATCTATTTGTCTTAAAGAGCCTTGGGGGTTTTTTTTATTTTCTATTTGACAAGAGGGTCAAAACATGTTATATTATATAAAACGGAGGACAATATGTATAGAGATACATCAAATCAATCAGGAGATCGTAGCGAGATTACAGTCTATCTTGATTTAATTAAAAAGGGGTGGATTGTTAACACACCGTCATCAAGGGACGCAGTATATGACCTTGTGGTTGACAGAGGTGGACACTTTGAAACCGTACAGGTTAAGACAATGTGTGGAAACTCCATCACAAAGGTTGTGGATCGTTCCGGTGAGCGAGTAAGCCACAATGGCAAGACAAGAAACTCTTTAGACTATGCTGCTCACGGCATTCATTGGCTTGCAGGTGTCTCAAAGACAGGAGAAGTTTATTATTATAAGTTATCCACATACAAGGATATACCATCTAAATCGTTCAGTGTCAATAAGTGGAAGCAAGACGGTTTTCCCTCAAATGTTGTGGCCAAGCGTCACGTTAAGGGGGCATCATGAGCGATAAAAGACTTTTAATTGTTGATGGCTTGAATATGTTTCTTAGATCATATATTATCAACCCCACAATGGATCCAAAAGGTGAGGCTATAGGTGGCTGTATTGGCTTTCTAAAGAGCTTACAGAAGTGCGTAAGGGATTACCACCCTGATGAGATTATAATCGCTTGGGATGGCCATGGAGGCTCTCAAAAGAAGCGTACCATGAACAAGAACTATAAGGATGGTAGAAAGCCTCTAAGGTTCAATCGTAGAATGATCAAACTCGATCCAGAACAGGAGATTAAAAACAAGGCATACCAGCAATTGAGAACCATGAAGTACTTGAACGAGTTGCCTGTTATACAGATTATAATTGACTACGTAGAGGCAGATGATATTATTTCTTATGTGGTTCAGCACGATAAGTACAGAGAGTATAATAAATTAATTGTATCAAGTGATAAGGATTTTTATCAATTGGTGAATGAATCAACAGCCATCTTTAGGCCAATCCAGAAAAAGGTTATGACATTACCTGTTATAATGGAAGAGTTCTCAATTCATCCAAACAATTTTGCCCTAGCAAGAGCCATCGCCGGCGACCCATCAGACAACCTAAAGGGTGTACCAAGAGTCGGTCTTAAGACTGTAAGTAAAAAGTTTGAATTCCTTTCTTCAGAGGTTGAGGTGGAACTAGAAACGGTATTAGAGCATTGTTCTAACATAGAAAAGCAATTACAAGTACACAAGAATATTTTAGCCCATAAAGATCTTATAGAGAACAACTATGATATCATGCAATTATATAAACCTGCAATCTCTGGTACAAATAAAAGAATTATAGATTACTCAGTGACTAATTTTGAATACGAGTATGATAAGATGAATTTCACAAAGCTATTGTTCGCTGATGGACAAGGAAGCTTGAATTTCTCAAATTTATATAGAGTTTGTTCGGACATTAGAAACCAAGCCCCATAGGTTTGAAACCAATAAAAACACCACAAAAAAAACTTTTTTTTTAGCTTGACATTTGCTATAAACATGTTATATTTAACATTACAACGGAGGACAACATGGATAACAGAAAAGAAACATTTACACGATACGGAAAAGATTTCCAAGAAAAACTTTGCAGACTGATGATAGAGGATCGTCCGTTCTGTGATCAAATGGAGGAGGTCTTAGATATAGAGTTTTTTGAAAAAGCTTATTTACAAAAGTTTTGCTCTATCATTATGGAATACCGACAGCAGTACGGTACACATCCAACTTATGATTTGCTTGCTATGAAAGTCAAGGGAGATCTTACTGGAGTCGATACAGCATTGGCAAAAGATGTGAGAGATTTCTACGGCAGAGTTCTTAGTAGAAAGAACGAAGTAGGCGAAGCAGAGTGGGTAAAAGATAAGGCTCTTGACTTTTGTAAAAAACAAGTTCTAAAGAAAGCCATGTTGAAATCTGTTGGGCTTTTGAAGACCTCATCGTTTGATGAGATCCAAAAAGTTATTGAGGATGCATTGAAACTTGGTACAGATAATAACTTTGGTCACGATTATTTGAAAGATTTTGAGACGAGGTTTCTAATTAAAACTAGGAATCCTATTTCTACCGGATGGTCTAGGGTGGATCAAATCTGTCAAGGCGGCCTTGGTTCTTCTGAACTCGGAGTGGTTATCGCTCCCACAGGTGCCGGTAAATCTATGGTTTTAGTGTCTTTAGGCGCACAAGCAGTTGAACAAGGAAAGACAGTAGTTCATTACACCTTGGAACTTGCAGAGAGTGTTGTCGGGTCAAGATACGATTCAAAAATTACAGGAGTTGATTTGCGAGATCTACACGCAAACAAAGAAAAGATCAGAGATCATATTCAAGATATCGAGGGCAAGTTAATCATTAAAGAATATCCAACAAAGTCAGCATCGACTCGGACTATCGCCTCTCATATTGAGAAACTTAAGAAACGAGGCATTTATCCAGACATGATTCTAGTTGATTACGCAGACCTTTTGAGACCAGTTAAAAGCTCAAGAGAAAAACGCCACGACTTGGAGAACATCTATGAAGAGTTACGTGCGATTGCCCAAGTAAATGAATGTCCTCTATGGACAGCCTCGCAAACTAACCGTTCTGGTTTGAATGCAGAAGTTATCACAATGGAGTCTATCTCCGAAGCGTTTAATAAATGCTTTGTGGCTGATTTTATCTTCTCATTATCTAGAACCGCTGATGATAAGGTAGCCAATACTGGTCGCATTTTCATCGCCAAGAACAGAAATGGCCCTGACGGACTTGTGTTCCCAGTAATGGCAGATTGGTCTAATGTTCAAATGAAAGTATTAGAAAGACCTTCGGATGAAGAAGAGGGCACTCGCTCTTCGTCGGAGGCACTGAGTTTTATAAAAAGAAAGTATGCACAGCTAAGTAAATAAGGAGAAAACGGATGGACGCAACTAACAAAATATTATCGGACATTACTGTCCACATGAAGTACGCACGATTCAGAGATGATCTGGGTCGAAGAGAAAACTGGTCTGAATTAGTTACCAGAAATATGGAAATGCATATCAAAAAATTTCCCAACTTAAAAGAGGAAATCAAGGACGCATATCAGTTCGTATATGATAAGAAGGTTTTACCCTCAATGAGGTCAATGCAGTTTGGTGGTAAGCCCATCGAAGTATCTCCTAATAGGATTTTTAATTGTGCGTATGCTCCTGTTGATGATTACAGGGTCTTTGGTGAGATAATGTTTCTTCTTCTTGGAGGAACTGGCGTTGGGTTTTCAGTACAACATCACCATATTGAAAACTTGCCTGAAATAAATAAACCCAACGCAAAGAGAACCCGTAGATTTTTAATCGGGGACTCTATTGAAGGATGGGCCGATGCAGTAACTGCTTTGATTAAGAGTTATTTTTCGGGAACATCAAAATTACGGTTTGACTTTTCTGACATTAGACCAAAGGGAGCCACCTTGGTTACGAGTGGCGGGAAAGCACCGGGCCCACAACCATTGAGGGAATGCCTCGTCAAGATCGACGGCTTGCTGTCGCTGAAAGACGATGGGGATCAGCTTAGTTCTCTTGAGGTCCA
>MDSZ01123926.1_pt1 | contig 13398 bp, 9 predicted proteins | sample 811201 | NCBI WGS metagenome assembly MDSZ01 (sample SAMN05326647, study PRJNA326480) | marine metagenome | isolation source: seawater | place: Indian Ocean: North | collected 2010
GAGCACGAGAGAGAGAGAGAGAGAGAGAGAGAGAGAGAGAGAGAGAGAGAGAGAATTTCCGAGTAAAGCACCATCGCGAGAGAAGGGAGAATAAAAGAGACAAAAAAAGGCCAAAAGACCAAAAAAAGAGAGAAAAGTCTTCGACGACAATGTTGACGGCAGATCAACGCAAAATCTTTGAAAAGACGATAAAAAAGCGCGAGCTCGCATCGTTCGGGCAGAAGCCTTCCCTCGGGGAAATCACCGACGCGCGTTGGCTCGATTGGCACAAAGGCCACAAGCACGTGCAAGTGAAAGTCTCCGGTCGAGGACGAAAGGGAGACGAAAGCGCGGCGAACGTGTTGGTGGAAGACCAGAGTCCGGTGTACGCTTTAGATAAAGGCGATCCGAATTACGATTCCACGGAGGATTCGGAAAAAACGGTTTTTCGCGAGAAGACGTTAATTGAAGGGTCGGAAGCGTACGATCGCCTGAAGGAGTATAAAATGGCCAGCGAGGCGACGATAGAGGAGTACTTCGATTCAAACGATATCAGCGAGGCTGGGTTACGGTTGAGAGGATTGGAGGAACCCTTATACGAGCATTATTTCGTGAAAAAAATAATCACGATGGCTTTGGATAGAGGGAATAGAGAAAAAGAAGCTGCGAGCGCGTTGTTGTCGGCGTTTTACCCGAGCGTGATTTCAGGGAAGCAAATGATGAGAGGTTTCGCCGATTTAGCCTCGAGCGTCCACGATTTGAAATTGGACGTGCCGGACGCGATTGAAACGGTCGCAACGTTTATCGCCAGAGGAGTCGTGGACGATATTTTACCACCAAAATTTGCCGAGGTCACTTTAGCCCAGGACCCGCTGTGCCAAGGTCCAGACGCGCAAACCGTGGCGAGTAAAGCGACCGAACAAATTTCGCAAAGATTTTCTACGGACAGAGTGTTGCACGCGTGGGGACATTTTGATAAAACTCCATACGAACAAGCCAAGTCGGAGTTGGAGATGCTCTTAAAAGAGTACTTGGAATCGCACGACGTCACCGAGGCCAGGAGAAGGTTACACGATTTGGCGAAACCGTTTTTCCATCACGAGTTGGTGAAAAAAGCTTTGGTGATGATGATAGAAAGCGATAAAGATTCCAACGCGCCGGCAATTTTGTTGGGTTTATTGCATGTCTTGAACAAATCGGGAGAAGTTTCTGCGGTGCAAATGACGAAAGGCTTTGCGAGAATTGGAAACTTAATCGAGGATTTATCCTTAGACGTGCCGAATGCGAAAGAACGGTTCGAGGAGATTAAGAAAATGGCGCATGAAACGGAAACGCACGTGAGCGTTTTAATCGACGACAGCGATCGCGAGGCTTTTTAGATTGAGAGAAAATGATCGAAAGAGGGTTAGAGAATGCCGCATACAAACACAAAAATCAAATCACCCTACGTAGTAGAAATATACACACATGTACATCCCTAAAATGCTAAACCAAACTAAAAACATGATTCTATTACATCTACTTCTTCTTTTTAGTCTCTCTCTTCGTCTTCGGCATTGCGTCCCCTCTTCCTTGCTTTTTACTCTCCCGATATCTGCTCTTCATCTGCGCCTTCTTCATTTTCACCATCTCTTTCACCGTTAATCGTAAAAAGTTGACCAAAATGATCACTAAATTCACCATCAAAGGCGCGTTCCAAATCACCGATACGAACGCGCCTCTCGCGTCAAAGTAGTTTTGGGTACTAAACAGAGACCATCGTTTCGCCAAAAATCCATTCATGCGTTCGGCTAGGAAACTGAATGCCCCTAAAACGACAAACATTTGCACTTGAAACTGTTCTCGATGTCTCTTTTTCACCACGAACAAAAGCGTCGCCAAATGAAACAGCAACACGATCGATATCCATCGATCTTCTTTCCAATTGATGGCGCGATAAAATCCAATCCAGTTCTGTTTCGCTTTTTCAAACGCGCTTTTATCGAACGCGTCGCGAAAGGACGCGGAAAGTTTCTCGAGGTGTTCGCGCCCGAGGTCGAGCAACGCGTCGTGGTGCTCCAGGATTTCCGTCAGGTTCATCTTCGCGTCTCTTCTTTCCTCGCAGAACGCGCAAAACAAGTGGAGTGATGTGATAAAATGGTACATACACTTTTTGGAATTACAAAACTTTTTTAACAAGGGGTTTAATTGTACAGAAATAAAGATAGAACAAAACGTGTATCACGCCAACGATGGCAGCGCCAACTCGTTGGCGTGATTCACGAACCACTCCCCGCCGACCGATTGAACTTTACCCGCGCTGTTCCCTCGGAAGAGCGCGAACAAAACTTCCCGATGCTTCTTGTACACCATCTTCCACGACATTCTTTGAATGCAGACGAAGCGCAAACCGTCTTCCTCGTTGAAGTGCCTTTCCGAACTGACTATCGTTCGATTCTGGCGATGGCCAAAGCGCGAGCACACCAAATGTTCCCAGACCACCTCCCTCTCGCACATGCGATGCAGCCGTTTGCAGGTCTGAGAGGTCAACAACACCGACTCCGCGTCCATGAAGGAGATTATCTTTTCCAAAAGAGAGTCGTGGAAGTCGTCCAACCCGAACGGCTCCTGGGGCCCCGGGGGGGGGTGGGACCAAATCTGAGGGTGTTGGAAGCCAACCGGAACCAAAGGGTTCGTGTGATGAAGCTGACCACGAGTCGGGTGGACGATGATGCTCGCGGGTAAGTCGTCCATCGATGCTCACCAAGGTTAGGAAAGAGGCCGGTTCTGTCTCGAGAACAACAACTTGGGCAAAACCAATTGGAATCACTTCGAGAGGGAATTTGAAGTGAAGAAAATACAGTTAAAAAATGACTTATCCTCTCGATTTGTCGAAAAGTATTATCCAAAACGAAGAAAAAAAAAAGAGGAAAAATGCATACATACGACGACGACGACGACGACGACGACGACGACGACGACGACGCTTGCGTGTGGCAAACAAAAGTATACCAATAAACAACAATAAAAAGCTAACTACTTCATCCTGTACCCATCGATGTAACTTTCTTTTAGTTTTACGTGACTAGTTATACATGTGTGCGTGTGTATTGTTCTTTCTTTTCGCGGCGCGACGACGCGTTCGTATTAATTAAATGAACGCCTCGCTCGAATCGCTTCCAAAGCCAGAGTCCGAGTCGACGTCGTCTGGAATGTCGAACGCGTCCAAATCGACTTGATATCTCAACAAACCACCGATGCCACCAAACCCTTGGCAAAATTGGTTCCCTTCTTGCGATTTATCCGAGATGAATTCTAACTGGCATCCGAATTTTTTGTACTCTGTCGCCAACCATTCGCTGAAGGCTATTTTTTCCGTCGTCTCGAGTTGGTTGTTTTCGGCGTCGTGGAAATGTTTCGGGTCTTTTTGTTGTTCCGGGGTGAGAATTTTAACTTCTGTCGTTCCGGTGACTGTGTTGAGGAGTTCTAAGCGTTCGTGAGGTAAATCTTCCCAAACGACTAACGTTTCCACCGCCCCCATATCCAAACAATTCAAAGTGTCGTTGACGCCGAAACAAAATTTGCCGGTATCTTGAGCTATGTGATCGAAAAATTTACCGATGAGTTTCTTTTCGGCGATGAATTTCACGTTTGCGAGCGTCTCCGCGGAGAGTTCGATGGCTTGGGAGAAACCGTTATCGCCTCCGTAAGAAACGTCGATGACGTTTAACACCTTCGCGCTCAATCGAGCGTCAAAAACATCCGACTCCATCAATTTGTTTTTAAAATCTGCCGAACCGGCTAAAATCAATCCGGCGACGTTACACTTATCGTTGGTAATAAAATGGTGCGTCGCCAACTCGGCAACTTTTGTCAAATAGTTCTGCCTCTTTTCTAAACGCAAACGCGCGAAACGCAACGCGGACTGACCCCCTCTCCCGTGCTTTTTCGGCAAATCTACCGTAATTTTTTGCAATACTTCCCGATGGTTTCCGCACAACGTCCCGTATAACGTTCCGTTACCGTCCATGATAATAAACCCGTACGTTTGATCTGCTGCCAATAAATCGTGCAAACACTCCGTGTGAAACTTGTTATCGCACATGTATAACGTCGTGTTAATCGGTTTAAATGGTTCAAAATCAATGTTCATTTTTTTCTCCTTTCCTTCATCGGTTAACACCGTCCCGGTGTAAATGATCAATCCGTTATCTGGGACGCGATTGTACAATTTCAATCTCGTTTGCGCCGAACCGATGGCGTTTAACACGGACAATCGGTTCACTCGCGATTTGATGTTCGAGGCGGTACCAATTTCGTCCGTTAACATCTTATTCACCAAGTTTACTTGCCCTTTCGGCGGAATGACGAGAGAAATCATCGAAGTGCCATTTCCCCGGGCTTCGGTCAAGCCTTTGATTAACTGCGCGTGGAGTGAGGCGTGCGAAAGAGCGATCGCGTCAGAACTTCGCCGTCGTCCTCGGTTTTGTCGAACGCGCCGTTCGGTCTCTCCCGGACCCCCAAAAAGAGAGAGAGAGAGAGAGAGAGAGAGAACGAAAAGAGACCACATCATCTCGGGGCTTTTAAAAACACATCGTCGTCGTCGTCGTCGAACAACACCATCACCAACGACAAAGAGAAAGAGAAAAACAAAAAAAACACCAACGAAAAAGAGAAAACCTCGTAAAAGTCCGCGGCGGCGCACCTTCTTAATCTTCCACATCTCGATGTTCTCCTCCTGGTCGTCGCCCATGGACGCCATCTCTTTTGTTTGCTTTTTTGCGTTTATCTCCTGAACAATAATGTCCAATTTTTTTTGGGGGGGGAGAAAAAGGTGTCGTCCTTTTTTTCTCTCTACCACACAGTTTTAGGGTTTCATATGTGCTTCTTTACCTTTGGAAAAAAGAGATGAAAAAAAAGCGCCAAACTTTTGGGAGCTCCTCCCTTTTGGGGAAGAAGAAGAAGAAGAAGAACGGAGAGAACGACGGCGGCTCGACGACGAAAAAATACACCACAAAAGCGATCGATGACGCGACAACAAAAGGAGGAGGAGGAGGAGGAGGAGGAGGAGGCGCAAATAACAACAGCAACAACCGCGGCGTTGTTCGAGCAGCAGCGATGGTCTAGGAGGCGGGCGCGTTGAGAAAGGCAAGGAGGTTTGACAAAGGAGGATGAGCGAGAAACACCAACACCACCAACAACATCATCATCATCATCGCGCGAAGAGCGGAGAAGCAGAGGACGAACGGGCGACGGTGGAGTCGAACACCACCACAGAAGGACAGAAAAATGAACGAACGCTGACGTTTGGGAAACTCGCGCTGTTCGCATTCGCGTCCGTCGCGGGAGGGCCGTACGGGTTTGAAGATGCCGTCGGGGCAGCTGGAGCGAAAATAACGCTGACGATGATATTCGTGGCTGGAGCGTTTTGGTCCGCGCCGCTGGCGCTGATGACGGCGGAACTCTCGTCCGCGTTACCGGAAAATGGAGGACACATTTTATGGATCGATAAAGCGTTTGGTGCGTTCTGGTCGTTTTTGAACGGACACTGGTCGTTGATTTCGGGCGTCTTTGAAGGCGGCTTGTTCGCGGTGTTGTTTTTAGACTACTTGGAGCCGGTGTTTGGTCAAGCGAAAGAAAAGATGTATAACGAACAGTTGAGAGTACCGTTTGGAATTATATTAATGGGAGTGGTCGTGGCGATAAATATGTACGGGATGGAGATGGTGAGCAACGCGAGCTTGTTGTTTACGGTGGCGAGTTTAGGACCGTTTATCGCGTTGGTGGTGGTTGGGTTTCCCAGTTTGGATTTAGCCGCGTGTATAGGGAAGGACGCAATCTTACCGCAACACGAAATGTCCGACGGGTCGTCGGGGCCAGATTGGCACACGTTTTTGATTATTTTGTTGTGGTCAACATCGGGCTACGATTTGTTGGGCACTTGCGCCGGAGAGGTGAAAAATCCGAGCAAAACGTTCGCGAGAGCGATGTTTACTGCCATGGGATTCGCGCTGTTGATTGATTTTTTGAGCATTTCTGTCGGATATTCCGTGTTGGCAGATCCAAAGAAATGGGAAGATGGGACATTTGTAGAAGTTGCGAAGTTAATTGGAGGTTCGGCGTTAGAGTTGGTGTTTTTAGTTGGAGCTGCAATTAGTACGGTCGGTTTGCTCTGCACGCTTTTGTCGACAACGAGTCGCATCACGTACGGCATGGCGATAGTTGGAACCTTACCAAAACTCTTCGCTAAAGTGGACGCAAAGAATAACAACCCATATGCGGCTATAATTATGAACGCAATTTTGATGACCATGTTGTTTTTAGTCCCGTTTGAGGTTCTAGCAGAGTTGGAGATGTGGTTTTACTCCGCGACGACGGTGATGAAATTTGCCGCGTTGTTGAAACTGAGAGAAGTCGCACCGGCGATGAGGAGGCCGTATAGAATACCATTGGATGGTATTTGGCTTTATTTATACTGCGCACCACCTTTGGTGTGTTGTTTCATCGTGATGTTCTTTGCCAAGAAGATCACCATCATCGTCGGCTTATTAGGCATCGCTTTTAGTGTAATCATGTATTACGTCTCTTTGGCCATCGTTGGATCACATACAAAATTGATTCGCTATGACTTGATCGAAGAATTGTAACAAATCTATACATAGAGCGAGATAGATGGAGCTACTAAGTCTGATGATATGCATACAATCTATTATTATTATTACCTAGGTACTATCTTTATCAACCGTTTCTTTCTTTCTTTCTCTTTCATCTAATACTCGTCGGCAAGAATGATGCACATCATGCCAATGATGATCACAAAAATATACGGCAAACGATCCCTAATCGGCTCACTAAAGAAAATGGCTCCACCTAACACCGACAATAATATCCCGCTCCTCTTTGCTGCCACCGCATAACTCGTGAACAAATATTCTAAACTGTATAAATATGCAAACATTGTATACAATTCGCACAGACCCATACCGAACAGAATCGAAAACGTCTTTGGATTTTTCAAATACCCAAACGCCTCGGGATTCCTCGCCGCCGTGATCATTCCTAACGGTGCAGCCATAAAAATCCTCTGTAAAGTCACGTACACGATGATTCCACCCACATGTGCCGACGCGTTCTTACCGAGCTTGTCGATATCGCTCGTTAAACCCCACAAACCAGCGACGCCAAAAGCGATTAAACTTCCAGGCTGTTTTCTCAACGCCAAAGCCTGTTTTCTCAACGATTCCTCGAGGGCTCGGCGCACTCTTTTCAACACGCCTTCTTTTGTTGATACTACCGTCGTCTGTGTCGTTGCAATTGCCGCCGTTGGGACACCTATGTTACTAGCACCATTACTCCTGCTATTATTATCAAACACCAAAATACTACCATCGCTATCGCTCCTATTCCAGCTACTCCGACTCTTGGCGCCTCCGTCCCGATGACTACTCTTCTCGTCTACTTCTACCGTCTTAGCTATCGATGTCTTCGTAGTTGTTGCCGCTGCTCCCCCTCCACTCGCGGCGGCGGCGCTGTTCAACCCGTACGCTCCTAGTGTCATCACCACAACTCCAAACACTCCTCTCACGCTTGGAATCTCGTGCACGATAAAAAACGACAACCCGAGCAGCCATAAAGGCGTAAACGCCATGTACGGCGAGCACAAACTTATCGGCGTCAACTGCAACGCTCTCTGAAATCCCACCGATGCTATGCACTTAACCAGTGCAGATATAGACGCTAGCACGATCAAATGCGTTCGGGCCTCGTCGTCGTTTTTCGCGCGGCGCGTAATCGAGTCCCACCTCCCGTTGCAACACAGAAACAGAAACAACATCGCGCAGTTTAACGTTTCCATCAACGCCACCACGTGTAAAGGGAATTTGATGGATTTTGTCGCGTATTTGCGGAGACTATCTTGAATCCCGCTGCTTAACGCGGCGGAGAAGGCCCAGCCGTAGCCGACGAGCTGCGCGTGTAACATCGTCTCTGACGCTCTCTCTTTTTCCCACGGATTGGATTAGAGTCCAATCGATTGATGCGCAAATTGAGAGGTCTCGTAGTGCGCCTACCTTTCGTCGTCTCCTACGAAAGAAATGCGCCGGCGATATTGTTGGTGGTGTTCTCTCGGTCTCTCCGCGTCTCGATCCTCCTCCTCCTCCTCCTCCTCGTGCCTCTCGAGATGATTCGGAGAGGCAACTCGCGATTGATGATGATGATGATGAAAATGTGACGGAAGGGAAAAAGAAGAACGAATTTTGCATCGAATTCCCGCACAAATTCTTTTAATAAACTACCTACCATACGCCGCTTAAAAGGACCAAAAGGAAACGATACCGCACCAACAACAATCGAAGGGAATTTCCACCATGCCGTCGTCCACCGCGACGAGTACTACTGCTAATAACACGACCAAAGCCTTCGACGTCCTCGTCAAACTGTTGTTAATCGGCGATTCCGGCGTCGGGAAATCGTGCCTCCTGTTGCGGTATTCCGACGACAAATTCACGACGTCGTTCATAACGACGATTGGCATCGACTTTAAAATCAAAACGATACGCTTGGACAACAAGAAAGTGAAGATGCAAATATGGGACACGGCGGGACAAGAACGATTCAGAACGATAACGGCGGCGTATTACCGAGGCGCGCACGGGGTTTTGCTGGTGTACGACGTGACGGACGAGAGGAGTTTTGAAAACGTGCGAAATTGGATGCGGAATATTGAAGCGCACGCGAGCGAAGGCGCGAAAGTGTGCCTGATTGGAAACAAATGCGACTGCGAAGATTCGCAGAGAAAAGTGACGAAGGAGAAAGGAATGGAACTGGCGAAAGAATTTGGGGTACCGTTTTTCGAGACGAGCGCGAAGAGTGGGTTGAGAGTGGAGGAGGCGTTCAGCGCCATGGCGAGAAGATGCGTCGGGGAGAGCAACAATAGCAACAACGGGGGTGGTGGGACGGTCAGGTTGAAAGAAACCGCGAAAGGTGGGAGTAAGAGTAGTTGCTGTTAGAAAGAGTCTTTAAACCTACCTACCTATAAATATATATTCTTATATATCAAACTAACTAAATCTATTTCTATTTATACGTGCGAAAGCGAAAATAGCTCAGCGTATTCGGACCGCCGGCGCAGTATTCAAAGTCGCACGTTGGATGTGCGGCGACGGCAGATAGGATGGTTTCCTGTCCGCACAAAGGTGGAGCGATTGGTTCGTGACCGTGGCCTGGGTAGTGATAGTCCTCATCCTTATCCCATTGATACGACTTTGGATTATTCGCCATGACGTCTAGAATCCGTATTCCTGAATCGTTCACGTTTGGAACGATCAACTTTTCCCCGTCGATGGACCACGAACACGTGCGTTTGTCTCGCCCATTCCATTTAGCGATTTGCGAGTTATTGATAACTTCGGTCTCAGTTTGTGAGCTGATGACAACTTCAGTCTCGGTTTGCGTCGTCATTTCCCACGGGTTGGGCGGACAATGCGCATGCGTGATGACGCCGAGAGACGACGTAGAATGATTAGTTCGTTTCATATCGATGATACCAGTGCGTCCATTGGAACAGTGAAAGGCCACGCGCGAGTAATCTTTCGGGTCGAAGTCTACCCAGTGGACCTCCGATTTACTCGCTTCAATTTTTGAAAACATGTTGGACACGCTCCACGAACAAATATCTTTTCTCGGCTTTACTCCGTGAAATCCGCGATGGTTGCTTGCGTCAGCAGAACCTGACTTCCTCGCGTCCCATAAAACAACTCTTCCCGAAGAGGATGCCGCGCAGATGAGTTGACTATCGTTCGTGACATTCACACAATTCAGAATGCCTTTAGTGGGAGCGTTGAAAATGGCAACCGGACTCGTGTGATCGACGCGCTGACGAAGATCAAACGCGAAGACGCTCCCAACGCCAGTGGCGGCAAAAAGGCGATTTCCGTCGTCGCACGAAGCGATAGAGAAAATACCGAGCATATCACTCTCCTCGAATGGATGTAAGACGTTGTTCGTAGGAGTAACAACTAAACCTTGCGAATACGCGCGGAATCGAGGAGAAGGAGAACGCGTCGATGTTAGTGTCGGACGACCAGCGGCTGCTGATGTTGTTGTTGTTGCTACTGCCGCCACTGTCGCCACATGCGTACGCGTCGCAATTGAACTAGTCGACGGCGCAGAACTTGCACCGTTCCTTCCTCTCTCGACGTCGTGAAACGTAATCCTGTCGCTCCTCCTCGATACCGTCGCCAGCACCCCTTCTTTCACCCACAAAACGCCATCCACCGGACCTGCCACAAACTTCTTATATACCGGAGCGTATATACTGGACAACAGCGAATCAGCATCTCCACCTGCCGATTTTTGGTTCACGTCCGACGTTCGATGTACCGAAACCGTCCCACCACTACCCGCGCATGCCAAAAACCTCCCCCCGCTAAATCTATCAAATTCCACGCACGAAAACACATTCTCTGCGCTTCCCATCCACTGCGCGGTCTGATCCCTCGGCAACCACATTTGACTCGTCGCGCCCATCGTCTGTCGTTGGGCAATATCGTGTAAAACCTTGTTATGTAGCGCCCGCCTTTGCTCGAGGAGTCCGCCTTCACTTAAACTGAACCGAACGCCGGGCTTGGCGCCGCAACCGCGGAGACGAGAATTTCTCTCGACCTTATCCTTACATCGGTACGCGTACGCCATTTGTACCAGCCGCTCGATTCTCTGACTCGCGCTCTCCTCTTTCTTTCCTTCTTCTCGTGCATTTCGTACAACCATTTCCGCTAGCGTTGCCCACCGTTTCACCACTCGATTTTTTTCTCTTCGTCTTCTCTCCTCCAATTCATCGTTTCGTTCGATGACTATATTGACTTCTTCTTCATCGTCAAGATCGTACGATTCATCGTTACCTTTCGCCCCAATTGCGATTCGCCTTTTCCTCCTTTTTCCCTCGTCGTCTTCACCTCTGCTACCTTCTCTGCGATGGGTTTTCCTCTCCTTCTCGCGCGCGATTTTCAAACGCTCGTCCCTCGAAAACGACGACGATTGCACCATAAAAAACGCGTCCAAATGTCTCTGATGTTTCTCTTTCCGCGCTCTTCCGTCCTCCGTTCCTTCCCCTTCGCCACCAACGCCTTCTCGCGAAGGATGAGAACGTTGTCGTTCACGACCCGGCGGCGGAGAAGGCAGAGACATTGCTCTCTCCCTTTCCCTTTCGTGCATAAAAATGATACAAAAAATTCAAAATTTTGTCCCAGAAAGAGAAAAAACAAAACAAAACGCAGCGCAGAAGTGGAGTAGCGAAACGAATATTGACATTAGCATGAGTATCAGTATCAGTAGGAGTGTTATACTTTACGCGCGCATCCACGCGCTACACACCGGCGTGTGACGTGCCGTTCTTGGTGTTGACACCGCCGTGACCGCTAGTGTTGATTTTACCGAATATCGGGCCTCGCGCCGAAGCCATTTTATTTTTCACCGATAACGGCGAAAAGCCTTCGTGTAGGTACCCCGGGTCGTTCAGAACGATCACTCCGGGTGGAGATGTAAAATTATGTTTGTGTTTTCGTTGGCTGATATCGTCATTTTTCTTGTATTCCTCGTCGTTGTCGTCGGTGTATGTTAACGCTTGTAATTTGCGCAAATAAAGATCCGCTCGAGCCGTTTGCGCTCTAAGATTTCCGTGGACTCTAGCAAGTTCTTCTCTTAAAGCGCGAACGGTGCGTTTCAGCGTTTCGTTATCTTCATTACCGTTTAAACCCATCGCCGAGGAAACGTGAGCAGCCGCGGTGGCTAAGGAGCAGGATTGGCGACGCTGTTTATCTTGTTGTTGCTCTAATAATGCGACGGATTCGCACGGGTCTCGAACTTCCACGTTTTCGCCATTCCGCCACCTACAAATGACGTCGTTTAACGAGTTGATTTCAATCAAAAACGAGTCATGACCGTGGGGAGAATCTATGGTATACAATTGCGCTTTCGGCATGAAATCGGCGAGTTCTCTTTGCAACGCAAACGGGTACAAGACGTCCGAGAGGATGCCGACAACGAGAGTGTCGTGGGTGATCTTTGAGAGGACGCGCTCGTAATCGCCATTTTCTCGCCCTCGAGAGACGTCGTGAGAGTCTAACGTATACGTCAACTGCAAGTAGCAGTTCGCATCGAATCTTTGTGTGAACTTTTGGCCTTGGTATTGGAGGTAACTCTCGACTTGCCAAAACGGAACTTGGTTGTTGTCGAAGGATTTTCTTTTTTGTTGTTCCTGCGTCGTCTTCGTTTTGTCATCGTCGCCTTTGTCGTCGTTCTCTTTTGCGGTTTCTACCCCTCCACTTCCCCTCACTGGATGTTCCCTACCTTCCACGTTCATCCTCGAAAATTTCTCGTCCATGCTCACCGGCGCTCGATAACTCAACATTGCCATCATTCGACTCGTGGCCAACCCGTCCTTCGGCCCTCCCGTTTCTACCTCATAATCTCCGCCTTCAAAATTCGCATCGCTCACGATCGCGTGCCTTTGTGCTTCTCCAATTCCAATCGCCCAATCCGTGTGTTTCCCACATCCGGCGATCAACACCAACTTCTCGACAAACTCCGGGAAACTCGCCGCGAATTCCAGCGCCAGCATCGAGCCCATCGATCCTCCTATGCACATGGACAGTTTCGTCACTTTCAATCGGTCCAACACCATCTTCTGCAAGTTCACGTTATCTCGTATCGTCACCGGCGCGGGAAATCGACTCCCGTAAACCTTCCCGGGCGTTTCTGGATTTTCCGAAACCGGCGAAGCCGTTCCGTACGGCGATCCGAGGTAGTTGCAACAGACAATAAAATCTGAATCGAGACGTAACGAACATTTCGCGTTCGCTCCATCCCCCGCATCGTCCTTCTCGCTCATAAATTCAGACCACCACTCGTCCACGTTCGAGTTGCTCGTCAGCGAGTGTCCGACGAGCACGCAGTTGTCTCCTTTCGCGTTCAGCGTGCCGTAGGTGGAGTAACACACTCGCACGTCTTTCAATCGAACGCCGTTTTCCAATTGGAGCATCGGGATGGTCATCAGCGACGCGTTCGGCGGCGGGCCGATGCCGTTCGCTTTCATGTGGTCGTCCGGGACCGGGTCGCCTCCTCCTCCCGTCGTCGTCGTCGTCGTCGTCGTCATCGTCTTTTGGAGATTTGGTTCTCCTTTTTACACCCAAAACAAAAGGAACAAAAGAAGAGTCGTTTTTGTGTGTGTGTTCCGATTCGTTTTCTTCACCCCTTTTGGTGTTCTAAAAGGGACTCTTTTTTGGGGGATTTTTTTTTCTCATCGCTAAAAAAAAATGCACCCATTTTTTCCATTTTTTACCCAAAATTTTACAAAAAAAAAATCAAAAAAAAAAAGAAGAAAAGAAAAAAAATGGACGAATTCTTTCCGCATTTTTATTATTAGTGCACACAAATCTCAAGCGC
>MDSZ01180508.1_pt1 | contig 13398 bp, 26 predicted proteins | sample 811201 | NCBI WGS metagenome assembly MDSZ01 (sample SAMN05326647, study PRJNA326480) | marine metagenome | isolation source: seawater | place: Indian Ocean: North | collected 2010
ACAAGATGGCGACACAACACATTTTATTCCTGTGGACACTTGTGGTTATATATTTGGCGACAAGGAAAATATTACTTTGCAGGCCATTTTGCAAAACTTCGAATTGCATCCTTAATAAATAAAGGTACACACAAACACACAAGGAGAACGATATGTTTAGAGACCCAAAAGAAATGGCTGAATTTATGAAGTCATTTGTACCTCAAGTAAAAACAAATAAAACTGGATATGAAATCCGTACTAAGATCCTAGAGATGGCTAAAGATCAATGTGCCATGCAATATGGATTCAAGTACCAAGGCTGGGAGATAAGTCAGCGTAATGAAGGTGACGATATGGTTACCAAAGTTGAAATGCCTGAAATACCAGGTGTGGAAGAAATTTTAGAAACCGCACAAAAGTTTTACGACTTTGTGGAAAATAGTAATAAGAAAAAATGACATAGAACAAAAACTAACAAGATGGGCATAGCCCGGACACACAAAAGATGACGAAAGCCCCTAGTAGCAGAAATGTTGCTAGGGGTTAATCTTATGTAGTCCAAGGTCTACCTTGTTGTAATGTACCTGCATTATCTACTAGTGCTCCTGTATTACTTGATGCATTATATCTTGTAGGGAGCAACGAAGCATCTAAAACGTTTGCTGTTCTATAATATGGTTTGCTAGGATCAGCTGAACCAGTCACTGTACCATCTTTTGCTACAACTTTACCCTGTCTCTTTGCTTCTGCTTTTGCTAATTTTGTATCCTGCCTTGTTCTTTTCAAAGTTAGAGTTGATATTCCGTTCGCGGCCATTTATTTTCTCCTTGCTTCTAGAATGTTTTTCATTACGTTTGTTGCTGTGTTAGTAAAGAATCTTGGAGCAACTGAGTGTATTATCAATGCAGGCACTAGTAGTTGTAGCTTTAAGGCAATCCATAATGCACCACGCATATGTTGAATCGGTGTTTCTCCTACGTTGTCTAAGTGTGCTCTGCATTGATTACTTAACATTATCTTTTTCCTTGTCCTCTGTACCCTTTATGGCTTCTTCTCTTGTGTTTATTCATCTTACATTTAGATGCGTTTCTGCCTATGCTTGTCTTGTGAAACGTTGGCTCGTGTATGCTTACACCTGTAAATCTTATCTTAGCCATTCAACCTCCTTAAAAGTCGACTTCCTTACCTTTGTGTTCCCAAGTATTATATCTAGTTGGTTCCATTCCGCTAGGGCCGCCTTGCTCTTTTTGTTTCTGTTTCTCGCGATATTGTGCCAGTTTTTGTACATATTGCTCTTCTGTCAACTTATGCCAACCTATACATTTACCAGTTGGAGATCGCCCGCAACCACAACTCATTCTTTCTCCTCTTCACGTAATATTTAGTTAAATAGTTTAATGATAAAGTGGCTAAAAGACTTGTTTAATGGCTGGAATGACTTAGAGAAAGAGAACATTCGAGCAGGTATAATAACTGTTTTGCACCCTTTTATGGGGAGTTATACTTACATTGATCAAGAAACTTACAAAACATATCTAGAACAGAAACAAAAAGAGAATGATAGAAAAGAAACCCTTCCAGGAAATAATAAAGAACTTAAAAGCTGAAGGAAAGTATAGAGTTTTTAATGATATAGTTCGGGAGAGGGGAGACTTCCCTAAAGCTATATGGTATGGTCCTTACAATATTAAGAACATTGTTAACTGGTGTAGCAATGACTACCTTGGTATGGGACAACATAAAGTTGTGCTTGACGCAATGCACACAGCATTGGATCAAACAGGTAGCGGTAGTGGCGGTACTAGAAATATAGGAGGCACCAGTCATTATCATGTTGCTTTAGAGCATGAACTAGCAAGGTTACATAACAAAGAACAGGCACTTATGTATACGTCCGCGTATGTCGCAAATGAATGGACGTTAATCGCCTTAAGCAAGATCATTCCCGACATTGTGTTCCTAAGTGATAGCAAGAATCACGCTTCTTTAATACAAGGAATAAGACACAGTGGTGCTGAAAAGATTATTTGGAAGCACAATGATATGGGCGAGTTAGAGGATAGGTTAAAAAAAGCAACAGTCATGGGTACACCTTGCATTGTATTCGAATCCGTGTATAGCATGGATGGAGACACGTCACCTATGCTTGAAATTTGCGACCTTGCAGAAAAATATAATGCAATTACATTTATAGACGAAGTACATGCTGTAGGACTTTACGGTAAACAAGGCGGGGGTAAGACTGAAGAACTTGGTTTACAGAACAGAATAGATATTGTGAACGGAACACTAGGAAAAGCATTTGGTATGCAGGGCGGTTATATTGCCGCTGATGCAATAGTAATTGATGCTATTAGATCAATAGCTTCGGGATTTATCTTTACAACATCAACTAGTCCTGTGATATGTGCAGGAGCATTGGCAAGTATAAAATATGTAAGAGATCATAACGAGTTACGTGAACAGCATCAAGAACAGTCTACAAAGTTAAGAAAAAAATTAGAATCATTTAAGATAGAAATTCATCCGGAGTCAACAACTCACATAGTTCCAGTAATGGTAAAAGACGCTGTGCGTTGTAAACTACTGAGCGATAAATTATTAGAAGATTATAATATTTACGTTCAGCCAATAAACTATCCAACTGTACCAGTTGGAACAGAGCGGTTAAGATTTGCACCAACTCCTTTTCATACAGATGCTATGATAGAGGATTGTGCGTCTGCCCTAAGAAAGGTATTACATGAATAAATTTAAAAAATACATATGGATGGGACTTGGGTTTGCATCTCTAGGCATGGCCTACGTAGGTGTGATAGTTCCTGGTATTCCATTTTCAATATTCCTAGTTTTTGCGGCATATTGTTTTGCTAAAAGTTCTAAGAGAATGCACGATTGGTTATACAATCACAAATACTTTGGACCATTCCTAACTAATTGGGTACAAAAGAAAGTATTTCCTACAAAGGGAAAATACTTAATGGTTGCTGTAATGGCATCTTCTCTTGCATTTCTATGGTTCACCACAGAAAATATCAAGGCAGTGATGTGGAGCGGAGGCTTTATGGCATTGGTTGCAATATGGGCTTGGAAGTATCCAGGTTCAGTGGAAGAGCAAGAACGTAGAGTAAAAGCAGGAGAAAAAATAGCATGGCTGAAATGATACAAAAGATAAAAGACTTTTGGATCAGAAGTTATACAAGTGACACAACAGCTTTCTACTTTGAAACAGCGGCGAGTGTTTGTGTTTTGGTATCTATGACTTGGATAGCAGTTACAGCCCAACACCCTCCTATGCACCTGATATATCCTGTTAGCTTTACGGGAGCATGTCTAAGTGTATATGCTTTTATAAGAAGACAGGCGGCCTGGCCTTTAGTACTAACATCATACTTTGCCTGCCTGCATGTATTTGGATTTGGTAGAGCTATGGGCTGGTGGTAATGCTAACCAGACTGCAACGAACTATAAAGAATAAGGAAGCAGGACTAAATCCTATCTGGCTAATGCGTCAAGCAGGAAGATACATGCCAGAGTACATGGCTATTAAAAATAACAGTAAGGGCTTTTTAGATATGGCCCTTACTCCTTCAAAAGCTACAGAAATAACACTACAACCTATAGAAGCATTTGATATGGATGCGGCAATTATATTTTCTGATATATTGGTTATACCACATGCACTAGGACAGGAGTTAGATTACACTCCAGGACCTGTATTAGGGAAGTTAGATTATAGAATTTTTGAAACTAACATAGACGACTTTTTACATAGATGCAAACCTGTGTATGATGCAATAGCTAAAACAAGACAACAACTAGATGATTCAAAAAGTTTAATAGGGTTTGCAGGTGCTCCTTGGACATTGTATAGATACATGAGCGGGATTCATAGCACCCTACAATTAGATCATAGTCAAGCTCAATACGTTATGGAAAGATTAACAGTATATGTAATACAGCATTTAGTTGAACAAATTAGAGCAGGGTGTGACACAGTACAAATATTTGATAGCTGGGCGAGTGATATACACATATCACTTCTTGTACCTTACTGCTTTAATCCTACTGCAAAAATTGTAGATTACATTAGAAAATACTATCCTGATGTTGGTATAATAGCTTTTCCCAGATTGTTAGATAAAGAAATAAAAACGTTCAGTTCTTGGGTGAAGCCAGACTGTATTAATTTAAGTAATGATGTACCACTAGAATGGTGCATTGATAACATTGATATATGCTTACAAGGAGGTATTGATCCAAACGTGCTAATAACAAACAATCATCAACCAGTCAAATCTGTAACTGAACATTACATTAATCAAATGCAACATCGACCATATGTTGTAAATCTAGCACATGGTGCAAATAAAGAAACTCCTGTACAATCTGTTCAGGCTATGGTTGACACAGTAAAAGAAAATAGAATATAATGGATTTATTTCAAAAGAAAACGTTTACATCGCACTCAGGTTTAGAATTAAACTGGAAAATAGAGTGTGATGCTATTAGTGATGCAGAGTGGGATTGCTTTGCTACAATGATAATGGATTATCAGAAACAACCTTTCAGTAAGGTAGAAGGTATTCCAAGAGGTGGTTTAAAGTTAGCTGAAAGATTACAACCTTATGCTACAGGAGATAGAAGACATCAGGTTATGATTGTAGATGATGTCTACACCACTGGCGGAAGTTTTAAAGAGTATGTAAGTACAAACTATCCAAATTGGTTAATGTCTATGGGTATCAAATGGGTAGTGTTTGCAAGAAAACCAATTCCTAGAATTGAGAACATAAATGCATTGTTTACAATGCCATCTAACGGTGAATAAAAATGCCCAACATCAATATTACAACCCAACCCACGGGTCGAAGTCCAGAGAACAAATATTTCTTTGGCAACCTAACAAAAGAATTAGATCACACTCGCCCTAAGTATAACAAAGTAGGCGAATTAAATGAATTCCAAGCATTCTATGATCAGCTTACAGGATTACATTACAAACATCAACTAAAATTTACAACTGTTGGTATTAGTTTTCTAGTAATGACAAACGACGACAGGCATGCTCAGTTTGTTAAAAATATGTTTGTAACTGGTCTGCCTGACAATGATCCTGGACACACATCAGACTGGATAATATTTCATAATACAGAATTAAAATTAGATGAACCAAAGATACATGTTAATCTAGATCATAAAATAATGTTGATCGGCGGTACAACTTTCTTAGGAGAAATTAAGAAAGGTGTATTTGGTATTGTAAGTTTCGAATTACCTAAAAGAAATATATTACCTATGCATTGTGCGGCCTTTACCTACAAGGATACTACAAACCTAATGTTTGGATTAAGTGGCACAGGTAAGACAACACTATCTAGTGATCCTGATTTTAAGTTAATAGGTGACGATGAAATTGCATGGGGCGACAATGGTATACAAATGATAGAAGCAGGTTGCTATGCTAAGAGTGAAGGACTTAGTCCAAAAACTCATCCTACTATATTTGATGCAGTAGAGAACGCAAAAAATATGGACTGCCTAGTAGAGGAAAATCCGGGTGTTCCTAATGCTAGATTAAGTTATCCTATAACAATGGTAAACAATGCATATGAAGAAGAACAAGACTTTGGACATGCTGATAATATATTTTTCCTTGCCATGGATGCAGAAGGAATACTTCCTGCTCTAAGTATTGTCAAGGGAGATACTGCAAGACTATTGTTTGAAACAGGATATACAAGTCAAATGCCAGGAACTGAAGCAGGAGTTGATAAAATACAAAAGGTCTTTTCTCCTTGTTATGGTTCACCATTTATGCCTAGGCCAGTTCGTGAATACAGCGATATGCTTATGAATAAGATAGAACAGAACAACTGTACTGTATTCTTATTAAACACAGGCATGGGCAGTAACGGTCAAAGGTATCCTTTAGAATTAACAAGAAGTAGCATTAAAACTGCGATTACTGATAAGTTAGATACTCGTTATGTCCGAGTAAAGGACAGTGACTTTAGTTTGTGTATGGTTCAAACTTTTCATGACTACACTCCTGCTGATCTGTTACCAGCTTTATGCAATACGTTTGGATACAAAGAAAAACTTAAAAACTTCAAAGATAACCTAGAAGAAGTAGTATCAGGATTTTAATGAGCGGTCAACGAAGACTTTTAAAATGGTGGGCAAGAACAGTCGGGATGCCTATCGGACTCAATGATGACGACAAGCCAGAGTTTCTACCAATACCACAAGAAGATGTTCGCAAGGCTTTGTTCTTTAGAACGTTTTGGATAGTACTGCATGTTCTTACATGCTTTGCGATTATAGCAGGCAATGGTAGAGTATTAGGATTCTGGTAATGAAGTTTTTTATTTCAGCACCATTTGGTAACTACCTCAAATTTGAAAATGCAATCAGTGTGACAGGAAGTTGGACGGTTGAGCCAAGACCTGGACTTGCAATGCAAATATTAAAAACATTGAGATATGTTAAGAGCGAAGGCGGATGGTGTTGGCGTAACAAAATAGGATTACGGAATGCAGGAATACATGCAGGAATAAAGCGTCGAGGTAGCTTTGATGTATTAAGCATTGCACCCATACACAAATGGGATTGGATAAACTTTGATAGTATTATACATGAACATCAAAGCATAGAAGTTAATATAAGTTGTCCTAACTTAGATGCCCATAATGATCCTACAAGCTATCCTTACTTTGATATCTTTCCTAAAACAAAAAGGTATTGGTGTATATGTAAGATACCACCTACTTCGAGTACAAAACTGGTTGACAAAATTGTAGATTCAGGGTATAATCAAATACATGCAAGTAATACATTGCCAAGTGAAAAGGGCGGACTATCAGGAAAGGTACTTGTTCCTCACACGTTAAGGCTAATAGATTACATTAAGAAAACACATCCTCATGTAGAGGTAATAGCAGGCGGAGGAGTAACGGAACGCTATCATGCACAATATTATAGAAACTACGGAGCAGATCATGTCAGTCTCGGTACGGTGTGTTTTACTCCTTGGAAAATAAACGCAATTATAGCACCCGATAAATAATACTATGAAAGCTACAGATATAGAAAATGTAGACTCAGTAGAGTTTAAAAGTCTTATGACTCCTGAACTATTGAAACTAGGAAAGGTCTTCAATCAGAATAACTATGACATAAGATTAGTGGGTGGAGCAGTTAGAGATTTAATGTTAGGCAAGTCGCCTAAGGATATCGATCTAGCTAGTGATGCCACTCCACAAAAGATGCAAGACATATTATCTAATGCTGGTATAAAGACTGTACCAACCGGTATAGAACACGGAACTATCACAGCAGTTATCAACGGTGAACCGTTTGAAATAACAACTCTTAGATCAGATGACAAGACTGATGGCAGAAAAGCTGAAGTTAGTTTCATTACCAATTGGAAGGAAGATGCTAGAAGAAGAGATCTTACTTACAATGCAATGAGCATAGACTTTGACGGTAGGCTATACGATTACTTTGATGGCATGAATGATCTGCAGAATAAAGTTAGTAAGTTTGTAGGCGACCCAGAAGAAAGAATAAAAGAAGATTATCTTAGAATACTAAGATATTTTAGATTCCAATCTAAAATAGCAAATCCTGTATGGGACGAAGAAACTATACAAGCAATAAAATCAAATGTCCTTGGACTAAGAAAGATATCTGCCGAAAGGGTTTGGCAGGAAGTTTCTAAGATGTTAATGGGTAGTAACCTAGATGCAATACTTACCTACATGAATCAAACAGGAGTTACTGGTGCAATTGGTTTAACAACTAATAATAAAGAACAACTTGACAGAATAACATATGATCATCCTGTTGTTGGACTTGCTGTATTAGTTTCTGATAGCAATATCAGTGACAGATGGAAGATGAGCAGAGGCGAAAAGGACTTGCTTCATTTCTTAGTTACAAATAAGAAAACACGTTTGGTACAAAAGACTGCTGAAGATATGATAATTGCAGGAGAAGATAAAGCAAAACTTATCGCTTTAGCACAAATGCAAGGATTAAAACAACTAGCAGACACACTAGCACAATTCCAACCGCCTGTGTTTCCTGTACAGGGAAGGGATCTTCTAGACAAGGGCATGACTTCGGGGCCATCTGTAGGAATCGCATTGGACAAATTAAAAGCTATCTGGAAAGATAGTAACTATAAGCTATCAAAACAACAATTATTAGATAAACTATAAAAGTATCAAAGCTCAAGTCTTGCTTTGTTCTACAAAGGGTCTAAACCCTGTTCCAAATCCTATAATGCATTTTTCAAGTCCAAAAGGATTAGGTCCTTGTGCAGTTGGTAATTCAAATACCTCTGTCCAGGATCCTGTCCTAGGATCAATATACAATGTTGTCTTACCTTGTAACATGTTGCCCGGCGGAATCATTATTATGCTATTATAGGTTGCAAAGGGTAGTTCTGTTTTATAACTCTCCATTACCTTGGCAATTGCGGCACTTGTCCCGCAATCAATAAAGGTTGGTAGTTTTACAACACCCTGTTCTGTGCCATTTGGGATTTCTTTAGGTTCTTGTCCGTATGCCTGTGTAGCGAAAAACATTGCTATTAGGACTATAGCAGTTTCTATATTCGCTAAGATATTTTTCATTTGCGTCATTCTCCAGCATAATAATATTTATAAGTTTATTACCAATACTGGTCGAACATCTGAGATCCACTCAGTTCAAATGCTTGTTGCCATTGTTTTTCGCCTGAGCCGCTAAAAATAAAAGTGTCACTTGCATCAGCTAACAGCCAACTGTTTTCTGGCCTGTAAGGCCATTCGCCTTTCATTTCAGCTTCTAATTGGCCAGGTGCCCATCCACACATTCCTCCGTGTAGTCTCCAATAAATCGGAAAGTCACCTTGTGCAAGTTTCTGCATCATAACATCATCACTGCTTACACATAGGTTAGTTCCTCCTGAGGCTGTGTTTTGACTACGCCATTCATTTGTATGTAAAAGAACTAACGCATTTTGTGTAACTGGCCCACCATGGAATATAACATGTTTATTAAATGGGTAGTTAAGTCCCCGTTCGGACATTACATCTCTTAGTTTAAATTTGCTGGGCTTGTTTACAATTACTCCTATACTTCCTTGTTCAGGATTGTCTTGATATAGGTATATAACTGCTCTATGGAATATAGTTCCCTTAGGAACCTTAGGGTGTGCGATCAACAATTTACCCATTAACGACATTATGCCAAGCCTTTTATATCACTCAACGCATCTAGTGTAGAAGCAACTTTAACTCCTGATTTGTTCATTCCGTCGCCTGCATAAAAACTTTGACCTGTCTTAGGATCAGGTAAGCCTGCCCAAGTTCTAGATAGCTTTTTAAGAAACTGTTCGTCTGACATGTTACCACGTAACCATCTATCTAATCCGTGTTTTGATCTTAAATGATAGATTGCAATCTTGTCCTGTGTAGCAGGATCAAATTTATCCTTCTTAGGACTTAGATTCATTTGGTCAACAAGGCCGGCTAATGTTTTTCTAATATACTGATACCTGCCCGAAGCACTACTACCATACTTGTTACCACGTACACGCATGTCTTTTTGTAAATCCTGTAGGTTCATATCAAGTATCTGTGGTCTACGTTTGCCTGGATAAACAGCATCGTATCTGCCTCCTGACTCTGGTGCGGCAATGAGATCTAAAACTGCTCCTACCTTGCCTTTTGATACACTATCCTGGGCTACATCTCCAATGTCTCCTGATAGTTGAGAAACCTGTGTGCGGTTTTGTACCTTCAATCCTTTTCCAGATGCGGCTTGTTTCAGTGTTGCTAGATCTTTTTTAGACATGCCAAATTCGTCCCCAGGTAGCTGGTAATCCTGTTTGAATGCTTTCACTGATTGTGCTGTCCTTGGCCCATACTTACCGTCTATGCCTGTTGAACCTACACTATATCCTAACTGCTGTAACATGGCCTGCATGTTGCCAACTGCCTTCCTATTCTTAAAAGGAGGACCTACAGTTAACACAGCCATTTCATCTGCTGTCATTGATATGTTTGGCTTTTGCTCACTACCTTGTGGTGCAGTCATCTTAGGAGCTTTGCTTATTTTAGGAGCAATCTTATTAGAAATAGATCTATAAGTGTTTATTGTTGCATGTTGTCCGTCTGGTGCTAATGCTCCCTCTAGGTCAAATGCTGGAGTGATTCTCTGTTTGATTGAATCTCTGGCCGGACCCATTTGATCTTGATTATCGTTTTTTGTACCTTTTGGAAATAAAATGTATTCAGCATCAATACCTCTTGCTTTCATGCTGTCCATTAATGCGGCGATAAGTGAACTGACTTGCTGTGGTTTTAATCCGTTAGCAATATCGGCATGTCCTCCTGAAACAATAACTTTAGACCCAGTCGGAACATAACGAGCTTGTTGAAATATACTGCTCATCCTTGCTCCGTTCTGGGCTAAATTATTAGCACCGCCAAGTGCTTTTGCATGGCTGTCACCAATGATAAAAGTTAATTGGCTGTCCTTTGCTTCTATAAACTCGTATGACCTCATGCTAACTCCAGTCAGGTAATGGACCGCCGTACTTCTTACCTTTAATCTTTCTTCCGCCTACTTTAATTCTTTTATTGCCAACCTTGTGTGATTTTTTACCATCTCTTGCTCTATAACCTTGGCTTTTGCAGGAAGATAGGGCACTTGCACCTAATTTGCTGTCAGGTGTACTGCTTTTGCATAATTTTGCACTAGCCTTCCATTCTTTTTCAAGTAAGGCATCTATATCAATTAGTCGCATTATATCTCCTATCTGTATTTATCAGCAGGATTATTTAATGGCTCCGTTTGTTCACACAGTTTAAACGTTAATGCTTTACGTGGACCGCGAGTCGTTTTCAATTCGACCTCCCCTGACTTCTTGTGGTACTCTATTTTAGTTATTCTAGCTTTGTCGTTGTGTGGTCCAACAAGGATCTGTTGCCCAACTTCAAGGTTGAGTTGTAGATTTTTCATATGTGTCATGGGAATCTCCTTCGTCTACTGGATATAACATATTTATACCAAGGCCCCGCTGTTAGGTCTAGCATGGCCCCGCTGTTAGCTTTTGGTAAAAAGGACGGTTGACTTTCCTAGAGCAGATGCTATACTATAACTTGTAACATGAAACACACAAGGAGCAAGATGCACGAAAAACCTAAGCAATTTAATGTTTACCCCTGTGATGACGGATACTTTATTATATACGATGACATAGAAGAGGTTATAATTGCTAAGACTTGTAATCGAGACGTAGCTAACGGTATTTGTAAAGGACTTAACTTAATGCCAGAGTGGTTAGATGAAGATACATTTATTGGTGAAAGTGTGCATTAGATCAATGACTTATTTAGAAATACTAGCATTAGCTTTTTTAATTAACTTAGGGCACGTTATTGTATACGGCGAGCCCTTTATGATAACAATACCTTAGGAGTTTAGTGATGCTTAGAAAGACCTTATTACTCTTATTATGCTTAGGAACCCTTAGCGGTTGCATGACCTCAGGAGTACCTAGAGGATACGTTCAGGACGACCCTTGCATTCGGTGTGGAGAATCTTGGGAATTCTATCCAAATGAAACCAGTGCCGCCATCAGAGAGGCGGAGAGAATCGGTTTTGATTGGAGAACCTCCAAGTAACCAAAATATACATTAGAAAATCTAATAGGTCAACCAAAAAAATCATAAAATCTTTTTTGTCCAAAAGTCTTGACTTTGCCAAAACTTTATTATATAATGTAGAGAACAATTAGGAGAGGGTCCAATGGATTTGAAAATGTTAATTGAAATGATAGCCAGAATGACTGCTGACGAAAGGCAGACATTTATTATAGAGATGGATAAGCGATTTCCAAATCTGGTAGATGATCTAGGGTGGTATATAGGAGTCACCCAACAGGAAAGGAAACAGATGGAGATGGATATATGATTGAGATATTTCTCTTTATATCCTATTCAGCAGGCACGGCAATGGGGCTGTGGTTTGCCAATCAGAAGATAAGAAACTCTGTTGAAGCGACAGTAGATAATCTTATCGAACAAGGTTATATTCAGACCAAGAAAAATGCTGATGGTGACCTTGATATATTGAAATGGTATGAAAGACAATGAAATATATTTTAGTAGCAATGGCGTTCAATCTTCAACTTACCTATGCAGATCTAGAAACCTGCAATCAGGCTCGTGACATTCTTAGAGAAGAAGCACCCCTGGGGCAGGCAGGTAACATTCTCTGCATTCCGGCAGGTATTGAAGAAGATGGTGTCACAAAGATGGACAAGATGTTCAACAGTTTTATTGATTTGGTGATCAAGTTAGATGAGATCAACCAAAAGAAGTTGACAACAGAAGAATAAGACTATATTATATAGAGACAATGAAACACAAAACCGGAGGGTCAAATGTCAAATAATGTAACGAAAGCGGTTGAGGCCATTTATAAAATGAACAATGACGAGCTCAATCAAGTGGTTGATGCTATTAGATTGAAACGTCAATACCTAGCCAAACAGGCTATCAGAGAATTTGTAGTAGGTGACATGGTTCAGTTCACTAACAAAAATGGTGGTAGGACCAATGCCACTGTGACCAAGGTGAATAAGAAATATGTCATCTGTGAAGCTCACATTGGAGGCACCCAATGGAGAGTACCTGCCACGATGTTAACCAAACTTGAAGACATTGGTGTTGCAAGTTAATGGGACCTTTCTCAGAAACAAAACAATTAGAACGAGCAGAGGCGATTAGGCACCTGCTCGAAACCAACCCCCAACTGGATACGTTGACCAGGACCATGTGGGAAAATAAACTTCGAAATCTGGCTAAGAATGAAACTGAATATAATTGGCGAGTCAGAAACATTTATGAAGGAATGAAACGAGGTCCAATTATAGACTATGGAAGGAGTGGAGTATAAATATGATAAAGATAGCAATAGGGTTTGCCGTCGGCTTCAGTGTTTTTTATCTCTACCAGAATCCAGGTGATGTATCTGGTATGATGGAGATCATGAAAGGCGCAGTGAATACGACAGCTCAAACGGTAGTGGATGTGACAGATGGACATTAGAAGTATCACCCCAGGTAAGGCTTATGCCTGTAAATTTAAGGTTGAGACCATGTTAGATATTCATGGTAGAGTTCCAGGACTTTCTGATACACCCCTAAAAGGCCCAGGGATTTATGAAGGCTTTGGTGTATTGATTCAGAGAGATACTGAAAAAGAATTGGTAAAGATCCAAGATGAAAAGTCCAAGAAAGAATTCGTCGTTCCTTTTTCTGACATTTGGGACGTCGATGACGTTGAGTGGGTAGACCCGCTCGCAGAATGACCCTCACTCCCTGGTCCATGTTTCCCAAGGAAACTCTTACCG
>MDSZ01020992.1_pt1 | contig 13397 bp, 9 predicted proteins | sample 811201 | NCBI WGS metagenome assembly MDSZ01 (sample SAMN05326647, study PRJNA326480) | marine metagenome | isolation source: seawater | place: Indian Ocean: North | collected 2010
ACAGACTCATTATTAAGGTTTAAATCATTTAAAAAATCTTTATCAGAAAAAATCTTTACTAGGCTCAAACTGTCTGCTTCAATCTTTAACGAAATACGACCAAAAAGCTGATTTAAAGTTTCTATGTTGTTAAAAGTAACTTTAAGCGGAATATTTTGAGACCTTAATGAATTTATAATTTCAGTATTGTTGTTTCCATTTTTAATTTTAAATCTACCGGGTTTAATGTTGTCTAAATAACCTTTATAATCAGCTGCCTTAATAAACTTTGGAATATCTGTTAAATAATTTTTTAATGAATCAAGAAGCTGATTTTGACCGGAAGAGGTAGGAATGTGTAAAAAAATATAATCTTTATTAAATTTAGTATTAGTTTTTAAAAAAATGTTGTAATAATTATATCCTCCTGCAAGTCCAAGAACGAAAATTAAAATAATTAAGATGTATTTTACTCTTTTCAAACCTTTATAACACCATCGAAAACTTTTTTTACTTTTCCAGATAAATATATATCTGTGTATTTGTCCTTTGATTTTCTAAATTTAATATTTAAAAGACCTCCTTTTGTATCGAGGTTAATCTCATTAATTTCAGCTAAAGATAAAATATTTAAAGCAATTGCCGCCGCTACAGCACCAGTTCCACAAGAAAGGGTTTCATCTTCGACCCCTCTCTCATAAGTTCTAATTTGAAATGAATTGTCACTAATCTTACTAATAAAATTAACATTTACACCTTTTTTAAACTGATTATTGTTTTGAATTTTCTGGGATACATTAATCAAATCTATAGCATTTACATCTTGAACAATTTTTACTAAATGAGGTGATCCTGTGTCAATAAACAAGTAATCCTCATATTTTTCGTAACCGATAACATCCGACATTGAAATATTTATTACATCATGATTGACAATGCCCTCATGGATTCCATCACAAGCATTAAACTTTGTTTTAGATTTAATAATGTTATTTATGAAGGAAAAATGAACTGAACATCTAGCTCCATTACCACACATTGAACCAATGAATCCATCAGAATTATAATAAATCATTTCAAATGGGAGAGAACTATGTTTATCAATTAAAATCAAACCATCAGCGCCAATACCAAGTTTTCGATCACACAATTCACTTATAAGTTTATTATCTTTTTTTGGAAAGAAATTTGATATATTATTAATGATTATAAAATCATTGCCAGTGCCTTGATATTTTGAAAACTTAATATTCATGGTTTGCAATTTATAAATATTAAATGTTCTGTTAAAAAGAAGTTAAAAATTAAACGAAAAAAATCAAATAAATTAATTTTATAAAAAAAAATATGAAAAGATTTAAAAATATTTTTGGAATAATTGTTCTAGTAGTTTTAATAAACATCATTTTAAAATCTATAAATGATGAAAAAAGTTTTGCCTCAAGCAATACATTTAACACTATTAATAGCTCAAATGATTTTCAAAAAACTGACCCTAACCCACAGTTAAGGTTTTTTCAAAACCCAGATTTTACAATTGCCGCAGAGAAAACTATAAATTCAGTAGTTCATGTAAAAAATACAGCTCTTTCAAAAGGAAATAATAGTATATGGGACTTATTTTATGGAAATAGTCAAAATAGAAGAACAGTAGGTACTGGATCAGGTGTTATAGTTTCAAGTGATGGTTATATCATAACAAATTTTCATGTAATTGAAAATGCAAGTGAAATTGAAATAACAACTAACGACAACAAAACTTTTGTTGCTGAAATTATTGGTAGTGATGAAAATTCAGATATTGCCGTATTAAAAATTTCTGGTAATAATTCATTTCCCTACATAAGATTTGCAGACTCTGATCAAACAAAAATTGGAGAATGGGTTTTAGCTGTTGGTAATCCCTTTAATCTTACATCAACTGTAACTGCTGGAATAATAAGTGCTAAGTCCAGAGATTTGAATGATTACGATTCAAAAAATCAGTCTTTTATTCAAACTGACGCTGCAGTTAATAGTGGAAATAGCGGTGGAGCACTTGTAAATATTAATGGTGACCTAATTGGAATTAATACTGCTATACAAAGTAATAATGCTGGTTTTATTGGTTATTCATTTGCCGTACCAAGTAATATAGCAAGAAAAATTTACGAAGACATTCTTGAATTTGGCGATGTTCAAAGAGGACTGTTAGGTGTCACTGGCCAAAGTCTAAATGCCGAGTTATCAAATGAATTAGAAATATCAATAACTGAGGGGTTTTATGTAAATAGTACTGATGAAAGTATGGGAGCACATCTTGCCGGAATTAGGCAAGGGGATGTTATAATTAAAATTAATGATGTTGATATTAGAAAATTTTCAGATTTGACAGGTTACTTGAACTCAAAGAGACCAGGAGATATTTTAGATGTAGTTATTGACAGAAAAGGAATACCAAAAAAATTAAAAGTTAATTTAAAGAGAAGCACTTACGTTCAATTTTATGGAATGCAGTTAAAAGACGCAACAAAAAAAATATTAGATGAGAAATCTACAGAAAACGGAGTTGTTGTAGTTGTTAACAGAAATGGAACTCTTTACAGGATGGGTGTCCGAGCAGGTTATATTCTTACAGAAATTAATGAGACACCCATCAATTCAACCTCAGAGTTGAGCTCATTTGAAAATGAGAATATTTATCAAATTACTTTTATTGATCTTAATGGAGAGAAAGAAAGACTAATTTTTGACTAAATTGATGAAAAAAATTGAAATAATTAGTGCAACCCCAGAATTATTAGAAAGTCCTTTTTCAGGATCAATAATGAAAAGAGCTGTTGATAAGAAAATTGTTCAAATTAATTTTCATGATCTAAAGAATTTTTCATCGTCCAAAAAAAAACAAATTGATGACTATCAGTTTGGAGGTGGGTCAGGAATGATTTTAATGATAGAACCTATTTTTAATTGTATTAATTTTTTAAAAAAAAATGATAAATATTCAGAAGTAATATATATGACGCCTGATGCTCCAATATTAGATCAAAAAATAAGTAATAGACTATCAATCTCTGGAAATTTAATTATAATCTGTGGTCATTATAAAGGAATCGATCAAAGAATTAGAGATAATTTTGTTACGATGGAGATTTCAATTGGTGATTATGTATTATCTGGTGGTGAACTTCCAGCTGCAGTATTATGTGATTCGATAGTTCGATTAATCCCAGGTGTATTAAATGATGAAACCTCTGCATTGACAGATTCTTTTCAAGACAATATTCTTGCGCCACCAGTATACACAAGACCATCATCATTTAACGAAATGCAAGTTCCAGGTGTACTTCTTTCAGGTGATCAAAAGAAAATAGAAAATTGGAGGGAAAAAAAATCTTTAGAAAAAACAAAAAAGATTAGACCTGATTTACTTGGTAAATAATTTTTTTAAAAAACAAAAAATATGTAAGTTTGCCACCCGTTGGTTAACCTCTGATTCACATGTATGTTAATCAGATAAATACAAAAAAATGGAATCTTTAGTAAAATATGTTCAAGATGAATTCATAAATCAAAATGAATTTCCATCATTCAAATCAGGAGATACAATCACAGTATATTACGAAATTAAAGAAGGACAAAAAACAAGAACTCAGTTTTTTAAAGGTGTTGTTATTCAAATTAAAGGTACTGGAAAGACTAAAACCTTTACTGTTAGAAAAATGTCTGGAACTGTGGGTATCGAAAGAATTTTTCCTATCAATTTACCTTCAATCAAGAAAATTGAATTAAATAAAAAAGGTAAAGTGAGAAGATCTAGAATCTACTATTTCAAAGAATTGAGAGGTAAAAAAGCTAGAATTAAAGAGGTTAAAAAGTAATTCATGTCTAAAATAAATGTTACTAATCCCGTTGTTGAACTCGACGGAGATGAAATGACCAGGATAATCTGGGATTTTATAAAACAAAAATTGATCTTACCATATATTGACCTGGATATCAAATATTATGATTTAGGTTTAAAAAACAGAGATTTCACTGATGATCAAGTTACAGTTGATGCAGCTGAGGCAATAAAAAAATACAATGTTGGCATAAAGTGTGCAACTATTACCCCTGACGAACTAAGAGTTAAGGAATATACTCTTAAAAAGATGTGGAAATCACCAAACGGAACTATCAGAAATATAATTGGGGGTACTGTTTTTCGCGAACCAATCATAATGAAAAATATACCCAGGTATGTTCAAGGATGGGTTAAACCCATTTGCATTGGAAGGCATGCCTTTGGTGATCAGTATAGAGCAACAGATTTTGTTACTCACGGAAAGGGTAAGCTTACTATGACATTTACACCAGAAAATGGTGATGAATCAAAAACATGGGAAATTTATAATTTCCAAGAAGATGGGATAGCTATGGGAATGTATAACATTGATTCATCTATATATGGGTTTGCAAGATCTTGTATGAATAGAGCTGTTTCAAAGAAATGGCCACTATACTTATCTACAAAAAACACAATTTTAAAAGCTTACGATGGAAGGTTTAAGGATATTTTTCATGAGGTTTACGAAAATGAGTTTAAAGAAAAATTCAACGAATTAGGCATTACTTATGAACATAGACTCATAGATGATATGGTTGCTGCAGCGATGAAATGGGAAGGTGGTTTTGTTTGGGCATGTAAAAATTATGATGGTGATGTTCAGTCAGACACTGTAGCTCAAGGTTTTGGATCTTTGGGGCTAATGACCTCTACTCTACTCACACCTGATGGTAAAACTATGGAGGCTGAGGCAGCTCACGGAACAGTTACCCGTCACTATAGACTTCATCAGCAAGGCAAAGAGACTTCAACAAATCCTATTGCTTCGATATTTGCTTGGACAAGAGGTTTAATTCATCGGGCTGAGCTTGATTCTAATAATGAATTATTAATTTTCTGTAACCTACTTGAAAAGGTCTGCATAGAAACAGTTGAATCAGGAATGATGACAAAAGATCTGGCTATTCTCATTCACGGAAGTAATTTAAAAAGACAACACTATTTAAATACTCAAGAGTTTTTAGACGTAATTAAAGATAATCTTGAAAGTAAAATGTCCTAGTTTACTGGCATTATTTTTGGTCATTATTTAATGTGAAAAATCACATTTTTTTTTTCATATTACTTTTAGCTTCAACGTTCAATTTATACTCTCAACAAAATTTTACTATAAGTGGATATATTCTTGATAAATCAAGTGATGAGGCTATAATTGGAGCAAATATTATTATACCAGAACTTAATATCGGAACTGTTTCAAATACTTATGGATTTTACTCAATAACTGTTTCTGGTGGCATATACTCCTTTAATTACAGCATCCTTGGATACTCAGACGAAAACATAAAAATTAACGTAAATAAGAATCAAACATTTGATATTTATCTAGAACAGAGTTTTGAGGAGTTAGATGAAGTTACTGTTATAATTGACAATGAAAATATTGAAATAGACAAGCCAGTATTAAGCTTAAATAAATTATCAGGACAAACTATAAGACAGACACCTGTTGTTTTTGGTGAATCTGATTTGCTCAAATCAATTCAACTTCTTCCTGGTGTTAGCAGTGCTGGTGATGGCTCCTCTGGATTTAATGTAAGAGGAGGTGCAGCCGATCAAAACTTAATATTATTTGATGAAGCAATAATATACAACTCCTCACATTTATTTGGTTTATTCTCCGTATTTAATTCTGATGCTATCAAAGAGGTTCAGTTATATAAAGGAGGTATACCAGCAAGTTATGGGGGAAGAATTTCGTCAGTCCTAGATGTATTTCAAAAAGACGGGAACAAGAATAAACTGAGATATAATGGTGGAATTGGAGCTATTTCAAGCAGGTTTCTTATTGAAGGGCCAATTCAAAAAAATAAAAGTTCATTTTTAATTGCCTCAAGAGGAACTTATGCTCATTTATTTTTAAAATTGACAGATATCAATAACGTAGCATATTTTTATGATTTTAATACTAAATCGAATTTTGTAATAGATGATAAAAACAAATTATTTTTTTCTGGTTACTTTGGAAGAGATTTATTTAAACTAAATGAAACCTTTTCTAATTCCTATGGAAACACTACACTAAATTTGAGATGGAATCATCTTTTAAATGATAAAACATTTACTAATACCTCAATTATATTTAGTGATTATTATTATGGCTTAAAATTAAACTTTGTTGGCTTTGATTGGGCATCTGGGATTAAAAATTTAAACATTAAGTTTGATTTGAAAAATTATTATTCAAATTCACTTCAATTTAATACCGGAATTAGTGTAATTTACTACAATTTTAGTCCCGGCAAAATTCAACCAATTAATTCATCATCAGGAATAAATCAATCAACACTCAATAAAAAATATGCATTAGAAAATGCCGTCTATTTTGATTTTGTAAATACTTTGAGTGAAAGATTATCTTTAAGATATGGCTTGAGATTTAGTCAATTTTTGAGGTTAAAACAAAATGGATTAGCAAAATATTTCAACAATGAACCTGTAGTTTATGATTCTCTTCTTGGTATTTACTCGAGCGCAAATCCACTTTCAGATGAATACTTTAACAATAAAAATATTTTTAAATCTTTTTACAATATAGAACCACGAATCAATTTATCATTAAATTATCCTTCTTACAGTTTTAAATTAAGTTATAACAGATTAAATCAGTATATACACTTAATTTCAAACACTAATTCTCCTACTCCTCTAGATATATGGACACCATCTGGTCCTTATATTAAACCTCAAAAACTTGATCAATTTGCATTAGGATTTTATAAAAAATTGGAGTTTTTAAATTTTGAATCCGAGTTTTTCTATAAAAAGATTAAAAACAGAATAGACTATATTGATGATGCTGATCTTATTGCAAACAATGATATAGAAACTGTTTTATTAAATGGCAAATCAAGAGCATATGGTGCTGAATTTTTAGTAAAAAAATCATCTGGGAAGCATAGGTTTTGGATTGCATACACTATATCAAAATCAGAGCAAAAAACTGGAGGAATTGGAGAAAATGATTTAGGTATAAACAATGGAGAATGGTATTTAACACCATATGATAAAACCCATGATATTAGTTTTAATTCAAGTTACAAGATTAACAAAAAGCTAATTCTTAATACTAATTTTATATACCAGACAGGACAGCCAACTACATATCCAAATGCACAGTATAATTATATGAATTTAAGTATCCCCAATTATGGAAATAGAAATACTTTCAGACTACCAAATTATCATAGATTAGATTTTAGTTTAATCTTGACACCTAAAAAAAATGATGTTAAAAAAATTAAAAGGGAATGGGTTTTTGGTATTTATAACATATATAACAGAGATAATGCAACATCAATTTTGTTTCGAGAAAATACAGAAAAATTAAAAAATGAAGCAGTTCAAATATCAATTTTTGGAATCGTACCTTCAATAACTTATAATTTTAAATTCTAATGAAAAAGACTATTGTTTTATTTGTTATTTATACTCTATTAAGTTGCGAAAAAGTAATTGATTTAGATTTAGAATTTGATGATCAAAGAATTGTAATCGAAGCTAAGATCAACAAAAAAATAAATACAGAAAAAGGATTTGCAGAGGTATTAATCAGTGAAACTTCAAGTTATTTTGATAATCAAATAAAATTCATTTCTGATGCAAAAGTTTCATTAACAGAAATTGATTCGGGTAAAAAATTTAATTTAATATTTGATAATAATAATTATTATGTCGAAATAGAAAACATCTCTATGTCATCTGAATATGAATTAAATATTATTCATAATGACAATCATTACCAAAGTAGAGAAAAAATAAATCCTTCAACAAATATCAAAAGTATTACAAGAGGTAAAAGAGAATCTTTAAATAAAGATGAAATTGAAATTATTACAACTATAGATGATGAACTTGGATATGAAAATTACTACTTATTCGAATATGCAAAAGGAAATTTACAGCCAGTAAGTGATGAATATTTTGATGGTAATACTTTTTCTTTTTCTTATTTCATAAATAAAAATAAAATAAAAGATAATTCTCTTGAAATAGTTCTTGAGGGTATTGATGAGGAATACTTTAAATATATTATACAAATTGTAGTTCAAACAAATACTCAAAATGGACCATTTTCAGCGGCACCCTCCTCAGTAAAAGGAAATATCTATTGTATTAACAACCCAGAACTAAAACCATTTGGTTATTTTAAAGCTTCTGAGTTTGATACTTACTCATTAAAAAATATTAACATTAACTAATTGTTAGTATTGATTTTAATTTGTTTATTTTGATATAATTATGACATTCAAAAAAATAACAGAAACCCCTTCAAATCATAATGATTTAGAAAAAAAATCTGTTGGTGAAATTATTTCATCCATAAATGAAGAAGATCACAAAGTTGCAGCTGCAGTTCAAAAAAAACTTAATGATATATCAAAACTTATAAAAAGGATTGAGCCAAGAATGAAAAAAGGTGGTAGACTTTTCTATATTGGTGCTGGTACTAGTGGTAGATTAGGTATTTTAGATGCCTCTGAATGTCCCCCAACTTTTGGTGTTTCAGATGGTTTAGTTATTGGTTTAATAGCCGGTGGGGATAAAGCCATAAGAAAATCACAAGAATTTGCAGAAGATAGTTTATCTCAAGGATGGAAAGATTTAAAAAATTATAATATAAGCAAAAATGATTCTGTCATTGGGATTGCTGCATCTGGAACCACACCATACGTTGTCTCAACTATTGAAAAATGTAATTCTGAAGGAATACTAACTGGATGCATTACATGTAACTCAGGTTCTCCTCTTTCAAAAGTATCTGAAATACCTATTGAAATCATAGTAGGACCAGAGTTTGTAACAGGAAGTACAAGAATGAAATCTGGTACTGCTCAAAAGCTTGTTTTAAATATGATATCTACAACTATTATGATTAGACTTGGAAAAGTTTTGGGTAATAAAATGGTTGACATGCAACTATCAAATAATAAATTAGTAGAAAGAGCTGAAAAAATGCTTATAAATGAACTGAAAATTTCAAGAAAAGAGGCTCAAGGTCTTCTTGAAAAAAATAAAAATGTCAGAGATTCTTTAAAAGAGTTTAGGAAATAAACTTTTTCTTTAAAGTATCAAACATAATTGGTGTTGCAACAAAAACTGAGGAATAAGTACCAACAAGAACCCCAACAATTAAAGCAAACATAAACCCTCTAATTGATTCACCTCCAAAAAGAAAAATTGATACTAATACAACAAGAGTTGTAAAAGATGTATTTAATGTTCTACTTAGTGTACTATTTAAGGCTGAATTTACTATTCTTGTAACTTCCCAAGACCTATTAATATTTCTATACTCTCTAATTCTGTCAAAGACAACTACTGTATCATTTAATGAATAACCAATTACCGTTAAAATCGCTGCAATAAATGCTTGATTTATTTCCATATCAAATGGCATAAATGTATATGTAATAGAAAATATTCCTAAAACAACGAGAACATCATGAAAAACAGCGGAAACTGCACCTAATGAAAACTGCCAGTTTTTGAATCTAAACAATATATAAAGAAATACAATGATTAATGAACCAAATACAGCTAAAAAAGAGTTCTTTTTAATATCATCAGCAATTGTTGGTCCAACACCAAAAGAAGACATTATTCCGACCTGTTTTTCTTCGCTTCCATTAACAAAATCATCCAAACTTATATCTCCAATATATTCTGAGAGATCAGAAAATAAAATTTGATGTATTTCATCATCTACTGAAGTTGATGTGTCATCAACCTTAAAATTTGAAGTAATTTTTAACTGATTTTCAGATCCAAATGTTTTAATCTCAGCATTTCCTAAAGAAGCAACAAGTTTACTTTGTATATCTTGCTGTGGAACGGGCTCAGCAAATCTAACTACATATGAACGACCACCAACAAAATCAACTCCTTGATTTAACCCTTTTGTAAACAAGGAACCCAAAGCAACAAAAATTAAAAATCCTGAAACAACGTAAGAAACCTTTCTTTTTGAAAGAAAACTAATCTTTAAGTTTCTAAATAAGTTTTTCGTGATTGAAGAAGAAAAAAACAACTCTTTATTAGAGGAAATATGTCTTTCAACAAGCATCCTAGTTATAAAGATTGCTGTAAATAATGATGTTAATATTCCGATCAATAATGTTGTAGCAAAACCTTTAATTGGTCCTGATCCAAAAATAAATAAAATTAATGCGGTAAGACCAGTTGTTATATTTGCATCTAAAATTGAAGACAATGCATTACTGAATCCATCAGAAACTGATTGTTTCAAACCTTTTTCTTTGTAGATCTCTTCTCTGACCCTTTCAAAAATTAGAACATTTGCATCAACAGACATTCCAATTGTTAATACTATACCTGCTATACCAGGTAGTGTTAACACAGCACCAAGACCAGATAAAAAACCAAAAATCAAAACAATATTTAATACTAAAGCAATATCAGCATACAATCCTGCCCTTCCGTAATAAAAAATCATCCAAGCCAAAACTAATAATAGAGCTATCAAAAAGGAATTAATACCTTTATCAATGGACTCTTTTCCTAATGATGGTCCAACGACTTCAGATTGAATTATATCAGCAGATGCAGGTAATTTACCAGCTCTGAGGACGTTTGCCAAGTCAATTGCTTCATTTAAAGTAAAGTTTCCAGATATTTCTGACCTTCCACCAGTAATTGCACCATTGGTAACACCAGGAGCTGAATATACAATCTCGTCTAAAACAATTGCAATATTACTAGAATTTTTATAGGCTTGATCAGTTAAATCTTCCCAAATTTTTGAACCTTTACCATTCATTTGCATAGAAACAGCTGCATTTCCAAATTGATCATATGATTGAGCAGCATCAACAACCACACTTCCACTTAACGGTGGAATATCATTTCTATTAGACTTTAAAACATACAAGTCAACAATATTTGTATCTGGGTCAGGGATACCCCATAAAAATTTAGTATATCTTTTACTTGATGGTAGTAATTGTCTAACTTTTGGATTATTTAAATAAGATTCTACTAAAGTTTGATCATTATAATTAAATTGAGCTAAAACCGGTCCGCCTTGGAAACCAGTTCCAACAATTAAATCTAATAGGGGATTCTTTTGTAAGTTGAGTGAATCTGATTTGACTTCAACATCTGCTAATAAATCATCAATTTCAGATGTTTCATTATCATTCTGCTGGATATCATCCTCATTTTTTTCTAAATCGATTATAACTTGATTAGCTTGGGATAAGAAATTGAAAAAATCTTGGTTTTTTTCTGTGGTCCAAAATTCTAACTGAGCTGTACTTTGTAATAAGTTTTTAACCCTATCTACATCCTTGGCACCTGGTAATTCAACTAATATTCTTCCAGAATTTCCGAGTCTTTGTATGTTGGGTTGTGTTACGCCAAATTTATCTATTCTTTTTCTAAGTACTTCAAAAGCAGAGGTAATTGACTCATCAATTTTTAAACGTATAATTGATTTAACCTCACTATTATTCATTTCAAAATTAATCTCATCACTCAACGTTCTATTAGCAAATATGTCCGGTGAGGCAAGTCTATTGGATTCATCTTCTTCAAAAGCAATAAAAAAAGATTCTAAGTAAGTATCGTCAGAACTTTTTTGTAACTCATCTGCCCTATCAATAGCTCTATTAAATGCAGGGTCATTAGTGTTTTCTGCTAATCCTTTTAATATATCCTTTACAGAAATTTGAAGAATAACATTGATTCCACCCTTTAGATCAAGACCTTTATTCAATTCTTTTGCTTTAGCACCCTTGTAAGTTGTAAAACCAAAAACTGAAATATCTGAAACTGAATCAAGATAAATTCGTTGTAGCTGATCTCTTTTTACCAAAAACTCTTTTTGGTTGGAATTAATTTTTGATATGGCATAATTTTCAGCATCTTTCTCAACCTTATTTACAACATATGTATAAGAAATTTGAAGAATACTTATTAATGTAAAGACAATTGCAATAAACTTTACAAGACCATTTTTATGCATAATTCTGTTTTTTTGGCTAGCAAATATATGATTTAGTAATTCAGAAACAAAATAATGAATATATATAAAATATCAGAGATGATTAAGTAGAGATTGATTCATAGAATTAACCACATCAACACTTTTAGAGAAAATTGTTTTTTCTTTTTCATTTAAATCAAGTGAAATTATTTTTTCAACACCATTTTTACCAATTACACAAGGTACGCCTATACATATATCAGAAAATCCATACTCCCCATCTAAATAAACTGAGCATGGAATTATCCTGTTATGATCATTCAAAACAGAGTCAACTACATATGCAATTGGTGAACCAGGAGCATACCATGCTGAAGTTCCCAGTAGCTTTGTTAAAGTAGCCCCACCAACCATTGTTGATTTAACAACTTCATCAATTTTACTTTCACTTAAAAAGTTAGATAATGATAAACCATTATATTTTGCAAATCTAGATAATGGAATCATTGTTGTATCGCCATGACCTCCAATAACCATAGCATGAATATCATTTGCTGGTTTATTTAAAGCAAGTGATATATATGTTTTAAATCTTGAACTATCAAGAGCACCACCCATTCCAATTACTCTTTTTTTATCTAAACCAGAGGAATTTAAGGCAAGGTAAGTCATAGAATCCATTGGATTAGAAACAACTATAAAAATTGGGTTATTTGAATATTCTAAAATATTTTTAGTAACCTCTTTAACAATTTTAGCATTTATTCCAATTAATTCTTCGCGTGTCATACCTGGCTTTCTTGGAATTCCAGATGTGATTACAACAACATCAGAATTAGATGTTTTGGAATAATCTGATGTTGAACCAACAACTCTAGTATTAAAACCTCGTGTCGTTGCAGTTTGCATAATATCTAAAGCCTTGCCCTCCGCATAACCTTCTTTTATGTCTAGAAGAGTAACTTCACTTGCTATTGATCTTGAAGCAATTACATCTGCGGCAGTTGCACCTACATTTCCTGCACCTACAATAGTTACTTTCATATTAGTGTTATTTAAGCATCAATGTTAGCATAAGTAGCATTCTTCTCAATAAACTCTCTTCTTGGAGGAACATCTTCACCCATTAGCATAGAAAAAACTCTATCTGCCTCACCAGCATTTTCAATTGTAACTTTTCTAAATGTTCTTGAGTCTGGATTCATAGTTGTATCCCAGAGTTGAATTGCATTCATTTCACCGAGACCTTTGTATCTTTGAATAGAAGCTCCATTACCAAAAGAGTCAAGTAATTTATCTCTATCATCATCATTCCATGCATATTCTTTTTTACTACCTCTTTTAACCAAATAAAGAGGTGGTGTTGCAATATATACATGTCCA
>MDSZ01099743.1_pt1 | contig 13397 bp, 11 predicted proteins | sample 811201 | NCBI WGS metagenome assembly MDSZ01 (sample SAMN05326647, study PRJNA326480) | marine metagenome | isolation source: seawater | place: Indian Ocean: North | collected 2010
ATTGCATCCATTCTTTTCCATAAGTCTTTAGTCATTTTGTCTAAAGAACGAGCTAAATCTCCTATTTCATCTTTTCTATTGGAAAAAAAGGTGGCTCCTAAAACATTTTGATTTCTTGAAGCTCTAATTAAATCGGCTGACCTAGCTAATTTACTTATTGGAAAGGTGATTCTTCTTGAGAATATATATCCTAAGATTAGTGTTAAAATAAATACATATATAAATATTTTTAAAAAAGAGTATTGAAGTTGATATATATCCTCTTGAATTCTATCTCCTTCAACACTCAACATTAATGCGCCTCTGACACGCCTTGCATCTTCAATTGGAACTGCAGCACTTAAAATCAAATTTCCACTATTACTTTTTCTTACCATTGTTGCATTCATTCCGCTAAGAGCCTGCAAAACTTCTTCAAACTCGATAGCTGAGATATTTACCTTTTCAATATAAATAGGGTATGATTTTTCAAATGCGAAAAAATTCAAAATTTTATTTTTTGCATTTTTTATCCATTCTAAAATTATTAATTCTTCATCAAACTTTGGTAAGCGAAAAACTTCAACATTTGGCGCAAATTGAGATAAGCCACTAGTATCTGCTAATAAAGTTCCATCGGGTTGAAAAAGTCTAATCCTAACCTCACTTTCTCGGCCTGCTAATGGATTTAATAACATTGCAGAATCCATAGATAATGATCTTCGAATAACAGAAGCCGAATCTTTCTCTAGTTTGTTTATCATAACTGCTAAAGTGTCTGCTTGCCTTCTCAACCCAGAAAGCTCTTGAGAAATTAATGTGTTTTTGTATTGATCAAGATACAAAAAACCTATTAAAGCAATAACAATTGGCAGTAAAATTATTAGATATAATGTTGCAGTTAGCTTAGAAAAAAAAATTTTTGTATTTATTTTTTTTTCATCATGTTTTTTACTCTCGGTATCGATATCCAACACCATACAATGTTTCAATTTGATCAAAATTTTTATCTATGACACGAAATTTTTTCCTCAACCTTTTTATGTGAGAATCTATAGTTCTATCATCTACATAAATAGTCTCTCCATACGCAGCATCCATAAGTTGGTCTCGATTTTTAACAATACCGGCTCTTTGAGATAAAACTTTTAAAATTAAAAACTCTGTAACAGTTAACTTTACATCATTACCCTTCCACTTGGATTCATGTCTGGAAGAATCTAAAGTCAAGTCACCCCTTATAACAAGTGATTCTGAATTCATTTGAGGATCAAAATTCACTCTTCTCAAAATTGCCTTTATTCTTTCCAATAATAACCTTTGAGAGAAAGGTTTGGTAATATAATCATCCGCACCAATTCTCAAACCCAAAGCTTCATCCACTTCATCATCTTTACTGGTTAAAAATATTACTGGTAGGTTTGATTTTTTTCTTATTGTTTCAAGGACCTCCATTCCGTCTAATCTTGGCATTTTTATATCTAAAATTACTAAATCTGGTGGACGTCTTGAAATACCATTAAGACCTTGCTCTCCATCTGAATAAGTTTCGACTTCAAAACCCTCAGCCTCTAGTGCCAAAGAAACCGATGTTAAGATGTTTTGATCATCATCAACTAAAGCTATACGTTCTGCCATCTCAACCCTCCTACAAAAAATAATACTGTTTACTTAAATTAATTTAGAGCAAATTTTAGACTAATTCATGGCATTAGTAAGATTTAATAAGATTAATGCGCTTCTGACCATGTGTTACCTACGTCACTTTCTACAAGCAATGGTATAGAAATTTTATACTTTGGTAAATGGGCATTTTCCATTTCATTTTTAATTATTTGTCTTGAAATATGAGTTTCTTCTTCTGGACATTCAAAAATTAATTCGTCATGAACTTGCAAAAGCATTGTAGTTTTTAAATTCTCTATCTTTAATCTATTATTGACCCTTATCATTGCCCTTTTAATAATATCAGCAGCACTACCCTGAATTGGAGCATTAATCGCTTGACGTTCCGCAAAGCCCCTTTCTGAAAAACTTTTTGAATTTATACCTTTAATTGGAATTTTTCTTCCAAAAAATGTTTCAACAAAACCGTGTTCTTTAGCAAAATTTTTCATTTCTAACATATACGATTTAATACCTGGAAATTTATTAAAATAAGATTCAATTATATATTTTGCTTCAGATTGGCTAGAATTTATTTGACGAGACAATCCAAAAGGAGAAATTCCATATATTATTCCAAAATTGATTGCCTTAGCTTTTCTTCGACTTTCATCGTCAATATCATTAAGACTTAAATTAAAAACTTGTGCTGCAGTCTCTGCATGAATATCCTTTGATTCCTTAAATGCTTGTATCATAGTTTCCTCTTTAGAAGCGTGGGCAACAAGTCTTAACTCTATTTGACTATAGTCAGCAGATAGAAGTTTAAATCCATGATTTGAGACAAAAGCACTTCTAATTCTTTTACCATCTGTAGATCTTACTGGAATATTTTGTAAATTTGGATTAGTAGACGCCAATCTTCCAGTTGAAGCGGCCGCCATTGAAAAGGAAGTATGTACTCTTCCTGTTTTCTGATTAATACTATCTTGCAAGGCATCTGTATAAGTAGATTTTAATTTTGCCAAACCCCTCCATTCAATTATATTATCAGCAATTTCAAAACCATTAGAAGACAGCTCTTCTAATATTGAAATTGATGTGCCATAAGTGCCAGATTTTGTTTTTTTGCCACCAGGTAGATTCATCTTCTCAAACAATACTTCTCCTAACTGTTTCGGTGACGCAAGATTAAATACAGCTCCACTTAATTCATAAATTTTGTCTTTTAGTTTTGAAAGGCGACTTTCAAATTCTTGTGAAAGTGAATTTAAAATTGATAAGTTAATTTTTATTCCTGCATTTTCCATTTCAACAATTGGTTTAATCAATGGTCGCTCAATTGTTTCGTATACTGAAACTAACTTCTGATTTATAATTTGTTTTTTGAGAAACTTATATAACCTCAATGTAAAATCAGCATCTTCAGATGCATATTGTTTTGCATCTTGCGGATGAACTTGATCAAAACTAATTTGTTTTGCACCTTTGCCGCACAAATCTTCATACTTTATATTTTCATGATTAAAATGCTCGAAAACGAGAGAGTCTAGTTTATGATTATTCCTACTAGCATTTAAAACATAGGATAAACACATGGTATCTTCAACTGGATTTAAGATTATCCCTCCATTATCAGATTGCAATAAAACCAACATGTCATATTTAATATTATGACCAATTTTCAAAACTGACTTATCTTGAAACAAATCTTTTAATTGTACCATTGTTCTTTCAAAGCTTAATTGTTTTATTTCTCTGGATTTTTTCTCTTCTTGGTTTAGATATAATTCTATTTCTGGTTCTTTATGTCTTAAAGGAATATAACATGCTTCTCCTAAATTAGTCGAAAGTGAAATACCAACGAGCCTTGCATCTAAAGGATTTAAAGATGTTGTTTCTGTATCAACAGCAAAAATACCACTATCTTTGCATTTTTTTATCCATTTATTTAACTCTTCTTGACTAGTAATTAATTCATAATTCAGTTCAATTTGTTTTTTCTGTCCATTATTATTTTGTTTAGAAGTTGAATCAAAAGATATTCTATTTTCAAGACTTTTAAATTCATTCCTCCTCAAAAAATTTATCAGTTTTTGATTATCTCTTTCTTCAAAATTTAAATTATCTATTGAAACTGATAAAGGTACATCTTGATATAACTTTACTAATTTTTTTGATAAAATAGCTGATTCAGAAAAATTAATAAGGTTCTCTCTCCTTTTTATTTGAGAAATTTCACTAGCCTTTTCTAAAAGTTTGTCTAAACTTCCATATTCGTTTATTAATTGTGCAGCTATTTTTAATCCTATTCCTGGAACCCCTGGAATATTATCAGAACTATCTCCTGCTAAAGATTGGACATCAACAACCAGAGATGGTGGAACACCAAATTTCTCTATCACTTCTTCGTAGCCTTGATAAATATTCTTCATTGGATCATATAGAGACACTTCATCTTCAACTAATTGCATTAAGTCTTTATCTGATGAAACAATTAAAGTTTTCATTTTCAAAGACTTTGCTTTTTTTACAAATGTAGCAATAATATCATCCGCTTCATAACCTTCTAATTCAAAAGTAGGAAGTCCTATGGCTGAAGTCGCTTCTCTGATCAATGAAAATTGAGGGATAAGTTCTTCGGGTGGATCACTTCTATTTGCCTTATATTCAGGGAAAATATCATTTCGAAATGTTTTTCTACCTGCATCAAACACTACCGCAATATTGTCATTGCTCATGTCATCACAAAGTTTAAGCAACATTTTTGTAAATCCATATACAGCATTTACAGGTGTACCATCTGATCTAGTCATGGATGGTAATCCATAAAATGCTCTAAAGATGTATCCAGAACCATCAACTAAAACTAGACGTTTGCCAGTCATATTAAATCATCCAGAATGTTCTTCAGTCCTTAAAAATTGATGCGAACAATACGGACAAACTGCAATTTCTCCAAATTCTAAACTAAGATAAATTTTTGGATGCCCCAATACTCCTCCATCGCAAGAAACTCTAGAATTACTAACAAGAGTTTCATCTTCATTATCTCCAAATTTTTCCATTATTTTACCCATAAATATTTATAGTTTATAATCCCAAATTTTTAACCACTTTTCAAGCAATGGTATAATTGGATAAATCTCAGATTTATAGTTTTCCCATCTGTTTTGAGATGATTTATATAGTTTTTCTGTAATCTGGTTATAACTAGGTGTTTTTGATTTTTTTAACAAGGCTGTTTTTTGATAATTTTTTATATTTTCATCCCATTCCAGGTCTAAAAAGTTTAACAATAAAGTTGTTTCCTTTTCTAAATCATCAATCAAATTCTCATATTTTATAGTATGAAAATCAAGATCCAGTCTTTCCTCAAAAATTTTCCACAATGTCATAACTAAATTGTAAAGCTCCGCTGTTTCTTTTAAGTCTAAAAAACTTGCCATCGCATCATTCATGTCAAAGGATTGCATTAAACAGCTCAAAACCGTGTCACAAGGATGACGGAGAACTAATATAAATTTTGACGCAGGAAAAATACTATTTATCAGGTGAACATCAATTATATTCAAAGGTAATTTGTCTATAATTAATTTTTCAGTATCATTGATGTTTATATGCTTGGATAATTCTGAGAAATATGCCTTTTCACATTCTTGGATTTTATCTTGATTAAGCTTTGTTAACTTTTTTGATGTAATATTATGACCTAAAATACTCTTCATTTTATTCACCATGGGCATTTCTTCAACAGTTAAAATTTTATTGTGAGAGCTCAAAATTGTATCAAGCAATGTTGTGCCTGATCTAGGGAAACCAATTAAAAAAATTAAATTCTCATCAATGTTTTTATTGTTATTTTTTAGAACACTACTATCAAATCCTTTATAACTTTTAATAATTTTCTCGATATTTTTCCTGTATTTTATTCCTGAGAATGATTTGTTTTTTGGAATAGATTTTATAAAAGTATTATTTTCTATTATTGCTTCATAAGCTAAATTATATTTTTTAAGTTTATCATAAGTTTTAGAAAGTAATTCTAATCTCTTAGTTATGATTGAATTAGATAGACCTATCACATTCATATCAACTAATAACTTTTCCGCTTCTAAGTATTTTTTTTCTCTAGAAGCCAACTGTGCCTTTCTAAAAATCAAAAGAGGGTCTTGTTTATCAACGTTTAACGAAAATTCTAGTACTGTTTTCTTTAAATTATCTATCTCGTTACTCTTTTCATAATAATCGCATAATTCACTGTATGCTGCAGAGTAATTGGGTGTTATGCTAATGGCTTTTCTAAAACTTTGAATTGCTTCATCAAATTTATTCAAGTTCACTAAAACTAAACCTAAGTTTTTAAAAGCTTCTGCATAACCTTGATTGAAATGAATAGCTTTTTTAACACTATCTTCTGCCTCTTGATACTTTTTTTGGAAGTTTAATGAAACACTTAAGTTATTATATGCTTCAGCATAATTTGGTTTCAATTTTATAGCTTTTTTGTAGTAATTTTCGGCAATAATATAATCACCTAACTCATTATTACAATTACCTAGATTATAATAAGCCTCAGAATAATTATTATTTATTTTAATTGCTTTAATTAATTGATTAATTGCTTCACTTATTGAGAAATTCAACTTATAGGCAACCCCTAGATTATTGTATAGTTCAGAGTTATTAGGGTCTAATTTTATAGCCTCCTTATAATTAATAATAGCATTATCAAATAATTTAATTTTTGTGTAAATAGCACCTAAAATATTATATACTATTGATTTTTTGGGATATTTATTATTAATTATGTTTGCATAATCAATAGCTTTTTCAAATTCTTGTTGATTATACATTTGGATTAATTTTTTTAATTCATCTTGCATGCTGTCTACTTTTTATTAATCAAGTAAAATTTAGTAATATCAGGATTTTTAATCTTTATAATTTATTAAATCTATTATTTATTTTTCTTGAAAACAAGATTGTCTAAACAACAGTGATCTCTAATCAATCAAATTCAAAGATATAAAGTAAGATTAATTAAAATCTATAGTCAAACATCCGTCTCCTTGACTATTTGATACTGCAAGTGATAGTTAATCAATTATTAAAATTACTTTAAGGAGGATAAATTATATCATGGCTTTAAAATTAAATGATACTGCGCCAGATTTTAGTGTCCAAACAACTATAGGCGAGATAAACTTTCATGAATGGCTTGGAGATAGTTGGGGAGTAATATTTTCTCACCCAAAAGACTTCACTCCAGTTTGCACAACAGAATTAGGCTCTCTCGCCAGCTTGCAGTCTGAATTTGAAAAAAGAAATGTAAAAGTAATTGGCTTGTCCGTTGACCCAGTAGATGATCATAATGCCTGGCTTAAAGATATAAAAGACGTAACTGGTCACTCTCCTCAGTATCCAATTATTGCTGATACTGAATTAAAAGTAGCTAAACTTTATAACATGTTACCTGCTGAAATTGAAGGTTCTTCTGAAGGAAGAACTGCAGCTGATAATCAAACTGTAAGAAGTGTATTTGTAATTGGTCCAGATAAAGGAATTAAATTATCTTTAACTTACCCAATGGCAACTGGTCGTAATTTTAATGAACTTTTAAGAGCAATAGATTCAATGCAACTGACAGCAAAACATAAAGTTGCAACTCCAGCTAATTGGAATAAAGGAGAAGATGTGATTATTGTTCCAGCAGTTAAAGACGAGCAAGCCAGAGAATTGTTTCCAAATGGATGGAAGACACTTAAGCCTTATTTAAGGAAAGTTCCTGACCCATCTAGTTAGACAAATCAAAATTAACTCAACTCAGGGTTTACATGATTTATATGTAAACCCACTTAATTTTTTGATTTATTAATTAATACAATCCCAGAACAAACTAGAAATAATGAGGAAAAAATATAAATATTAATTTCTTCATTGAGTAATAACCAGCCAAACATTACTCCAAATATCGGTGCTAAAAAACTAAAAGAAGCCATTTTTGCAGCTGGATAAATTGATAAAATCCAAAACCAAACTAAAAACCCAATGGAAATAATTACTATTACCTGAAATAAAAATATCAAAATAATTTCAAATGATACATCCCTAACAAAATCCCCAAAAAATACTGATATAGGCAATAAAATTATACTTGAAACAACTAATTGATATAAAAGTTGGATTTCAGGAGATCTTTTTTTTAGAGGGGATGTCTTTACAAGGATTACTATTCCAGCCCATAAAATACTAGCTAAAAGAGCTAGAACATCGCCGAAAAGGCTAGTGTTTTGTTCATAGCCACTCATTGAAAAAGCTAAAATTATCCCTGAAACCGATAGAAATAAACCTATAACTTTTATTATTGTAATTTTTTCATCTGGAATTAAATAATGTGAAGCAATGCATAACCAAACTGGCATTGAATAAAACAATATAGATGAATGGGCCACAGAAGTATAATCTAAAGATAAAAATAAAAAAATAAACTCTACACCAAAGAAAATTCCACAAACTATCCCAGGCAAAATACTCTCTCTATCGATCTCAAGGTCTCTATCCAATAGTTTTGCAATGATTATTACTGGAATGATAGCTAATAAAGATCTTAGCCCCGCCTGGAAAACTGGCTGAATGCCATAGTTAACTATTTTGATCAAAACTTGATTCAATCCCAGTAACATAGAGAATATTACTAATATTGAGCCACCAAAATAATCTATATTTGTTTTTTTAATTTATTTTTCTTTCAAAATTGATTTATTGTTTACGATATATTACGATTATATATTTCAACACCATCGTCATTTAAATGCTTAATTAATTTTTGCTTAGAAATAAGATAGTTTAAATGAGATCTAGCTTCACAACTAGCGTGAAATATCTCATGATTATCCTTCAAGTCTCCGAAAAGAACCTTCAAAACATCAGATGTTGTAATATCTTGAACACCAGTGTCATTAAATATACTTAATATTTTTTCTAAACGGTTATTGTGATGAGAAATTAAGTTATGTGCTCTTTTAATGGGATTATAAAATGCGTATTCATGACTTGGAATAACAAGCCAGTCTTCATCCATTTTTCTAATGCTGTCAAGATATTCAAAATACTTTAATAGTATATCTTGATCTATATTTTCAATTCCAACAGAAATGTTAGGTGTAATTCTGGGTAATAAAAAATCAATACACAAAAATAATTTTCTCTCTTCATCATAGAAACTTAATTGAGATGGAGAATGACCAGTATCAAACCTACCTCTCCAAACCCCAAAATTAGTTTTAATTTTATATGGTAATGAAATAGGAATAAATTCAGGAAGCTCCTTCACTAAGTATCCATAGTAATTCCCTTGTTGATATATTTTCGAATTAAATTCCTTAGAAAAACCAAACTTTTTATATGCCTTTGTCATAAGATTCCCGAACTCATGATCCGAAAGATTAAGAATTTTTTCAGACCTAGAATACTCAATTTCTGGAGCATAAACATCAGCACTTGTGGTTTTTGACAATACCTTTGCAAAACCTATATGATCAGGATGATGGTGAGACACAATAATTTTAGCAATCTCTTTTTTAAGTGGTAAATTTTTTAGTAACTTTTCCCAATTTTTTTCTGTAACTTCATTTTTTATACCACAATCGATAATTACCAGTCCTTCTATTGAGTCTATTAAAAAAATATTAATATGGTCTAGGCGAAAAGGTAATGGTAACTTTGCCCAATAAATATCGTCTGCTAATTTTGTAAATTTACCAAATTCTGGTTGGAATGCTTGTTTACTTTTAAAGCTATCTTTGATCATAAATTTACTCTGAACCTTTATAATTAATTTGTCGCCAAGATTCATATATAATTACTGAAACCGCATTACTCAAATTTAAACTCCTAGAACCTTTTACCATCGGTATAAAAAGTCTCCTATCCAAAGGGAAACTATTCAAAATTTCTTTTGGCAACCCTGCTGTCTCTGAGCCAAAAACAAAAGTGTCTCCTTTTTTGTAATTGACTTCAGCAAAATTTTTTTCCCCAAACTTTGTGACTGCGTAAATATTTTTGCTTTTTATTTCTTTCATGCAATTATCAAAATCATCATGAATAATTAAATTTGACATTTCGCCGTAATCTAGAGCTGCCCTTCTATATGATTTTTCATTAATATGAAAGCCTAGAGGTCTAATTAAATGTAAATTTATACCTGTATTAGCACTTAGTCTAATTATATTACCAGTATTTGGAGGAATTTGAGGGTTATACAAAATTACATTAAACATTAATAATTTTCATAATTTATGTTTTCTAACATTTTAATAAGTTCATCTTCGTTTTTAAGTGAATTGATCTCTTTTTTATTTATCACAATGTTATAATTACCTTTGATATTAATAAAACAACATGGCAAATCATTAAAATAATTTTCCAAATTTCTATCTCTCAAATGATCTATATACATAAATGAAATAGGAAGGTGAAAATTATCGATAAAATTTTTCCATTTCTCCCTTTTTTTATAAGTGTATGTAATAGCACATAAATTACATGGATATGTTTTAGGAGAAATTGTTTTATGAAATAAATCAATTAACCCATTTTTAAAACCACTTTTAGCATTATAACAAAATACTAATTCCATAAAGAGTTACTTCGACATTTTGGTTGAAACTATTAACTATGATATATAAAAATAATTAAAGAAATAAAACTTAAAAACAAGATGAAATTATGAAAATTTACCAAATATTAATTGTATATTTTTTTTGTCATATAATTTCCTCAGTTTCATTTGCAAATGAAAATAAAAAAATAGACATCTTCTCTACACCACTGAAGTTAAACCCAATTGATATCAACCAAAAAGAAATTGGAAAATTGGAATATATTAGTGGATTTGAATTAAATTCTAATGAAAGATTTTTTGGTGGACTTTCTGGACTTAGTATAAATTCAAAAATGGAATTATTTTCTGTCACTGATCGTGGGGTTTGGTTTAAATCTCCAATCAATTTAGATTCTAAAGGTAAACTAATTGAAATTAAACAATTTGAAACAGGTGTCTTAAAAAACATTTATGGAGAATTTATTGATTTAGATAAATCTGATAGTGATGCAGAAGCAATAGAAATTGATGAGAATGGACATTTTCTAATTAGTTTTGAAAGAAATCATAGAGTTTTAAAATATAAAGATTTAAGTAAAACACCTGAAGTTATAATCCCACCAACTGCTTTAAATAGCTTACCTTTTAATGGAGGTGTTGAATCTTTTATACCAATTACACAAAATAAATTATTTCTAATTACAGAAGATAAAATTAATAAAAATAGTAATATTGAAGCCTTTATTTTTAATAATAACAAACTAAGTGCTTTGGAGTTAAATAAAACAGGTATATTTAAACCGACTGACTTATCTAATTTGGCTAATGGAGATTTATTACTTTTAGAGAGAAGTTTTACCCCTATCATGGGTCCTGCTGCAAGAATATCTTTGATAGAAAAAGAAAAAATTATACCTGGACAAACTTTAATCCCAACTGAACTTGCAACCATTAGACCCCCATTAATGGTTGATAATTTTGAGGGTATAGCAGTTGTCGGCACACCATCAGAAGGATATTTTATTTTTGTAATTTCAGATGATAATTTTAAGCCTGTTCAAAGAACATTATTAATGCAATTTTATTGGGATGGAATTACTGAGAATTAATTTTATCTAGTTTTAGGATCTATAGGTAATTTTTGTTTAATATTTAATAGCTCTTCTATAAATGCACTCCCTGACAAAAGTTTTCCTTCATCTCTATTAGCGGCTACTATTTGAATACCAACTGGCAAATGATCTTCTGTAAACCCAGCAGGCAATGATAAAGCTGGACAGCAAGTCAAAGTTATGGCTGAAACAATATTTAACCAATCAATATAAGTTTCAAATTGATGACCTTCACATTGACTTACATACCTTTCACCAACAGGGAAAGGGGGAACAATTGTTGCTGGGCATAATAATAAATCATATTTTTGAAAAAATGTTTGAGTATTTTTTAAAATCTTAACTCTTTGTTTTTCAGCTGTTGAAATTTGTTCCGATGTTAAATTCATTCCCTTTTCAATATTCCATACAATTTCGGGTTTTAACTGATCCTTATGATCATTATACAAATCTTTTAGGTTTATAAAAAATGATAAGGATCGTAAAACTTGAAAACAGTTTGGAGCATCAATGAGGTTAGGATGATTTTCTTCAACCACAACACCATGATTTTCTAATTTTTTTGCTACATTTAAAACAATATCTTTGACAGTCTTATCAACAGGTGGCAATCCTAAATCACAACTAAAGGCAATTCTTTTTGGTTTCCATCCAGAAGTTGCTTGATTGTAAAAAGTTGTATTTTCTTTTGGTAAAGACAATGGATCATCATAATTTCTTCCAACCATTGCATCAAATATTAATGATAAGTCTTTAATATTTCTTGCCATTGGACCATTTACACCTAATGTTTCATCCATTTGATTAAAGATAGTTGATGACACTCTTCCTGGAGATGGTCTCATTCCAACCACACTACAAAAACTCGCAGGATTTCTTAAACTCCCTCCCATATCAGAGCCATGAGCCACCCAAGCCATTCCAGTGGCAAGAGCCACCGCTGCACCTCCAGATGATCCAGCGCAAGATAGTGAAGTATTCCATGGATTAAGAGTTGCGCCAAATAATTCATTAAATGTATTTGCACCCGCCCCAAATTCAGGAGTATTAGTCATCGCAAAAACAATGCCTCCATTTCTTTCAATATTCTTAACTATAAAGTCAGAGACTTTGGGTGTGTTATTCATAAAAATAGTTGAGCCTCTTGTTGATTTTACATCGCTTACATCAACTAAATCCTTTATGGGTAAAGGTAAGCCAGCTAATACACCACGTTCTGAAAATGGAAGTTTTTCAATTTGTAAAGCTGACTTTCTAGCACGATCAAAACATAGAGTTGTTAGAGCATTTACTTTGTGATTAATGTCGGAAGTACGCTTTTCTAGGCTTTCCAAACAATCAAAAGTTGTAATATCTCCAGAACGAAGAAGGTTGATAACTTCAAAAGCTGTTTTCTCTATTAATTCCATATTTTAAATTTGATTAAATCACTAATACATTCTAGTTATTAACTAATTTTTATTAATTTTAAAATAAAATCCTTACATTCTTTTTTCTCAACAAGAATTAATGATATGAAACAATAATGAAAAATAAGTCAGACCTAATCTTATCTGGGCAAGTTAGTTCAGCATTAATATCTTTGGTATTGCCTATGATTTTTGGCATGCTTTCGTTATTTATTATCAATCTTGTCGATGCCTACTACATTGGTAAATTAGGTGTTATCGAATTGTCCGCAATATCTTTTTCCTTTCCGGTACTGTTTACAGTAATGAGTTTTAATATTGGTATAGCGATCGGAGTTTCTGCTACTATTTCCAGATTCATAGGCTCTGGTAAAAATGATAAAGCGAAGTTGGTTATTGGGAGTATACTTTTTCTAATATTTAATTTCACACTTGTAATTTCTTTAGTTGGATTTTTGGTTTCAGACCCTCTGTTCAAAGTTCTAGGCGCTGATAAATTAAATTTACCCTTGATTAAACAGTATATGAATATTTGGTATATAGGGGCTCCTTTTTTTGGAGTTATAGTTATTGCAAATGCGTCATTAAGGTCAACTGGTGATGGTCTTACACCCAGCATTATTATCTTTTCAATGGCTTTAATGAATGCGATCCTTGATCCAATATTTATTTTTGGTTTTGGACCCA
>MDSZ01245380.1_pt1 | contig 13397 bp, 11 predicted proteins | sample 811201 | NCBI WGS metagenome assembly MDSZ01 (sample SAMN05326647, study PRJNA326480) | marine metagenome | isolation source: seawater | place: Indian Ocean: North | collected 2010
AATGAAAGATCAAGCTATAGTTTGTAATATTGGTCATTTTGATAATGAAATTCAAGTTGATGCGTTAAATGCTTCCAATGCAAAAAGAGAAACAATTAAACCTCAACTTGACAGATATACTTTTAAAAATGGTAAACAAATCTTTTTACTTGCTGAAGGAAGATTAGTAAATCTTGGATGCGCAACAGGACATGCAAGTTTTGTAATGTCAACATCTTTCTCCAATCAAGTCCTAGCTCAAATATTTTTGGCTAAGAATAAACCTGCCACTGGAATGTATGATTTACCTAGAAAGCTTGATGAAGAAGTAGCAAGAATACACTTACAACATTTAGATGCTGATTTAACAAAACTTTCAAAAGACCAAGCTGATTATATTGGAGTTTCAGTTAATGGGCCATTTAAAAAAGATGAATATAGATATTAATTTGATCTAAAAATCTTATATAATAAGATTAGCTAAAAAATTAATGCTTTAATAATATTACACCTTTATTTGAGAGCTTTAATACTTCTTCAAAACAGATATCAGAGCTTTTACATGATGAGTTTACATTAACTAGTAATTCATATTGTTCTTTTTCAATTATATAAGATTCATAATCCAAAGAGCTCAATGCTGGGACATAATCTGCATCCGGAGTATGATTTTTATTTAAAATAATAATATCAATATCCTTATTCCAATCAACCAAATATCCCCAAAATAAATTAACATCATAATTTGGACTTTGAGGTAACATAAATAATGAAGGATCATAAGTAATAGAATATTTTTTATCATTAACAGGTAATTGTTCGATAAAATTTAAAATTTGTTTATAGGATTCATAGTTACGAAAATATGTAATCGATTGAGTTCTTTTTGATAAAGAGTTATACTCTTTATAATTGTTAGGAACCCAAAAAAATATAGAAGTAATTATAAAAATTAATAATAAAGATTTAGATAAATAATTATTAAATGTATTAGAAAAAGTTTTATCAAAAATGTTTTTTTCAATAATTGAAAAAATTCCTACTAAAATAAGTACAGAATTAATAAATAGGTAAAATCCCCACAATCGGTCCACTGTCAGAAAAATTAATAATGATGAAAAAATACCTGCCAGAATTAATAATACGGGTATCTGGCTATTTTGAGAAAAATTTATAGAAAAGGAATTATTAATATAACGGATTATTAATATTGTGGACATAATAAAAATAAAAATTAATAATACAGCTGGGGCATTAAACCAACCATAAAATAGATACTCAAACCAGTCTAAAATTCCGATATCACTATCATTAGAACCATGAGTAGTATTTAGAAAAGTACTGCCTCCCCATAATGCAAAACCTGTAGTAATATTGTGCTTAAAAAATAAAAGTAAGGAAGTAAATAGATTAATGAATATTATAGAAAAAATTAATGAAATCTTTCTATAAATATTCAATTTAAATGTTTTAATAAGTATAAAATAAAAAATAAAAGACAATGAAACTGGTAAAGCTAAGATTGGAACAGCCAGCACTAAGCCAAATACAAAATAAAAGAATGTATTGACATATTTTTCTAATAACTGATTATCTTTGAAATAAATTAATTTAAATATTCCAGGAATAATAAAATTAATAATTAAAGGGAGAGTTGATATCTTAGCACCGAAAGCTAAGCCAATAAAAATCCAATAAAAACTATCAAGCTTCATATCAAGCTTTCTGTAATAAAATAAGAAAATAGAAATAAATAAAAGTTGTATGGGTTCAGGTTTAGGCATTGTGGCGTAATAATGTGAAAATGGAATATTTAATAAGCAGAAAAATAAAAAAATTCTAAGAAAAGAATTTTGAATAAAAGTTCTAGTAATAATAAAAAATGATATTATTAAAATAAGAGCCTGGAACATTCTTGTATAAAAAATTTGTCCAAATTCTCCGTAAAAATATTCAGGTAAAAAGACAAACAATGCAATTGAATTCCAAAAAATTCTTCCATATCTATGATCTCCGCCGTCTGATATTGACCATATAAAATCTGATATTCCTTTTGATTGTAAAATATTAGAAACACCATCATAAGAAATTCTTTCATCCATAAATAAACTAAAACTATTAACTAAATCTCGATTGGCTGGAATCAAAAAATAAATAAATGTAAGAGCAACTATAAAGAATGCAACAAATTCAATTATTTTGATTTTATTTTTTTTATATAAAGATATGTTCATTTAAAAAACAATTCTAATTCTTGGCTATTTTTTGTCTGTAATGCTCAGCATCCCAATTTAAAAGTTCCATAATATTACTATCTGATAAGTGATTTAATTCTGTCTGATTCTTCTGCCTCGTTATTACGTCGTAATAGCATTTTAATTGAACTAATTTTGCTAAGCTCATTTTTGATTTAGTAAAAACACCTTTATTTTTTATAAAAATTAATTCGGGTAAAGAATCTTTTTGTTTAACCAAAATATCTAATGAATCATAGCAGTAAGCTTTATGGCCTAAAAAAACAACATGGTCAGGATACAATGCCCAATTTTTTTTAAGATTTTCATATAAGAATTTATCAAATGCTAAATTATGTATTTGAGGTATATCAACAGCTATTAATTCTATATTATCAATAAATAAATTCTCTATTTTATTATTAAATGAAAAAGTTGAATGATGCTCTTCATTCAAATTTCTGATTATTTCTTTGAAAGCTGTATCAATTTCATGTATATCTTTTCCCCCAATGATAATTCCGTGATTTTGTAAAAATAAAATATCAGTTTTTGGATTTTGAGTCATTGTTTTGAAAATTTCTTTAGCCAAAAGACTTCCGGGCTTTTCATATTTAATTAAATTCCAATTGAAACTTGAATTAATTTTATTTTCAATCATTTTAAAGCAATCTTTTCTTACTAAATAAGATAATGGAACAATTGGATGCAAATGCAATACGACTTTATGTGGCATGACTGCATGAAATAAAGTTTCAATAGAAGGTCTTAATTCAGTTTTTAACAAAACTTTTGGAATCACGTTAAAATCAGATACTTCAATAGAATCTTTTAAATGTTTTAAATCAATCGGAAGAAAAATATCTTTTTTTTTAGCTTCTGCTAACCATTCTCCAGATGCTTTGATCCACAAAATATCTTGATCTTTCCATGATACATTGCCACCTGCTCCTTGGACTAACTTTTCATCCAAACCAATCTCCTCACAGTAGCATTCTATTGAATCTCTAATATTAAGTAAAGCTTCGTTCATGTTTAATTCTTATTATAACTTTTTAATAAAGTTTGTAAATCGCTAAATTTTTCAAAATATGCATCTGGCTTCTCCCTTCCCTTTCCTATTTCGATACCATGATGTATTTTTTGTATACAAATTGCCTTAATAGAATTTCGAGCGCCATAGATATCATTTTTAGGGTTATCCCCAATCATCCAAATATGATTACCTTTAGGAGAAATTTTTTCAATTGCTAACTCAAATGATGGTGGATGTGGCTTATCTGAACCCGACTCTTCGCTTGTAACAATGAAATCAAAATAACCGTCTAAATCAAAATAAAGAATTTTTTTAAATTGAATTTGAGCTGTTAAATCTGTCACAATCACCATGGGAATTCCTAAAAGCCTAATATCATCCAATAAAGTTTTAACTCCATCGAATAAAATAGCGTTTTCAAAAAAAATTCTCCAATAAGTTCTTTCCAATTCTAGAGATAATAGTGCTTGAGATTTAAGGCCCATAATTTCAAACATTTTTTCAAAATATAGTAGTCTACTATGAGAAGAAGCAACTTCGCCTAACTGACTCTTAATTATCTTTCGAGCTTCATTGAATGCTGTATCAAAATCATTATCCTTTATACCAAATCTATTAACAATTTTATTCCTTACAATGCTTATTGCTTCTTTGTGTGCTGGATCATAGTGATATAATGTATTATCCATATCAAAAAAAATACTGTCTGGTAATTTTTTAAATTTTTCTTGATTTATAATCTTCATTTTAAAAATCTTCTCTTTAAAGCTTGATTAATCTGAGTCATTACAACTAATTGGATCACACCATTCATACCAGAATCCCATTTTGGATTGACATCAAGAAATTCCATAATCTCAGGACAAAGCTTTGATACAGCAATTTGAATATCTTCTTTTTGAGTATCACCATCTATTGATAATCTAATTCTTTGGTTTTTCCCTTCTTTAATAGTTTCCATATCTACATCTAGCCCACAAATTACAATAAGGGTTTTTACTAAATTATAATCGTATAGACCATTTTTAAAAATGATCTCAAGTCTTAATTTTATATCATTCGGATTCAATTTTTTATCAATTTTATTAACAGGTTTAAGAGAAAAAATTAAATCAGAAAAATCAGATTGACTTTTTATATAACGATCTGAATCTATCTTTCTATTCTCAATAGATTTTGTCACATCTTTAGATGAATGTCCTCTAACCTTTGTATCGCGTTGAAGCTTATAGAATTGACGTAATTCTTCGTCCATATCAAGATATATAGTAAGATTATAATATTCTCTCAAAATTGGTAAATATAGGGCATGTAATCCGCTAGCTATTATGAAGTCATTACTTTGCAGCACTTTTTCTTTTGTCATTTTTCCAATTGAATGATCATAATCTCTAACTCTAATCGCTTTGCCATCTGAAAGAGAAATTAAATCTTGGGAAAAACGGTCTAAATCATTGGCCATCGGGTTTAAGTGTGTCATAACTTTCCACATAGGCTTCTTTCTGTCCCAAAGATGATAGCTATCTCCAGATAAATGAGTTACGGAATGATTACCAAATAAACCGCTTAAAATTTCAGCAGCAGTATCTTTACCCGAACCAGAATCACCTGCAATACCAATTGCAAATGGTTTCTGACTAAGTCTAAAATAATCATTTTTAATAATAGTTTCTCTCCACATTCGATTAGCTAACACAATACCCAACCCAATCATGACTGTATATATAATACTAGTAAAATTATCATTTATGTCCCATGGTGAGGTGATTAGCTCATTATTGTGACTTAAAAAAATATTAAAAGGAATATTTAAAATATTATTGATGGCAAATAATATGCTAAAACTAAATATTATTAATGCATGTTTTCTATTAGAATTAACTTGAGCGAATAAAAAAGGTGCAACCCAAATGAACCAACCAGGAGAAGAAGGAACAAATAGAATTACAATAAAAAAAGTAATTCCTAACATAGCGTAAAATAAATCATAATTAAGTCTTTTTACTCTCCAAGCATTATAAAGCATAACAAGATAGAGTAGGTGCACAAAATAAATCTTAGTATCGTTACCAAAATCAAATGAAAAAGTATATATTTTTTGTACTTCAGGGTTATTTAAAATCATATTTATACCAGATTCAGATAGTAAAAAAGGAGCTATAAAAATGATGAATCCAATAAAAATTCCTTTAAGAAAACTAATAATGAAGTTTCTAATTCTAGAATTATTTATAAAATAAATCAAAAAAATTGGTAGAGAAATTAGTATACTAATCTTTGCAGATATAGCAGCCATTAGAATAAATCCACTAATAGTAAAATATAGTTTCTTTAGTAGAAATAAAGATAAAACTAAAAAAAATATTGGCACTAAGTCATTTAATCCAAAAATATATGTTCCGATAAATACAATTGGAGAAAGCCAGTATAAATATAAAATCTCTAATTCACGATTAATGAATAATTTGAACAATATAAAAGTTAAAAGAATATCAATTGATAGTAGGGTGAAGCTGTATGTCAGAACAGATGAAATGCTAAACAATTTTCCTACTAGAGTTAGTGGTAGGAATGTAAACCACATAACATAGCCATAAGGAAATGCTAAATTAGAATATTCATTATTTATCCAACTTGACCAAGGATCTAATGACCAATTGTCTATACTATTTTCTAAAAAAGGAGCATACCAATCTAAAATTGGTGCAGATGTTAGAATAAAAATAAAAAATATTTTTATTATAATACCAAAAATAAATAAAGGATTTTTAAAAAAATTCATTATTCTTTTATCTCAAAACTTTCCCATAGCAACGGATACTTAGTACAAACTGTATCAAAATATATATCATTATTTTTGATATAATTTTGCAATTTTTCAATTTCTACTTCAGGTTTAAATCCTTGCAACTCAGGAGAAACAAGGCAAATCTTAAATCCTTTTTCACGCAATAAATAAGATTCTTCTTTCTTTAAAGGAAAATGAGAAAAATAGTCAACCCAAACCCATTCAATTTTTCCTTCTAATGAAAATACAGTATCAATAGATTCAAACTCAGAAAATCTTATAGCAGATTTTCTATGTCCCTTATTAGCATATTTTACAAGAAATGGGAAGGACTGATCTAGAAAAAAATAATTATTAATTTCAAAATCTCTCATGATTTTTATTAATCTTTCTTCTAGCCCTTCTTCTTTAACGTTAAGAATTAAACTTTCATGTTTGAAATGATTAATCCAATCATGAAATATTTCTGCATCATTGGCAAATGGGTCATGATGAAGAACTAACTCGTCTTTTTGGCTCCTGATGTCAATTTCTACTCCATACTTTTTTGGTATTAGTTTGAGTTGACTAATGGTATTGCATCTATGGATAATAATTTGATTCATCGGAATAATTATTTTAAAAATTTAAACATATTTTTTGAGCTTAAAACTATAATTAATAGTTCGACGAATAAATTTTATCTTAGATTTTAAACCTATGTTCCAACTAGATGTTCCATACATACGCTTATCAAAAAGTACAGGAAACCTTAATATCTTTAAATTTGATTGGATAGCTTTATAATAAAAATAAAGATCTAATGAAAAATCATTTGGTGGATTTTTTAAAGAAAGAAAAAAACTTTTAGAAAAGATTGTAGGCTGAGCATTGATATCCCATAATTTTTTTCTTAGTAATAATGATTCAAAAATACTCATTCCAATAGTAAAAAAAGTATCTGAAAAAGGTCTACCATATCTTTTACCTTTAACAAAAATATTATTACTAGAATCTTTAAAAAAATCTAAACCTTTAATAAAATCATTTGGGTCGGTCTGCATATCTGCGTGAGTCCATCCCATTATATCTCCTTTAGCTTTACTAAGACCGCTCAATATACCAAAACCATATCCTTGATTTTTTTCAACATACACAACACAAAGATTTTTATATTTTAAATCATAATCTAAAAGAATTTTTTTTGAGTTATCTGTCGAACCATTATCAACAAGAATTAATTGAGTGTCATTTCTATCTAAAATCTTTCTGCATCTCTTAATTAAGTGAGGGAGATTTTTTTCTTCGTTAAAACAGGGTATGACTAATGAATATTTCAATTATCTATATCAGAGACAACAAAAACTGCTCCACCCATTCCATATGTAAAAATCTGACGTACTTCAGCTTTAGTATTTTTGATAAAATTTTCAAAAGCTCCTGCTACACCTTTACTTAAACTGCCTTTATAAGAAAAATAATCATCTAAAACAATATATGTTCCGATTTGAATAGTTGGAATGCAAAAATCTAGTGCTTCACTAGCGCTTGAAAAAGTATCGCTATCGATAAAAATTATTTTTGCTTTGTTTATGCCAATGGCACGAGATCCAGCTTTAAGAGATTCGCTAAAATAACCTGGAATAAGTTTGTAGCTGGTATCCTTAGCCACTCTTTTAACTCTTTTATTAACTTTATCAAAATCTGTATCAAAATTTTGATCTGTATAAAAAGAATGCATATCTTCATTTTCTAATTCCCCGAAACCAGAAAAAGAATCAAATCCATAGAAGATGGTATCTCTTAATTTTGGATTTAAGTAAAGCAATCTTCTATTACATCTTAAAGAGTGGCAAAATGAACTGCCTGTAAATACTCCAAATTCTAAATAGTCTCCATCTATATCTTCAATAGCGGAAAGATAATGAACTTTTTTTAAGGCATGATATTTTTCTAAATTGTGAATTACCGCTGGATTTATTTTGGCTAAGATGAATGAAGCTAAATCTTGTAAAAACTCCATTTTTGCTAGAAATCCGAATTTACTAGAATTAGATTTATTTTTTTTTGAAAACATATAATTTTAATCCTATATAGTTATTAGTTACTGCAAAAATTGCTCCTACAACCCAACTTAATTTATATTCAATAGATGCTATGTGTACTAAGTATTGAATTATTAGTCCCATACCAACACCTCCAATAATGTAAACTAAAAGGAACAAAAAAACATTTCTTATATTAGGCTTATGCAAAGTATTAAAAACCCATGTTCTTCCAAAATGATAAGAAGTTATAAGCCCAAAAGAATATCCAATAATTGATGATAAAAATACTTCAAAATTAACTACATTTATAAAAAATAAATAAAAGAGGAAGTTAACTAAGGTTGAAAATGTTCCAACAACAACAAATCTCAAAAAATTAGATTTAATTTTTAAGTATCTACTTAACATGCATATTAAAAATTTTATAATTTTTATCTAAAATCTTTACTGCATTTTCGTGAATATTTTTATCTTTTTCTAGTCTGTATGGATGACCTGGCCATTTATGAAAACAAGACTGCCAATACTCATAAGTCCTTAAATCATTTGGCGTGCCCCAAGAAATATAATGCTCTATTTCAAATAACACGCACTTAAATCCAAGCTTAATAGCGTCATTAATGCATGAATCAAGATAAAATTCTCCATTTATTTTACCATTTCTATTAAATAAACTATGCATACAACTAGAAAAAATATCCATATTTCTAAAAGTAAAAGTCCCAGTAACTATTGGATCATTATCTGGATTACTCAATGGTGTTTTAACAGAAATATTGTTAATAATATTTTTGTCTTCATCAATCCATCCAAACATTTCAGGTTTTCTAATCGCATTGGTATTACCCCTATATCCCCAAACTATTATATCAATTTCTTGATTGTTGGCTAATTTTGAAAATATTTCTTCATTATATATGGCACCATTATCACAAGCACCTACTGTAATGGGTCCAGGAACAGAGCCTACACTATTTTTTATCTCTTCAAATCCTAACATAGCCGTAGAAGCTTGTCCCTCCGTAGTCTCACTAATAGTCTTTACTATAGCATTAGGAAACTCTTTTTTTATCCTAATTACAATTGAATCATAATCAGTAGTATCTGATCTCAAAACAAAGCAATAGTTTTGCGCATTTGGTAAATCATTTACAGCTTTAATAACCATTGGATCTCCAGATACTGGAATAAGAGGTTTTGTTTTTGAATATCCCTCATCTAAAAATCTTTGACCTAATCCCGCCATAGGGATAATCACAGAACCTTCCGAGCTTGAATCTTTTACCAGATCTCTTTCTGTTTGAAGTTCTTTAAATATATCAGACCAGCTAGTATATTCATTTACATCCTCAGGAGTTCCCCATTGCATAAAATGTTGCAAAGGATATACATTGACTAGCATATTTTTATCGAATAAATAATGATATGCTAAACTAACGTAATACTCAGATCCTGTTTTAAGTTTCTCTGATAAAACATATTCAAGTGCATTGCACATAATCTTTCCAGATGAAAAATAATATGTACCACTAGATGCATATTCTTCCATTCGATTGCTAGTGTATGGTTTTTTTTCTTGAATATCAGATACTACACCTAAATCTTCTTTTAAGTATGCATAATTCGTATTTCCTAAAGAATGTGGATGGAACCCTTTATATGATGGAATACAACCATCACATTTATTTTTTAATACAAAATTTTTAAAATGTTTCCAATCCCAATAGCATGTGAAATCACAGTAATTAATAACAACTTCTTTTTCTAGATCTATTAGGTTTTTTGCCTTTAAAACAGCATGCACTGGTCCTAAATTATGACTAGGAATAGATAAAATTTTACCAGTAGGACAATACATATCAAGAATCTCTCTCATCTTATAATCTGGATTATTGAGATGATCTTCGTTACATATAAATAAAAAATTTTCTTCACCTGGGAACATATCAATTACATGAGAGATGATTGGCTTACCTTCTACTTCGATTAATGGTTTAGGTATTTTATAGCCTGCTTTTTTAAATCGTTCCCCAAAACCAGACATTGGAATAACAATTTGCATTATGAATCAGATTCAGATACAGCTCTGCCTTTTAATTCTTTCCAATCCTGTTCTGGTCTTACCTTTAAATTTGTATTCCAAGCTGATGAAATTGTATTGAGTTCAATATTATTATTTTTACAAAAATATATTAATGCGTTTATATCTTTTGGGAAGCAACTACCACCAAAACCTTTTTTTCCATCTGGCCCTGGCACTTTCCAATGACTATCTCCAAGTCTACTATCGATTCTCGCAATATCAATAACTGTATCATAATCTATATTTAGGAAGTTGCAAATATCATAAATTTCATTTGCAAAAGAAACCTTGGTTGCAAGAAACGTATTAGCAACATATTTAACCATTTCTGCCTCAACAGGTTTTGTATGTATGATACTAATATCTGGAAAACCTATTCTGTATAAAGTCTTTAGCTTATTAAAATAATCTTCATCATGAGTACCAAGAATTACTCTATCTTGATTTTTAAAATCTTCCACAAAGTTTGCTTCTGTTAAAAATTCTGGATTAAAACAAATTTTTAAATTTTGGTAAGTATTTATAAATAGTTCTGTGCTTCCAGGCGGTATCGTAGACTTTATAATAATAGGTATATCTTCATTAGCACTAAGGTTATTTAAATTATCTAGTACAGATGAAATAATAGAAGTGTCACATTCACCATTGTTTTTCATTGGAGTTGGTAGACATATGAATATTATTCTATCATCTAATAAGTCATCTAAAGATTCAACGGATATATCTTTTTTATATAAATCATAAACTTTGACGTCAACTAGATCTTTAAAAAATTCATACACTGCAGTGCCAACAAAACCGAAACCTACAATACCTATTTTCACTTTGGTAATTCCTTATTTTATTTAAATAAATATAAAATGATATTATGAATTTTCAATGAACATAAAGATTTTTTTTTTATTAAAATCAAATATGAACAAATCTACCATGAAATTTATGAAAAGTCTTCTTATCAGAAATAGATTTAAAGACATTAATAACAACCCACCTATATCAAAGAAGTCATTCTTTAGTGCTTTTTTTTCAAATAAAAAAAGGTCATTTTATGAAAAAAAAATTATTGATTATTTTGGTGCAAGATATGGTATTTTGACAAAAAATGGAAGGTTAGCTATATACCTTTATTTAAAAGCAATTGGCGTAAAAAAAGATGATGAAGTAATTTTATCGGCATTTAACTGCTTTGTAGTTCCAGAAGTTATACTTTTTCTCGGAGCAAAGCCTGTATATATAGATATTGATATATATGCAAATATAAATTCAACTGATTTAAAAGAAAAAATTAGCTCTAAAACAAAATGTGTTATATTGCCCTATCACGATGGAATTGATGTTGATCATAGAAATATATTTGAAGCTATAAAAAAGCGAGATATTAAAATATTGTTAGACGGTGCTCATATTCTACATTCTAAATCTGATAATAAAGAGTATTCTATAGCTAACAGTAAAATTGATGGTATAATATATAGTTTTAGCGATTCAAAAAATATAAGTCTCAATTGCGGTGGTCTTCTGATAACTAATAATTCTTATATTGGAAAAGAAATTCTTGATCAAAATAAAAAAATAAATAGTATAAAAAGTGTTTATGATATTAAAAAAATAGTTTTACTGTTTTTAAAAACTACAATTGGTAGATATCCATATTTCGGTTTTCTCGTTAAAGCGCTAGGTAGCAACACATTAAAGTTTGTTGAAAGTGAAATTCTGGAAGAAGAATATTATGGTAAAATGCCAATTAATTTTATTTCTCTATTATCAAATTATAAAATAAAATTATTATATTTTAATTTACCAAATCTTGCAAATTGGAATGAAAAAAGAAGGCGAAACGCCAAAATTTACAAAGATCATTTAAATCAGGAAATTGGCTACCATCTTATTCAAGATATTAGAAGTTCTATTCCATTACATTATCCATTAATATTAAACGGAGATTCTGATGATATATACTATTATTTAATGAAAAAAAATATCTACACAGAGAGATGGTTTAAACCTCAATTATATCCATCGCCAAAAGATATGAAAAAGTTTCAATACAGAAACAAAGATTTTCCAATAGCAAATAATTTGAGCAAAAGGGTCCTAAGTTTACCTCTTTCGCCTATATTATCATCAAAAGAAATATTAAAAATATGTGACGAAATAAATAATTTTTATTTACACAGGAGATTTAAGTAAATGCAAAATAAAAATGTCGCAATAATACAAAGGGATATACCTGATTATAGAGTAGAATTCTGTAATAAATTGGATAATATATTAAGAGAAAAAAATATTAAGCTTACAATATTCGCTGGAAATGCCCCTAAAGCAGATAAATTTAAAGACGGTCTGATGGATGTCGATTGTGGAAAGAGAGTAAAGAATTATTATTTTTTTAATAAAAAGTTTTATTGGCAAAATATTTTTACTGAATTAAATAATTATGATCTAGTAATTATCGAACAAGCTAACTCTGCATTATTAAATTATTTTCTTTTATTTAGAAGACACTTTTTTAAAAAAAATCCTAAGATTGCCTACTGGGGGCATGGAAAAACTCTTCACAAAAAAAGTTTTTTTTTAAGTAATAAAATAAAGGAAAGTTTAACCAATAAATCAGACTATTGGTTTGGATATACAGAAAATACGAGAAAAACGCTGAACTCTATAGGTGTTCCAAATAGCAAAATTTGTATTGTCAATAATAGCATAAATACCGAAGATATTAAAAAAGAAAGATTAAATAATAAAAATCAAATAAAAGATAAGGAATATTCTACAATAATTTTTTGCTCGAGACTATATACAAATAAAAAAATTCCATTTATAATTGAGGGTTGCAAAATGGTACGTAAAAAAATTCATAATCTAAAATTGATTATTATCGGAGATGGCCCTGAAAAAAATAATATTAAAAAATTAATTGAAGATAAACCTTGGATTCAAATGACTGGATCACTCTATGGAAAAGAAAAATCAAATAAATTATTAAAGGGAGATATCATGGTTCTTCCTTCTCATGTTGGACTTTCAATATTAGATGGTTTTGCTGCAGGATTACCAATTATTATATCTGATTTTAAAAATCATTGTCCTGAAATAGCTTATTTTCAAGACAATATAAATGGCATAAAAACTAAAAATGAATTAGGTGATTTTTCTAGCCAAATTATTAAGCTATTTAACAACCCACATAAAATTAAAGAAATGAGTTTGAATGCTATAGAAACTGCTGATAAATATACATTAAAAGATA